>BNJS01002643.1_pt1 | contig 25871 bp, 28 predicted proteins | sample 8540461 | NCBI WGS metagenome assembly BNJS01 (sample SAMD00202454, study PRJDB9452) | human saliva metagenome | isolation source: human saliva | place: Japan | reverse complement strand
CATAGTGACTTATATCACCGACAAAATATATTGTCAATTGGTATATTTATTTCATCTTCCTACTGGGCTGACGGATACGTAGAATTGACTACATGCACAGTAGCACACATCGTGTGATAGCCGACCGTCTGGGCAAGCTTTTGTTCAGATGGTCTTTTTTTATTGCCATCTCATAGCAAATGCTTCTTTATCAATTTTTGATAATCTCACGTGTATGAAAGGAGTTTTTTTATGAGAAATCGTTGGCTTATCGCACTTGCAGCTATTGGACTGCACATATCCATCGGTAGCGTGTATGCATGGAGCGTGCTCACGCGCCCTATCATGGTAGATATGGGATTTACCTTATCACAAACAACCTGGACTTTTTCACTAGCCATTCTAATGCTTGGTCTATCTGCAGGTTTTCTTGGATCCTTTGCAGAGAAGATTGGTCCTAAAAAAAGCGGTCTCCTCGCCATGTTATTTTGGGTAGCAGGTCTATTCGGTACAGCCTATGCACTTAGCATTCATAGCCTTACCTTACTATATCTATTCTACGGTATCATTGGCGGTATTGGACTAGGCATCGGCTACATAACACCAGTTTCTACGCTCGTAAAATACTTTCCAAATCGTCCTGGATTTGCTACTGGATTAGCTATAATGGGATTCGGATTTGCCTCCCTTATTGCAGGTCCTCTTATGCAGTACCTTGTGGCTCATGTGGGCTTAGTAAATAATTTCATTATCCTTGGTATCACCTATCTTATAGTTATGAGTGCTTCTTCCCTTTATTTGAAAGCACCTACGCCAAAAGAACCGACACGCTCTAATCAAGATAAATCTACCATGTACGTACATAATCACGGTATGCTAGCTAATGATGCTATGAAAACGTGGCAATTCAGTGCTCTATGGTGGGTCTTCTTTGTTAATATTACCTGCGGTATTGGGCTCCTATCTCTAGCATCCCCAATGGCACAAGAAACCATTAGCATGACACCAGCAGCTGCGGCCTCTCTAGTCGGTATTATTGGCATTTTCAATGGTGGTGGTCGCATTGTATGGTCCACTATCTCTGATTTCCTTGGGCGAGCACAAACTTATATATTATTCTTTATCATGGAAATCATTGCCTTCTATTTACTGTCCCAAACCAATAGTGCATTAACATTCCAGATTTTAATACTCCTCATTATCACCTGTTACGGTGGAGGCTTCTCTTGTATGCCAGCATATCTTGCAGACCTTTATGGTATACGCCAACTCTCTACCATTCACGGCCGTATCCTAACAGCTTGGGGCTTAGCAGGCATTGCTGGTCCCATGATTGTATCGTACTTTCACGAAGCCGGATATGGGTATACCATGGCTTTAGTGTGCTTTGCAGGTTTATTTGTATTAAATACAATAATTGCTATAGTCTTACAAATGTATGGCAAGAGGGACCTTCACAGCTGACATCTACATGTAAACATGAAAAAAGGCCCGACTGTGAAGTCAGACCGTTTCTTCAATATTAAAAATCAGAAGCGAAGTCTGGCGTCCAAACCATTTATACCTCACTTTGATATCAATTATATCATAAGAAATCTACTTCGCCCTTATATGTATCACCCAAGTTTGAAATCTTCGCATCAGAGGCGATTCCTGCTAGTGCTGGCAAATACTTTCGATTCGCATCATATTTATAATAGATTGTATGTATATAAAGATTATGTGCATCTTGCGTGCTAAATCTCCATTCACTAGTACCATCTTCATATTCAAATGTTACCAGCACGCCAGGAACGCCATCATTCCATATATACGTATGGCTACCACTACGCATATTCTTTCTAGTTTTTAACTGTGCTTCAGAGATTGTGACAATGTCAACAAGATTAGCCCAGATTTCCCCCTTATGCTCAACAGGATATACTTCTATCATCTGCGAAATACCTGTAGGATCCTTATATATTTTAATATGCTCATTACCGGATGCTTCCTCAACGGCATCATTTAATACCCGATAATTATAGTTATTAAAGCTTTCAAAATGACTATCCTTATTTAACCGTTCTAATGAAGTAATATTAGGCACAATATAATTAGCGATAATGTCCTCTATGCCCCGTTTACCAATACCTCGCTCGCCATCCTCTCTAACCATCAAGGTAAGTACATATTGCGTATCAGGCTCATTATTTAAGGCAAAAGAAATATCATTCGCTACAAAGGTAGGATCGCCTTTAGTTTTCATGGTGCTCCAACGGCCATTAATAACCCTTTCCCCTTTGAAAGTACTACCATCAATACTGGATATATCAAACATATCTTGATTCATATGTGACCATTGTTCCTGCAATGCAGAACGTACATAGTCTTGCTTCAATTCATTATAGGGTTTTCCCAAATACTGAGCACTTTGCTCATACGGATGATTATCCACAACTAAACTAGTATAAATAAAGGATGGTTAAATGTATACACCAATGTATTAGTATCTTTCACATTCGGAATAGGGGCAGATTGTGTGCCACCTTTGAAAGCTGGAAAAGGCAGTGTATAGGAAAGCCTGCCCTTATTAGTATGCACATGTACTTCGGTTACAGCATTATATTGGGCACGCCACATAGAATAGTTTAAATTTCTACGCTGCTCAGCATTCATCTCATCAACACGATATAGCAATCTAGCCGCATCACTAACCTCCGCAACACTAGTAGCATTATAGATTCGTTCATTAAGAATACTATCCATCAAATCATTCTTATAAAAATCAGCACTAGAATGCTTAACTTTTGCATTATACCCAGGCAACTCATTAGCATTGCTGCAACCACTCAAACACAGTACAGCAATCAGACCACCGAATAACAAAGATTTTCTAAACATAAACTCTCCTCAATACACACTAACTATATTTTGTATATTGTAATGTACTTATATAGTAATAAAATGATAACAAAAGAGGTTCCTATTGGTCACCTAGGTGACTATTAGGAACCTCTAATCTATTTACTTTTTGTTATTAACAGGACTATATTGAGCTTGAGGCCTCTAAATGGGTCCAGCCTTTGCTATTCGTTGCATGAAAAAAGGCCCGACATTGAGAGTCAGACCGTTTCTTCAATTTTAAAAATCAGAAGCGAAGTCTGGCGTCCAAACCATTTATGCCTCACTTTGATATAAATTATATCATATCTAAACACGGAAGGGAATTAGACAATTCTCTTCCGTGTTTTCATTTATAAACCTTCATGGTGCATACGAATAGCATAAAACTCTTGAAATACAGAAGGTTGATTCTCCATAAGTTCTTTCATAGAAAGGAGTCTACGTTTTCCTACACGTCTATCTAAAATGGCAAAAATACGTACAATTAGATTGTCACTAGGTAGGCTTTTATCAATACTTTGGTTATCAAATTCATCAAAAACCTGATAAAAACACCGCTGATCAAATACGCCTAATTCTAATGCTGTATTGTCTATAAACGGAAAACTCTCACGCATTCGCCTATCATAAGTATCATCCTTTGGGAATAGATGCGCTTTCACATATTGATTCCAATAATTACCCTTTATAATTTCCTTCCCATTATATCTAATAGCCGCCCTGCCCTCATGATCAGGTGATTTACTATACGAGGTAGCAAAATATTGAATATGGCCTCGCAAACTAGGGTGCTAAATATTCTGTTTCTAACTTATGTCGTATTCCGGACCATGTAGACATACTATTTACTCCTAATCACCCAAACATATAAATACATAATTACTTATTAAGCGTAACATATATAGTTAATCTAATTCAACTTCTTCATATCTGCAATTAATCAATTGGCCATCTTCATTAAAAATCCTCTATGTAAAGTTCATTTTTTTATTGTGTGTTCTAAACATTAAACTATAACCTTCACCAACGGTTTCTCTCCATATATACATCTCTTGACCAAAGACATTTTTCTGCTATATGAAAACCTCGTGGTAAACTTAATAAATCATCTAATTCCAATGCATCATCTATTCTATTTTTGTAGTTCTTCTTGTTTCATATTTGCCCCTTTTCAAACATGTAATCGAAATATATATTTTTATATCATCATTTTTGTACATTCTTAGAGTATCATTTACAGATAGGAACTTATGCAGTAATTATTATAAATATTGCCATCAATAAACAACATTATTACGTTCAATTATACTTAGATAATCACTTCTGTACTTTTATAGAATATTTCATTGTAGGCCGTAAATTAAATTTTGAATGTAGATAATACTCAATTAAACTCTTTTGCTTACATCCATGTACCTCGTGATATTTATCTCCAGGAAACTCATAATTAAACTGAAGATAATAGAATCCATCATTTTTACATATAATGGAAATATACGAATTATCCTCAACCTCAAACAAACATGCATCTAATGGATATTTTTTTCTACTAATTTAATAGCATATTGTAATCTTAACTCTTTAGGTATTTCCTTTATATCTATAACTCTATATTCCTCCAATAACCGATTGTCTTCTGGCATTTTTGATTCATAGATAACTTTATAATTAACTAATCCGGCTTTTAGATAGATAGTTTTCTAGAGATAGATTTTTTTATCAAGAAAAATCTAAACTAAAAAAACTCTTTAATAGACTCATCTATATAATTTAATAGTTCATGATGATCTAACTTTATAAAGTTATCGGGAAGATATCTAGGATTAATATCATAATCTACCAATTGATACTTAATAATATGTATCTGTTCAAGATAACTATAATACCCCTTCATAGACCACTTACCAAGTTCTTTTACTTCACAAGGCTCTACAACACCACGAGTTTTATATAATTCAACAATTCTTACGTTTTTTTCTAAATCAATAGTAATATAATGTTGTTGTTCAATCCTTGCAGAAAGAATGCGAATAACACAATTTAACTCTTCACTTTGCCACGATTCACAGAAAAAAATATAAACGTAGGTGATTTTTCATATTTTCGCTCTCCGAAAGGCTCCTCTGGTGTACTTTGATAATTCGCATATGTTACATAACAAGGAATATTACAAGACGTTAATACTTGAGCAACTTTATTTTCCCAATCATTCCAATTCCTATGGTCATCATGATCATGATATACAAGGGGTAAAAATATAAATGTACTTCTTACCTACATACCGATTAATCATTTTTTTAAAAATATTCGTTTGCATTCTATCAATATTTTTTTCATATGAATATTCCTCCTTCTCTATAATCAGTATACCTTTTTAATATGTGTATTAAACGTCCCATAAAAATCCTCCTAATTACTATTTCATAACTATTAGGAGGATTTATGCTTATATACATTTTATAATTAAAAATCAAGATATCGATTTTTTTTATAGCAGTCAATTACATCTTTAAGATTTATATATTCTTCACGAATATATAGACCATCAATATGCTGTCTATCAACATGCACAACGGTTTTTTTCTTTTATCAGATGTAGGTATCACTAAAGCGCTTTTTAATAATGGCATTTTTTTATATTTACCTCGTAAATAATAATAATAAAATGCTTGCTTATAATTAAAAAGAATTCACATCATTAGTAAAAGTATTTTTGAATCAAAACAATAATATTAATGGTTGCTTTTTACTTGTGCAGGTTTTAAAAGAAATGATCAAAGTGGATAGAGAATCGGCTTTTTCTTACCCACTTCTCGTTGCTCTATATCCATACTATCTGGTTTTTATTATATTTAGCTTACTGGATTGTGCTTCTTTTGTAATTTCATAATCATGATCCAAGATTCGTATATGATTAGATAAATACAAATGGATCGTACGTTCCCAAACCAATTCAAAATACAAGGTTAAGAATTTAGATGACTTACTTCGATTACTTTTTCCATTGAAAGTATCTGATCGACGATTTCAATAATAATCGTTCATAATCCTTAAAAAGCCGCCCACTTAATATTTGCAATTTAGCAATACAAAAATCATACTCATCAAATATAGGATTATAAAATTGACGCTTATACGGATGAATATCATCTAATAAAGTTTGAAAGGTATTATAGAAATCAAATAATACGTAATCCATACATTCCGTAATAAAAAATTGACTCATCATATTCACAATTAACTACAAACGGAGAGTATATAAAATTTCCATCACTTAATAAGGGACGAATCGAATTTATTGTTTGATGCCAATGAATATGACCTTTATAACCTTTAACTGTATCTCTTAGTTGACGATGATATAAACCAAACTCTAAATAATATGTAAGAATATACTGATAAGCATCTACTGGTATCGTATCAGTTAATTGTCCTGGTTCAACACCATATAGTTCTCTATCTCGCTTTATAATATGCAATATATCCTTCATATCTTGCAATACTTTTTGATTTCTCATCTCTCAAAGTTACTTTATCAACATGATAGTGCTTAGGAAAGGAAAGTAGAATATTATCTTTTTTTACTACCATACCAACGAAAAGAACATTTTAACTTCTCATTATATCGATCACAGTATGAGTATATATCCCACTTTCGGCAAAAATGATTCTGTCAATTCGTTGCCATCATTAATAATTTCAAAATGATAATCTAATACATCATTATTCATTTTATAAGTTTCCATATGCTTGTTTTACAGCTTCACTTAAAATATTCTTTTTATGCTTAAATGTTGAGTATAACTGACTAAAGGATTTAATACTATCATCAAAAAGACTAGCACCAGTATAAGAAACACGTTCAACATCTTGCCATAAATAATGTAACAGCTTATCAGCAACTTGTTCGCGATTTGCATCATCATTGCCTTTATCCTTATTTGCATCATCATTGCCTTTATCCTTATTTGCATCATCATTGCCTTTATCCTTTAAGAAGAAAGGCCCTAATTGCTTATCTTCAGCTAATCCTAAATCATTTATAATGATGTGATTAATAGCTTGATATAGTTTTACCCATTCATATGTATCAGTATCTGTGAATTTAATATCAAAATTATTAACGTATTCATCATCTTTGCCATCGACATGAATAGGAATAGGATCCACACCAATATATTTGAAATCAAATCTTCGTTTAAAAAGCAGTATCAATAACATTAACATTTTTGGTCACTTGTATTAACGGTCCCTATAATATGTAAATTTGATGGAATAATAATTTTGTGGCCTGCTTTTTATTACTCCATTTAATATAAGGTATTCATAAATGGATTTATTGTTAATGCCATACATGCTTTTACCAGTATCATCCCTATCCAATAGCTGGAATATATCGCCAAAAATACTAGCAATATCCCCACGAGACATTTCCTCAAGTATCAGGTATACATCTATACCTCTATCTTGATTCCTTAACGCAGCAAATAGAGCAGTTGTAAAAAAATTCCTGGTACAAATTCATAAGATATTTTCCCATCTTTTGTTACAGGCATAATATTACCTACAAAATCAAAGTAAGAGTAATCACGATAAATAGTAGTACGGAAAACATAAGGGTTATCATCATATTCATTGTAGCTAGGATAACTTTCTCTTATTAAAGAGCTTATCCTATAACTTTTTGCCAGTACCAGGTGCACCATACAACATTATCTGTAGTGGGTGTTCTCTTTGTAGTGGGTGTTCTCTTTGATCTATTGGTAAAAAAATATTTTACTACTTTTTTTATAAAGGGTGATAATTTAGGTATAATACTTTCAAATTTATTAATAATAATATCTGCTTGAGTATCTGAAATTGAGGCAAGCCCACCTTGAAGATTTAATGAACTTCCATCATTAAACCAACTATTAATCTCAGAAAGACTTATTGGGTTATCAAATTTGTGAACACAACGTAACACAGCTTTATTAGTTTGTGGATCAGGTAACATCAAATAATCAACAATTTGAAAAACACAAACTATGGAACCCGCAGGTTCATTAGATCCCTCTCCAGAATCTTTATTATATCCTAAGCCAAATCTTCCAATTTCTATGTTCTTTTCAGTTGCATAGTTGTATGTAACAATATCACCAACTTCAAGTTGATACCAAGAGAAACCAGATTCTTTAAAGTTTGCAGTTGCTCTCCATAACAATCTCTTTTCATTTTTTGCTACATTAGCTGCCTTTGTTTTTTTCTTAGTTATCTTTTTTTCGTCTCGCTTTCCAATAAACTTGCGCTTTAGCCCTAATTTCTTTTTCTACATTTAATGTTGATATATCTAGCTCTTGACCTTTTGGTGTTAATAAAATGCTACTATTTTGACCTTTACCCTCACGACTTAAAATACCTAAAACTTCTAGCTCTTTAATTGCAAGACTAAATCTTTTAGTAAAATCCTTATAAGGGATTCCTGTTTTTCTCTGAAGTATATACAGCTTCAGCATATTCAGCAATATTTTGGATCCATCTTAATCATTTGAGAGCGTAATTCTGCTGTCGTTAATGAACTACTCGATTGACTAAGTACCTCTAAAAATAGGTTTTATTAAATAAGAAACTCTTTCCTCTGTTGTTAAATTATCAATACGCCCCATATTATCCCCTCACAATGTTTCAAAAAAAGTATACCAAAGCTCATAATCTAGATATATTACTAATATTTTATCATAAATAATTTAAATTATGAATATTTAATGAAGTTATGTGAATATAGGTATTAGTATTGGATATAAAAAAAGCTTCTAACAGACGACTTAATAACTATTAGAAACTTATATTTTATTTGACTTTAAGGTCAGCAATAATACGTGATTTACCTTACTTAATTTATTCAATGATTTTTAAAAAAATAAGCTATTAAGACATACGAGAATATTTATCTATTCGTTTAGATAAATAATTCATTCTATCATAATATGAATACTATATTTAAATAATATCAGTAAATTAAGATACTTAAATTCATTTATAACAGTACAACATTGCATAAAGACAATGGTATATCCAATGTTTAAATTTATATCTCTATTCAATAAATAATCTTATTACAATAAATACATCATTATATTTTTCTTTTTTTACAAAAACTATATGCGCCGATTCCAATATTCCAATATACAGTTCTTAAAAAGTTTCCCAATCTAATACATCCCTAAACATTTTTACAATACAGATATAATTGTTCTACATTTTTATATCGACTAATATTGTATCTATCAAAACAAAGGAATGCGCGCTAATAAAGAGTCTAATCTTATAAAGCTTAAGTCAATATATTTATTTAAGAAATCAGGAAATAAAAAACTAATAATCCATCATTTTCTGTGTGAAATGTTTGTACAGATCTCTTATTTTTCATGTATTGCTCTTTGACTTTATAGCATCTTTATAAAAAAATATATTTATTCAAATCATCATGTATATTAAAAAAAGTAATTTATCCATTACTATATATTGATAAGAGTTAATAGCTTTTATAGTTTCATCAGAACTGATTTCAAAAACCACTAGCTGTTAAATTAATAGCTTTACGATCATACAATAGCAATAATTTTTCTAGGGGATATTGGAATCCACAACACATTACCAATTGAATGAACTCCAAAAATTATTAGGTGAAAAATATATTTATAAAGATTACTGGATTATCTGAAACAATAAATTCTATATTACTTTTTATTATCAAGGATAACATAATCCAAATCACTTAAATACTGCCTAAAAATTCCGAAATTGAACTAATGATAAATTAATTGCTATTGATGAATTATTTTCAAGCTTATTCTGAAACAATACAACATCTTTAGAATCTATATATTTAATCCATTTATCCGTCATTCTTTCAAGAAATGCTTCTCTTTTTTTGTACGTAAATATTGAAAAGCTATAAAAGATGCAATATTAGATTTATCTTTAATCTTAATAATATGACGATTAGAAGTATTAATTTGGTTTAAAAACTCTTGCCCATTCCGACTCCATCTTACTAAACATTTTTTTCAACAACATCATCGTCTCCATATATATTTTCACAATAACATACACTCTTAATAGGTATTTTTTTCTTTAATAATATTTTTCCAAAAATATACATAGAGATAATACTCTTAGACTTTTACATTAGATAAATCCGAAAAAAATATCTAAGTAAAAAAATTGTGGTACATAATGTTGTCGCTTTGTTTTGGGTCATAGGTTCTCCTTTCCTATTTCTTGGGAACAGCGTAAGCTAGGAGATTTTTATACTTTTTAAAAATGGTCTCAATAAGGAAAAAGTATATTTTTGGTTACGGTGACAGTATTGTTAACTTTACAGATGTATTTCATAATAGACAAATATATTCCTCAACATTAAAAAGGAAAAGTCTGTGTTAATAAAAAAAGAACTAGAAAATTATAAAGTTAAGGAAGGAGATTTATTCTTTACCAGGACCTCCGAAACTATTGAGGAAATTGGTTTTCCTGCAGTAGTTATGGAGCCAATGGAGCGTGTTGTATTTAGTGGCTTTGTTTTACGTGGCCGTGCTGAAAAGTATGATCCATTGGTTAATATATTTAAATCATATATTTTTTTACTGATAATTTTCGCTCGGAAAATGAAGAAAAAAAGAGCTCGATGACTACGCGTGCCTTAACTTCTGGAACCGCACTAAAGGAAATGTATTTTTCATATCCGAGAGATTTAGAGGAGCAAAATAAAATTGGTGAGATACTTTTAAGACTGGATAAAATTATTACTCTTCATCAGTAAAAGCCATTTCTACAAAATAAATCTCAAGCTAATCCAGCCATCGACCGCATAACCAAATCAATATCTCTATTTTCCATTTCTTGAATTATATGTATATATGTTTTCTGTGTCGTCGTCATGCTCGCATGACCTAATCGTCTTGCAACACTTGCAATTGATACACCTGCAAAGAGCAATAGCGATGCATGTGTATGTCGTAATCCATGAATTGATATGACTGGTATTTCTAATTTTTTACAATACCGTTCTAATACACCATTAATTGTTGAATTAAAGACACGACCATTCACAAATATAGGCTTATCTTCAGGTAAGCCTTTAATTAATTCTGAGAACTTTATAATCGTTTGCCAATCAAGTTGTATTTTTCGTACTGATGATCGATTTTTTGTTGGTAAAAAGCCACCATTTCCCTTATAGTCCCAAGTCTTATCTACAATCAATGATTGATGTGAGAAGTCAAAATCTTTTGGAGTTAATGCTAAAGCTTCTGAAAATCTCATTCCAGTTTTAGCTATTATCAATATCAACCAATCCCAATTAATTTCTGACGTCAATTTCAAATTTACTAACAAGGTATGTAGTTCAAACTGGTTCAGATATTTGATCTTCTTAATTCTCGGTGACCGACCTTTTATAATAGCCTTTCGAGTTGGATCTCTATCAATTAAACCTTCATCCACTGCATCTAATACAGCTGCTTTTATTTGATGATGAAAGTCCATCGTTGTTTGTCGTTCATGAAACTCCGCATAGTCATTTAATAGTTGTTGATATGATATCCTATTTAATTGTGAAAGTCTAAGTTCAGGGACTAATCGCTTTAACCATAGCAGCGTTATCTCATATTTTCGCATTGTTACATCACGAATAGCACCTTCTTTATATATATGTATCCATTTTTCATAATAAATATAAAAATAGTTCGGACTTTTCCTCTATTGTTAACATAGTTTTACCCCACCATTTACGCTGTTCCCACATAGAAATGGCTCTTGCTGATGAAGGGTAATAAGTATTATCCATCTTCTCAAAAAAGAGTCGAAATCTCTTTTTTTGTTCATCTAAGCAGTGGAAATGTTAAATTAACTTCTTGTAAATCAGAATTATGTAAATGAACTACTGATTTTCCTTGAGCTCAGTTTACTCAACTCTTTATGTTGTTCCCCATTTGAGATAGTCAGAGCCAAAAATGTATGGATCAAGTAAGTGATTTGACTTTTAATTACATTCAAATCACTACCAATAATAATTCCTTGATGTTTTAACAACTGAAGCACGAAAATATCTTCTGCAGTTTCACCTGATGCTGAACTAAATCACTTCCACACATTAGCTATTAACTGATCGTTATCTTTTAACTCAACAATATGTATCTACATTACTAATAGTGAGTTTTCATAATTTGTATAAATACCGACCATATAGGATAATTGGATATTCGGAAGGTGTTAAAATCTGACTTTAGAATAGCCATTACCTTTTTGAGTAATGTAGCTATATCCCCTAACTTACGCTGTTCCCAAGAACACAAAAAAATAGGTAGAAAAAGTCCTATTTGGTCTTTTTCTACCTATTTTTCCTACATTTTGACGCCTAATAGGGCTAATTGTTCGGCTATTTCTTTTTCAAGTTGTGCAATTTCTTGGTTATCTTGTTCAATCATACGATTGATTTCATCAAGATCGAGTTCTTCTTCCTCCTCAAATGTATCTACATATCGAGGAATATTTAGATTATAGTCATTCTCTTTGATTTCTTCGATAGATGCAACGTGTGCATATTTATCAACGTCTTGCCTATTTTGGTATGTTTCAATAATTTTATTAATATTTTCTTCGCTTAAATTATTTTTGGTTTTTTTACCTTTTTCGAATTCATTACTAGCATCGATAAATAGTATATCCCGAGTCGTACGATTTTTCTTAAATACAAGAATCGTTGTAGGAATACTCGTACCATAGAATAAGTTAGCAGGTAAACCAATCACCGCATCAAGATAGTTTTTTTCTATAATAGTTTGTCGAATTTTACCTTCTGCTGCACCACGGAATAGAACACCATGAGGTAAAACAATTGCCATCGTACCTTCATTATTTAGATGATACAAACTATGTAATATGAAAGCGTAGTCTGCTTTAGATGCTGGTGCTAATTTACCATATTCACTAAAGCGTGGATCTTTAAGTTTACTTTCATTATTATCCCATTTAGCAGAGTACGGTGGATTTGCAACAACCGCATCAAAAGATCGTGGTCTATCAATACCGTCACGGTCTGGACCATCTGGCCAATCGCTTTCAAGAGTATCCGCATTATTCAATGTCATATTATTATAAGTGACACCATGCATCATCAAGTTCATCCGTGCCAAGTTATATGTAACTGTATTTAATTCTTGACCGTAAAAGCTAACTGCACCTTGACGAGACCCATCAGGGATTTCATTACGAACTGTTAATAATAATGAACCAGATCCCATTGTAGGGTCATAAACTGTGAAAGTATCATGTTGAGTTTTTATATTACCAGTCACGATTTTAGCCAATATTTGACTAACTTCATGAGGAGTATAGAATTCGCCGCCTTTTTTACCGGCATTAGCTGCAAATTTACCGATTAAGTATTCATAGATTTCACCAAGAATATCTCTACCACTTTCATCTTTGTACTCGATTTCATCTATTTTAGTTACAACTGCATTTAGAGTTTTAGTTCTACCAGCTATTGTTGAGCCTAATCCAGAATCACCAAGATTAACATAATTAAAGATACCTCTAAAAATCAGCGGCGGCTTCTTCATTTATTTCAGCATTTTTTTATTAAAGTTCTCAAATAATCGTTGATAATCGCTAGGAACAACAGATCCATTATGAACATTTTCAATCAAAGAAGCCCATGTATCCTCAGGATTAATAGCATATCCTAATGTCCCCGCAATATCTATTAAACACTCCTCTAAACCTGCCTCTTCAACAAGTTCTTTATATGCTTCATTAACTGTTTTACCATCAGAAATATCAACTAAATCATTATTGACAAGATATTCTTCTTGATGTATCGAAAGATATTTATAGAATAAAAATGAAAGAATATAGTCTTTAAAAGAACTAGCATCCATTGTGCCACGTAAATCATTGGCAATAGCCCATAATTGGCTAGAAATATTCTGTGCTTTTGATTCAGCCATACGAAATCTCCTTTATTTATACAAACATTTGTTGAAGTAATGCTTTTTTCTGTAATTGTAAGTGCTCTAACTTACGCTGATGAAGGGTAATAGTATCATCCATCAGTTCAAAAAGTTAGCTCACATGTTTTTTTTGTTCTTCTAATGAAGGAATCATCAAATTCATCTGTTCCATTTGTTTACCTGAAACTTCAACAAATGTAGATCCTGCACCAGTTACTTCACCATAACGTTTTAACTTTGGTGTCATAGTATACAAAAAATATGTATCTAATTCTTTTGAATTTGGAGTTATTGATTGAAATCCCTGATTAGTACACCCTTCAGCCTGTAAGATAGCTGTATTCCCAATGCCAGCTCTTGATGTAAATAAAACAGTTCCAACAGGAAGTATTTTTGCCGAACTTTTTTCTAACCCTAATTTCGTTATTTTTCGGGTACTCCTACTAACATAGCGATTTTTCACCTATTTCCACTGGAGAATACCAATCAATATCTCCATTCCAATATTCAGATATATTGATCTTAGAGGTGCCTCTACCTGTAATAGTAGCAATATCACCTAACTTACGCTGTTCCCAAGCATCAGTAAATTCTGGAAAACGAAGTTCTGGATGACGCTCTCCATTTTTTTGGGAAAAAAAGTTTCTGAAGTAACGCTTTTTTTCTTAAAATTTAAGTGTTTAAGCTTACGCTGATGAAGGGTAATAAGTTTTATCCATCATTCTTAAAAAGAGTCGAAATCTTATTCTTTCTTTCATTAAATCAGTAGGATAATGTTAAATTACTCTTGTAAATTTCAGAATTATGTAAATGAACTACTGATCATCATGACTCATTTCTCAACTCATATGATTGTATCATTTGAGATCGTCAGATACAAAAATGATGTATCTAATAAGTGCTCATTTTGATTTATATTCGAAAATCACTCACCAATACTAATCCCTTGAGTTTTTAACGACTAGTATAGACATATCGTCCATGCAGTTTCATCCATGATGTAGTAACATATTCATCACATGGCTAAAATATTTTTCAGACTTTGTCTAATCTTTCATTTACAATATGTATCTACATTACTAATAGTGGTATTTATCTTGTATAAAACTGACTATAGTAATAACAGATATCTCCATTCTCATTAAAATCTGACTTTCAGAATAGCCATTACCTTTGTACAATGTAGCTACATTCCCCCAACTTACGCTGTTCCCAATCTTCCGTAAATCCAGGAAAACGCAACTTAGGTACTCTCCGTTTTTCCTTATTCATCGCAACCCCTCTTTCCTTTTATCATAACAACACTACCTTTCATTAACATAAGAATCTGCAAATTTATATAATGCAGCAACTAGTTCGTTACCATATGTAATCTTATTAAGTGCAGCCACATCTTTATCTTGTGCCTTAACTTGGTATTCTTTACGTGCATCTTTCTTTAGTTGACTAATTCTGCCCGTACTATCAAGATCTTGTTTACCTGCCGTATGGCGTCCAAATAGTTCTAAAATTTCATCATTACTAATAACATCAATAATGCCCCATTTTAAACGGAAATCAAAGATATTATCCTTCACAATCATGGTATTAGCATCATATATAATATCCAAACTAGATTTTAATTGAACTGGATACGTTACTTCATGCCCTTCAGGAGGATAATTACCGCTATAAATTGCATCAGCAGCATTATTGATTTGTTTTGCATATTGACGGTCTTCCAATGCCATGGCAAAATCATTAATCTTATCACGATAGTCAGCGGCTGCATCCATCTGATTCTCATGCACTGCATTCATTAATGCTTCTACCAATTCGGTCAAATAATCATAATTAACGCTAACATCTTTAACATGAATCATACGTAATTCAATTTGTGCTACAGGTACATCATGTATTTCTGCAATGCGTTCTTTTAAATCATTATACAAAGATGTCGTTAGTATTTCCTCTTGCTCAGGCGTCATACCAAGTAATGTAACAAGTTCATCTGGATTATCATAGTCAAAACCAATATCCTCACCATTAACCGTTTCTGGGTCATATTGTTTTAATTTAGACATTCCCGAACTATAGGTACGCATGAGATTAAACATTTCTTCTTGTTTCGCTTCACTCGCTGGTACCTCTGTGAAAGTATCTGTAATATCCGCTAATTGATCTACTACATGTTTGACCTCTTCAAATTGCTCTTTGAAAGATTTTGCTAAAACACCAGCATCTACTAATTTTTTTGTATCTATCAATGTTTCTTGTACATCAGCGGAAGCCTTATTGGCATAGATACTTAACGCACGATTCATGAGTTCTTCGTTCTTAGCTGGCCATCTATAATTAACAATACGCCCCCATGGTTTTCCTTGATTATCAGCAATGCGGTTCGTTCTGGAATAAGCCTGAATCAATAATGCATCTTTCAATGTACGGTCAACATATAGTGTATTCATTTTAGGAGCATCAAACCAGTTAATAGTTGGTCCACAACAATAACAATATCTAAATATTGCCCATCTTCTGCAGTTCGATTCAACCGTGTTGTCAAATCTTGTGTATACCCCGATACATCATCTAACCCAAAGTTTGTGCCAAACATCTTATTGTAATGATTCATAGCTCGTAATAAACCATCATTTGTCGTTAATTGATTATCACTATTATTTGTGCTCATGCTAAAAGTAACGCCAACTTTCAGCGTAGGTAATCCTAGTTCTGCTCGTTCTTGATTAACACGCTCAAATTCATCAAAGTACATCAATGCCATCGGCGTACTTGGACGATTACCACCTACATGTGTTGTAAGCATAGCATTATAGGCACCATCATTAGAACGGTTACGCCAATTTTTAAAGATATCTTCCACAACTAATCGTACATGATTAGGATTATTATCATAGAAACTAGGTTCAATCATATCATCCATATCATTATCAGTAAGATTAGCGATTTTACGTTCAATATCTTGTTCATTCCAATCAGGATGCTGTGCCTTATAGAATTTTGGTAAGTACTCTTGTTTCATTTGATCTTCGGCAATAGTCGTTTCAAAATCCACCTTGAACCCTAATACATTTTTATCGGCAATAGCTTCGCGAATCGTATAAGCATGGAGTAATTTGCCAAATACTTCATGAGTCTTAGTGCCTTTTTTACCAACAACCTCATCAAACATAGGTGTTCCTGTATAACCTACCCATGCTGCACCTTTAAAGACCTTTTGCAATTCTTCGAAGCTTTCACCACCAGTGGAACGATGAGCCTCATCGACGATGAATACAAATTTTTTCTTAGGTACCACAAAATTTTTACGTTTAATAAGAGTATTTAACTTTTGTACAGATGTAACAATAATACCATAACCATTTTTATTCAATTTAGTCTCTAAAGCATCTGTATTTTGTGTGCCACTAACATTGTTATACTCTTTACCGCCATCATCTATGGAGCCTTCCGGATCATACGCTTTATAATTGTCTTCAGTTTGCTTGGTCAAAGCAATACGGTCTACTACGAAGATAACCTTATCTACATTAGGCATACGACTAGCTAACCATGCTGTTTTAAAGCTAGTGATAGTCTTACCAGATCCAGTGGTATGCCATACATAGCCCAATTTATTAATAGGCAAATCAAAGTCTGCACGTTTCAGCTCATTCAAAACGGCCTTTGTAGCATATACCTGATAAGGGCGCATAACCTTAAGCATTTGTTTATTCTTAGTGCCGTCAAGAATAGTAAACAATGTAGACATTTGGTGCGCCATTGGAATACTAAGGAACATATCAGCAAAAGTAGTCCAGTTACGAACCACCTTATTATCATTAGGATTTTGCCATTCAAATGCAAAGTCCTTATTGAATAACTCCGCCGTTGTATTCGCCATATATTTAATTCGATTAGGCGTCATAGCTACTAGAATTTGAACTGTTGAGAAAATATCACTATATTGTTTCTCTTGAATATATTGATGCATTTGGTTCAATGCTTCATCAACAGAATGTTTAACAGATTTTTCCTCAATTTGAATGATTGGTAAACCATTAATAAGTAGTGTAGTATCAAAACGACGTTCTGGACGACCCGCAATTTGTGGGTCTCGCTTAATTTGACTTACCACTTGGTATACTGTATTACCTGCTCCAATTTGTTTTTGATCAAATACCGTCAAAAATACATGACGTCCATCATCAAGATCTACTTCTACTTGAGATACGCCATTAATACCATATAAAAATTGACCCGCTTGATATGGTGTATAAAGTTCATTAATAACCTTTTGAACCTGTTTAAACTCTGTATCACTTAATGGTTGCGTCAATTGATTTTGATTCAATTGATACAAAATAGACCGAAAGTTTTCCCACAAGTCTTCAGTCGTTTTAATTGTTGGCTCATACTTCCATAATTTGCTTTTAAACACCTTCATATTACCGTATGGAGCTGTAGTATCTCCCATTTGGTTAGTTGTACTACTAATAATCCCTGACGATAATTGTTCAATTAGCTGACGTTCAAATTCTAGTTCTGTCATTTACTCCACTCCCTGTAACATAGCAATTGATAAACGATATGTATTCTCGGCTACCCGTTGTCTTAATGACCGCAATAATAATTGCTTAAAGTATATATCCCCTATCACCCGTTGAATCTCTATTGATGGTAATTCTGGTAGCGCAATTTCTTTCAATAGTTTTAAACTATATCGTATCACCTGACTACCTTGTAAATTTTGTTTAAACTGACGTTTGATTGATTGATTTTCATTAATCAAATAAGCCATATACTTTCTATCTACTAACCTACTCATAGGCTCCATACGAGCATAATTTTGTGTGAATACATAACCATCATGTTCAGCACTTACGATTGTAGCCTCACCAGAAATTGTGCTAAATAATAAATCACCTTCTTTAGCAATAGCACCAGGCCCCATTCCATCTACTTTTATCTGTTTCCGATCACTCATAGCCCCAGGTACACCATATAGATCCTCATATAATTCATTCTGCCCATATAAGATATAAACCTCAGCATCAGGTCTATTACTTTCTTCAATACGATACTGTGATATACCTGTATTACTATGAAATACATTTTTGAATATACATTATGTCACCTCTTCCTTTAACATTTCATTCATTTTATTTTTTTATTTTTTTGCATTTAAAAAAATTACACTGTATATCTTTTTAATTAAAGTATACAGTGTAATTCATATAAAAAGCAAATATAATTTTGTAATTTTTTTAAAAAAATGCAAATTCAATTTAAATGTTATTGTTTCTATTACGTATTTCTTTTTAAATTTACGCCTTCCTGATTTTTTTCCAAAAGAATTAACCCATTTGCAGTCTGACCAATTAAAAAAACATAGCGGCGGTAGAAGGACTATTAAATAAAATATCTTCCATTATACAATTATCATTATCTTTTTTTGGCTATTTTTCCGACGTAACTTAAGTGATTCAGATATAGTTTGAGCAGTCTTATGAGAAACTTTACTCCCTTTTTAAAAAGTAAAAAAACCTTCATTAGTTTCTTTAGCATAACCAGTAATCATTTCACTTCCAACTTTTTTTGAGTCATAGTATATATTACATCACCATCACTGCGACTCGATTCTGCCAACTCATCAATTGGTGTTAATACTTTCTTACCTAATAATCCTATTGGTAATTTTGAGAACTCTATATACGCTAATAACTCACTAATTTTTTCTTCAGTTACATTTCCAAGAGTTGGTTCATTTTCATTAAAGACCTTATATCGATTTATTTCTTTAATCAATTTATAGTAACGATTCTCTAAGAAATTTAAATCCGTAGGACCAAAGCTATCATTCGATGTTGTTAGCACTACAGCCTCTGTCCAAAAGTCCTTACTGCTATCTGTATCATGTTCTTTTAAACGCTGTAATACACCATCATCATTTTTACGAATTCCAGCCTGACCAATATATACTAATGGTTCATTATTATCATCCATACCAAATAACATATAGATTGCACTTTGATGTAATGCACTGATGTCTTTAGATTCATCTAATAAAAGATCTAGGAATTTTATAAACTAATCCGGTCCAATTAGCTAAAGTACATTTAATACGACCAGTAACCTCTCCGTCTAATAAAAAAATAAATTGACATTCTGACCCTTTACCATATATATGCTCTCCTATTTATTATGTGTAATTTTTCTTGAATAACAAATCTCACATAAAAATAACTTCATTTTAACTCTCATTTTACTACAATAATAGCTACATATAAACACTTTACAACAGTAACAGTGAAATATGTGGCAAAAAAATCGAATATCATAAAATTATAAACTACTATACTTCTTTTTACTTTAAATTGACTATTTTACAATGTACCAATATATTCCATAAATTGCACTCAATATAGATAGTGCACATAATACTTCATCTATATATTCTGGTAATAATTTAATACAGTATATATCAAGATAGCGATATATAATTTTTTTGTTGAAACATTCTTTGTAAACATAGATACAAAAATAAAGATAAAACTCACAAGTACTTTCTACTGCATCTATAATGGCGAGAATTATAACGACAATAATTGCATGATACATAAGGTATGGCATATTTATTGCTTGAATTATCAAGTAAAAACCTACAGCGTTAATAAGATTAAAAATGAATATACCTAATGTTACAAGTGATATAACGACACTTTTAACTTCAGGTGTAACATTAGCAAGAACACTTAATCGATTAGACTCAACATAATCTTCCATTTCCTCTTTAAGGGTATCTTCATCATGACTATTTATTGGCCACCATGTAAAATCAACAGGACCACGGTATAACCGAACTACTAGCCAGAGTATAAAAATACAATAATACTAATCCTGTGTAATGTTCCATAATGCAATACCTCCCATGAATCATATATAAATAAAATACCACATCATACGGGACAAAAAAATTCCTATATAATGTGGTATTATTTTTCATTACGACCTATTTCATCACTATATATTAAATGTAATACTACTTTTAGGATTCTTCAATTTCGAAAATCCATATTTCTCCATCACATGTAAAAATCTTTTGAATAGTCTCTTTGATATTATCTTTAGAAACAGGTATAGAACTTACGATATATATGATTCCCTCAGCTTTTGCAGGATAAATACTTACAACACAATCATGACTATGTATGATGCGAAGCAGATATACATCATAGGTAGACTCAACATAAAAATCAAACTCTTGATTTTCATGTATTACATCAGGTATATCGTGTACTGGCGCTACTGTACAATCAGATATTTGAAAAGAATCTGCATCAAAATGCACTCTACAATTATGTTTTCGTTTCATTCGTTCAAGTCGTTCATCTATGATGTTTCACCACATCACTAATTAGTCGCCCCAAGTCTATAGCATTTTTAGAGGTAATAACAGGCTTACCAGTTCTAGCTTCAATAGATTTACGTGCATCACCCGCAATAGAACCACCATCTTGAGCTACCTGTTTATTCTCGTCTAATCCTTGAGGATTAGTTGCCTCCGCAATATCCTTTGTAGCCGTTTCGGCTAACATATTTAAGATAAGTTCTGTAGTAGACATATTATCTCGGAGATTTTCTTTTTTTAGCCCCTTAAAGTCCTTATATTCTCTAGTCGTCATTCCAGACCAAGCTTTAGAGATTTCATTCGTTAGAGTAGCATATTCATTACCAGCTTTAACACCATGATCTTGCCAAGTATCGGTTAATTCTTTACGAACCTGAATGGCCTGTAATCGTTGATTAATCCATTCTCGGCTATATCCTTTTCTGGCATATCCTTCTAAGGCTCTATCTATAGTTAGCTCTGGATCAATGATTTCATCAATACGTTCTTTACCAACTTCTGCTAACCACATTTTAAAAGGTTCTGCCTTAGGCGATGGAACAGATTGTATGATACGGAAAATACCTTGCATATCGGCAACATCTGTTAATCGCATTTTACCATCTGGAGCTTTCAATTTTAACTGTCGACAAATTGTCGACAGTTCACTTTTCTCTTCTTCTGACATACGTTTTTTCACTCGATACCAATAATCACGTGGATTATTGCTTTCAGTCAGAGAACCTATAACATCGACTATACTAAAATACCACTCTTCCCTTTCATTATCCCACACAGAACGAATTTGACTACCTTCAAACATCTTTACATCATCACTCATACATCTTCCGCCTCTCTTTAAAAGACAAATATATGTTCTATATTATTACCTATAGTATACGCCTTTTAGCATAAGAAATAAAGATATTTTCTAGAAAAATAGAGCTCTTTTTTAACTTTCATCACACACAAAAAGCCCTCTATCACAAGGTATATACCTCACAATAGAGAGCCTATAGTTACATGAAAAAATCTAACCTATGGTGAGAGTTACTTCACAAGGTATTTTTAGTCTCCTTACATTATCTATTATTTCGCATTCTTAATATCAACCGTCGCCATATCTTTTGGCATCTTAGCCCCAAGCCCACTTTGGAATGTGTTATAGTAGTCCTTATTATTATTAGTGTCTACATATTGCACAATATCTCGCAAGTCTTTTTCGACCAAAGAATTCGTATTATAGGTCATAATAAAGTGATTGTATACGTATTGTTTATCATGGGATATTAACATATATATCGTTGTTTTAGGACGCTTAATTTGTATATATACAGATGGCATAGCGTCATTCCATACGGTAGCAAATTGGATTGGTTGGTGCATCGAATACTCGTCATTTAGAATAATACTGCGTACAGCTTTAGGGAAAATCTTCTCTGGATGTTGTATATCATCAGCCTCAACCGGCATCACCATGATACCTTCTCTATACTGGTCACTATCGTATACGTACATATACGAATCATTTTTATCTTCCCGAATCATTTTACTTGTTTTTAGCGTTAAGAATGTAAAATCATTAATTGTTAATGCTTTGCTTTTTGAAAGTATATCCTTCGCTGGTTCAATGGATGGTAATACATAGTTTACCAACGGAGACATTATCATGTCTTTAGTCTTATCAACACCTTGTGCTTTTAACACGCTAAACTGTTTTCTAGGCATAAAATTATATCCCACATGATACGAAATCGTCGGTGTATTCTTCATCGTAAAATTAAGGCTCCCCACCATTGGTGCATCCTTAGCATACGTGATATCCCATGTCGCTTTTTCAACCGTAGGATACGTAAATTTACCAGCATATAATGAATGGTCATCACCACGAAATACGCCAGCTGTTTTCTCTGCGATAGCTTTCATATCATCAACAGTCAATTTGCTATAAGGAATCTTACTATCCTCCCAATTATTGCCTGCTGGTTGATGACGTAATTCATAAGCCATCATACCGTCGGGGCTCATAATCATTGCATTTCTGAAAGCAGGTGTACCATCTGCAATCTTCTCAGTATTCCCATATCGACTCGAGTAAGGCATGGTGAATTTTACATTGGCTCCATCCTCTTTCAAAATAAATATTGATGAAGAAAAATCTAATGCATGGTTCAACTCACGATTTGAATAAATGATATCATTTAAATCAAATTCGCCATTACCTACCACTTGTTTGGGCATATATGTTTTTATATCCTTTTCAACATCCCGTTCCATCTGTTGCGCATCCGCATCAGTCTTGCGATAATTCTGATATGCATCCTTTGATACAGTTGGATCTGCACCAGGTATATTAATATCAATTGCATGACCACCCAATGTAACACAACTTAAACAGAGCGTAGCCATCAATATACGTTTCATCATACAAACTCTTCCTTTCACATAAATTCTCTCAAATAGTATATATGTATAGAATATCATATTTCGTTTGACTTATAGTAGTATAATATAAATATAGAAACTAGGAGGTGATTACTATGAAACTTACTAAACGTATACTCATCATGACTGCTTTAGCCGTAACTGCTGTAGTGTCCACAGGATTTGCTTATGATTATGTATGCAATAATTCTCAGTACAATTGCAATACTAACACACAATACAACTGTAATAACAATGCTAACTATGCACCATGTAACAATAACAACCAAAACTATTGCGGTCCAAACTCTAATACTAGAGGATGCGGCGGATACAGAAGATAAGATATTAAACATGACAGAAGCCTATAGTACGATTTTCGTGCTATAGGCTTTTATCATCTATAAGTATACATAACTCTATAGCACATTAACATAAACAAGGTTAAATAAGTGTCGACAAATTGTCGACACTTATTTATACTGAACCTAGAGTCATCAACGTGAGTTAGGCTCATCACCGAAAGGTGGTGATGCTATGAACAATTATGAAAAAGTAATGCTCATCATTGCTATATTGTCTCTAGCAGTATCCATTCTTACTTTTATTTTAAAATAGAGTAAGAAAAACGCCTAACGTATAAAAGCATTCGCAGTGCTTACACGTTAGGCGCATTCTAAATTTGCAATTTTGTAGATGGGCCTAACGCTAGCTACACGTTGATGGCTCTCTTTATATTTATAATATAACATACTTTACGTTATATAGCAAAAAAATACAAAATTCAAATTATCTTAAATTTATCAACGTATAACTAGTCCCGCTATCCCCCACATCACGGCGATAACGCCAAATATAAATCCCCATATACTAAGGAATAAATGCACTACAGAATAATGTGGATAGACTCTAATAGAATACGTACTATAATCATCATCACTACTAATTAGGTAGCGACGAATCGTACCAAATATCTTTGCTATCCGACTCGGCTTATCGTTAAATAATAGCTGATACGTCCCCGGATTAGCATAAAATGTATAGAGCTCGAGTCGTACGTCGATTACTTTAGTCACACTAACGGGTATCAAGTTAGCTCTTAATGGGACTTCCTTTTCCGTTTCACAGTTAATAAGCTGTAGTCCAAACAGCCCTAACGGAGCTTTTTTAAACCGATTACCATTAAGCCATATATCATAGCGACCAGCTGTTTGTATTGTAAATAGCCCTTTATCTGTTCTATAAGGCATATCATGTATGGCCGTTATCGTATACACTTTCACAATATGCTTAATGCTCAGTACGAGTAACAACAGTCCTAGGGGAATCATCAGTCCGAAAACATACAATATAACGCCACCTTTATTACGAGTTCATGCGGTTAAAGTATTCAATAGATTGCGGTGTAAATCCAATATAAGTAGTGCCATTAGAATAAGGTCCTAATTCATATGGTTGATAAACTAAGTCAATATTCCCCTTACCGCGTAGGCAGTAGTTATCAGTTACATATTTTACACTCCAGCCTTGAGGAATACGGCTCTTTGTATGGGAACCTGTGTAGTAATCTAATACATAAGATCGTAATCCTCTGTCCAACTGTGCTGCATTAGCGATTTTTACATAATTGTATAGAGGAACACGTTGACCTGTTATTTTATTATATACAAGTCCTCTGGTATTAGTCATACCATGAACGGCACCGGCATAGTAATGATAGGTCGTCAATAGAATGGAAACAACTTGGCTATCTTCATAGGTTACCTTATAATTTTGAGCCACCTTATAAATATGTTGGTTGTAATACATATCCTTTGCTTCTAGCACATAGTTTGCGATATCTGTATTAATCGCTTGTTGAGCATAAGCAGAATCAGTATATACCAAAAGATATTTTAAATCTAAATTGGCATCTGATTGACTACCGGTTACAACCTTTGCATAGCCTGGCACGGCTAACATAACCCCTGCTGCAGCCAAGATAACTGCTTTCTTTAATACGTTCATACTATTGCCACCTCTACATAAAATATAAGCACAAAACATCTATACTGAGTATTTCGCCATAACCAGTTAAATATCCTTTTCTTTTACTTCTTTTTAAATGTTTTTATAAAAACTGCCCCCAAAAATTGCGTCCAATTTTTTTGGGGGGCAGTTCAACATCTTGTAACAGAGATTTTTATTAAGCACTGATTGTATTTTTTTATTATTAATCAGCAAAG
>BNJS01002011.1_pt1 | contig 25896 bp, 47 predicted proteins | sample 8540461 | NCBI WGS metagenome assembly BNJS01 (sample SAMD00202454, study PRJDB9452) | human saliva metagenome | isolation source: human saliva | place: Japan | reverse complement strand
GGAAGTTACGTATTGCTTTCAAGTCGCAGTGCTCGTTCTACGACGGTTCTGCACAGCAGCACTATCAGACCTTTACGCTTTACGGTTTGCGGATCTCTCGCACCCAGGTGGATGTCGTCTGCCGCTTCCGCTCTGCTGCGCGAGCATGGCGCCTTCATGCAGGGTGGCACGCGGGCGCGTGGACATCCTCATCGGTACGCACGCGATTCTCAACCGAAAACGTGCGTACGCTTGTCAGAATCTCGGCCTCTTGATCGTTGACGAGGAGCAGCGCGTCGGTACATGCAGAAGGAGAAGATCAAGGAGTTCGCGGCGGAGTCGATGTGCTGACGCTTTCAGCGCGACGCTCATCCCGCGCGATCGCTCCATATGTCGCTTGCGGGCGCGCGTGACATGAGCATCATCGAGACGCCGCCTCGCTGACCGCCTGCCTGTGGACAGTCCTCATGTCGTAGAGAGCAGCGATGCAATGATGCGCGGTGCGATTGAGCGGTGAACTCGCGCGCGCGGCGGACAGGTGTACTTCATCTACAACCGTGTGTAGCATTGATCGCGTATGCGTGAGCATCTGCGCCATCTCGTTCCCGGAGGCACGCATTGCCTCGGCTCACGGTCAGATGAACGAGGATATCCTAAGAGCAGGTTATGATGGACTTCTGCGAGGGGCATTGCCAGACATCCTGCGTTGCCACAAGCATCGTTGAGAATGGCATTGATGTCGCATAGTGCCAATACCATCATTATTTACGATGGTGATCGCTTTACTCGCAGTTGATCGATGCGTGGACGCGTGGACGCTTGGCGAAGATGTATCGGCTATTTTACCTATCGTCGTGACAAGGTGCTCAGCGAGATGGCGGAGGCGACTGCAGGCGATGAAGGAGTTTGTACAGTTTGTTTCGTGCGATTGCCGCGGGGATCTTGAGATCTGCGGCGGGGAGTTCCTCTGTGCAGGTGTTCAGGTCATATTGTGGGGTGGCTTTGAGATGTATGTAGTTGCTGGAGGAGGCGGTTGCACGCAAGAAGGGCGAGGTACCTGCGCCGTTGCTCGTGGAGACGGTCATTGATCTGCCGGTGGTGGTTATTCGACGGTGGGTATATTGACGATGATGCACAAGATTTAGATTTATCAGGAAGATTGGTGCTGTGCGACTTAATTATATCTGGATGCGTTGTGGATGAGCTGATTGACCGCTTCGGTGAGCTTACGAGACCTGCTCTTGGCTCTGGATATTGTGCGGATCAAGAACTATGCACGCTTTCGGCGCGGCAGCATGTGGCGAAGGGAGGTGCTTGATCTTGGCTGCCTGAGGGGGAGTAGCTGCGCTGCCGGCGCTGATGCGCCTCGATTGTGTCTTTGGGCGGCGTGTTGGAGTTGCCGGAGGGGGTTGATATCGCTCTGCCTGCAGCCGAAGGAGCGCGAGAGAGATTTTGGATACGGCACTGGAGTTTGTTCAGATGGTGAGTGTGGGATGAATGGAATGGCAGATTATAAACTGCAGTGAGGGGCTTGGTCCTGGGGATGTGGGGCTTATTATGCGGGAGACATGGGGTCGTATTGAGTGGCGGCATATCCTGTTGCTGCACGCGCATTCATCCGACTGTAGAGGCATTGGATGCGGCAGGGATTTCGCATGAGACTGACGATGCGTCTCTATGAGGATGCAGAGCTCGATGAGCTGTACGAGTGCATTGTGGATGATCTGTTTACACGCGCACGGCGGCTGATATCCTCTACCTTTGTTCCCAGGCAGTCCGTTCAAGTTGCCGAGCAGACGGTGCAGCTTGCGGAGCGGGTACCGGAGATGGAGATAAACATTGAGATCCCGCCCGCGATGAGCTTTTTGAGCCTCTTTGCCGCACTTGGTATTGATCCCGTGAATGGTCTTTCGATTGTTGATGCGCGTTGAATGAGGAGGCGGTGGCCGCAACGCCGGATCAGGATCTCGTCATCACGCAGCTTTTCACTCACGAGACTCCCATCTGACCCTTTCACAAGATTTTGCTGGTTGATGGAGCACCTTCCCTGATACACAGGAGGTCATCTATCTAGCATCATCTGGCACTCCCGGATGTAGAACGGATTCGGCGCATCCCACTTTTTGAACCTCGATTGGCAGGAAGATATCGATCATCTGACCACACCCTTTGTCTCCATTACACTGTGGGAAAGCCATGGGGGATTTAGGAAAAATACTGTTTTTCTCGATTTTTCTAGGTAATTCGTTAAATTTTCATGACAGCGCGGCCCACGTGGTCGCTAAGAAAAGGAAAACATCTAAAAGGAGTGATGCCACTTGAACAAGCAGGAATTGGTCGCAAACGTAGCAGAGCAGGCAGGTCTGACGAAGAAGGATGCAGAGAAGGCGGTCACGCCGTTTTCGAGACGATCAAGAATGCGCCCAGCGGCGACAGGATCCAGCTCATCGGCTTTGGCATATCTGGAGGTGAAGGGACCGCAAGGCTCGTAAGCGGTAACCTGCAGACGGCAAGGAGATTCAGATTGCGGCTTCGAAGATGCCCAGTTCAAGGGCTGGCAAGGCTCTGAAGGATGCTGTGAACTAATCGGTTCCTTTGAACGTGAAACCGGACTTCCTACGGGGAGTCCGGGTCTGGTAAGATGCATAGATGAAACACGATCAAAAGCTATTTGCAGAAAAGACGGCATCACCGATTTCCGGAGGAACATCAGGGATTGGACTTGCTGCAGCAGAGACCCAGTGCGAGTGCGCAGGTCGCTGATGGGACGCAGTGATGTGCGACAGGCAGCTCTGGATGCGATTGCAGCAGGAGAGCGCATCACATTTTGTTCGTGGTGATGTATGCAGCCGACTGACCGCGCACGTGCGGCAGAGGAGACTATGCAGCATATTTGGAGGCATCGACGTCCTGGTCAACTCGGCAGGCATCTATGCAGAAGCGCTGGACGATCTTTCGCGGGAGGAGGAGCTGGACCGCTTTGATGGAGACGAACATCAAGGGACCTTTCACTTGACGCAGGCATCACTGCCATACTATGCGACACGCGGCAGTGTTGTCAATGCGCCTCGGATGCGGGGTTCGCGAAATTACTTTGGCAGTGCATATGCGGCGACGAAGGGCGGTCATCGCTCTCGTACCCGCCTCGCTCGCCCTCCTGAACTGGCGCACGACCATGCGTACGTGTGAACGCGGTTGCGCTCTGCGGATGTTCTGACACCGACGACAGAGGGCAGCTCTCCGCATCGCGCGCGCAATGAGCAGCTGCGCGAGATGTTCGCCGTCCACCCGTTGGGGCGAATCGACACCGCACGAGATCGCCGCTGTAATCGCTCTCGCCTCACCGGCGGCGACAGTGACGGAGCATCTATGGTGTCGATGGAGGTCTCACCGCGTATTTTGTCCGTCGCCTCACAAAATTGTGATAGAATAATCATGATTGTGCGAGGAGGTGGAGCATGGAGCGCGCCTCGTGTTCTCATTTTGACGGCATCCATTGGCTCCGACATACGAGGGCTGCCGAGGCAATCGCGCACTCGAGGCGCATCCTCAGGCGATGCGTGATGCAGGTGATGTCGCTCGACTGGCGGCGCGTGAAGTCTCCATCATCCATGACCTCGATGAAGCGCGGATCTATTTTGACAATGCTGCAGCTTCGTGCCCGATCTCTGCGATGATGTTCTTCCGCATTGCCGCCGGGAAGAATGCGAGCGGCGGTAGCACGCCGTGGCATTCGCACAGGTGATGGTACGTACCGTAGGCCGTATCATACAGACATAGATCCGCATCTCATCGTTGCAATCCATCCCTTTCCTGAGGGGGCGGTTTCTGGCGTGCATGCGGCGAGGCCTTTGCACTGCGGCGTCTACAGACTGTGCCGTATGCGATCTGGCTGACACGCAATGTGGACACATCTACTTTGTAGCCACGGAGAAGATGGCAGAGGATAAGGAGGTCGCGTGGATTCGATGCATGCACTGGCGCGTGCGACGGGAATTCAATTGCACCGGCAGACTACGCACTGGAACGCAGGGCGGCGCAGGAACGCGTTGGCGCTTTCAGAGGATCTGCCAACCCTTTCTCCTGATGGGCGAGGCCTCTCGGTCTCGGCGGTATGGATCGAGACGGTTGTCCGCGCTCGAAACAGGTAAAACAGAGCACTGACCATTCTTGTTGTTGCGCACACTCGGCGCTTGCGGCACACGCATCGCACAGCGGCACCCAGACATCACGGCATGGCGATTCGCGTCTATGCCTATACTCGATGAGGTGTCTGCACCATGCGTGCCGCAGACCTCCTCATTACAGCCGCGCTTACGATCAGTGAGGCGTTTGCCGCGGAGCTGCCGCTGCTCCTGCATGACCCTATCCCAGGACCGAAACAGAGAACGATTTATGCAACACGGCGTGCGGCAGTGTGGCTGCATCCAGAGCATATGGCTCCCTCGCTGTGGAGGAGATTCCTGACCCATCGGATTCCAAGAGATGCGCAGAGCCGCGTCACGTGCTGCACGCGAGAAGGCGGCACGCGAGTGTGCGTTGAGTGCTCTGTGTGGATCTGTTGACAAGGAAGAGAGGACATACGCTACGGCGCGGTGAGAAGATCGTCTAGAAGGCGACGCACGCCGGTTTCGTCATTGCCCCGCTGATTGTTATTTTGACTATTTTTCGGCTCGATGATCGTATCACAGGGACTCTATCTCTCTCCACGTTCATGCGGACTCAAGCGCTCGCAACGGAGCGTTTTGACGGCGGCACAGGCGGAGAACGATCAGCTTCGTGCGCGGAGAAGGAGCGGTTGGGGGAGCTTCCCTAGCATCGGGAAAAGCGCCAGCTCGTGAGGAGCTATGATGACGGGCGCCGGAGAGCTTCCCGGCGCACTCCGGAAAGCGTTCGAATGGGAATTGAGCTTCTTGACATAAAGCGCTTTTGCCCTGTATAATGAGCGAGTGATAAAAGCTGATAACGACGGTTTTATATGTTGAAGGGAAGAGTTGTACTGGCCATCGAAGTTGGCAGTGTAGCAGAGGAGTGTCGTAACAGGCATCACCAATTTTGGCGCTTTTGTCGAGACTCCCCGAGGGAAAGACGGGACGAGTCTGCACATCTCAGTCGCCGATGTCTGCGTGAACGATGTGCATGATTTCCTCAAGAGCGAGGATTCGGTCAAGGTTAAGGTGCTCACTCGCGGATGATCGTGCACGATCGAGTCTCTCCATCAAGAAGCACTTCGGATAAGCCAGCGGTTCCTGCCTCAGCCGTGCTGCGGCTCCGGCGCGTCCGCCGCGCGCGCTCGCGCGCGATATGCGCCGCACAGCTGTCTTTCGCGTCAGATGGGATACTCCTTCGACTTCGGGACAAGCTTTCACGTTTCCTGGAAGGACGGCGATGAGCGGCTTACTGACCTGCGCCGCATATGACCGACTCAAGCGAGGCGGTCGCGGATCTCGCCGCGGCTGATCACGGGGAGTGCTGATGTCGATGACCTGCGCGTTCTCGCCTTTGCGAGACGCAGCATATGAGAAAAGCACTCCATGAGTGCTTTTTGTATCAGGAGTCGATTTTGCAGAAACAGATTGAACGCATTCTGTCCGCGCTATGAGTTCAATGCAGGAGCGTACGCTTCTCGTTGCCTGCTCCGGCGGCATGGATTCGCTTGTCCTTCTCGATCTTCTCCACTGTTTGCAGAAAGAGGAGGAGGCCCAGATCATCTGTGCGCACTATGAGGCATGCGAATTCGCGGTGCGGACTCTCGTTCAGATGCAGCCTTTGTTGCTGACTTTTTGTGGTGTACGAAAATTCCATTTTGTATGTGAGTCGGGCGATGTGCCTGCTTATGCGCGTACCCAGCAAGGCATCACTCGAGACGGCTGCACGTATCTGCCGCTATGAGTTTCTTCATCGGATCTGCGAAGCGCGGCACTGATGATGCTATTGCCCTTGCGCATCATGCGGATGATCTCGCAGAAACGGTCTTGCTGCGTATCCTACCGTAGTGTACGGACCTGCGGACTTGCCGCCATGCAGGGTGGGATGGATTGCACCTGCGCCTCTCCTTGGCGTGGCGCGTGCAGAGATCGAGAAATATACGGAGGAACGTGGCACTGTGTCCGCGCTACACGATGCGACGAACGACGCGATCGGACGCGCGGCGCAATGAGATTCGCCATGCTCTGCTGCCGGAGCTCAGGAGAACGTACAATCCAGCCATTCGCGAAGCACTCACGCGACTGAGCAGTCTCGCCGGTGAGGAGGATGATTTCCTGACAGGGATTGCCGGATGCGTCATTTCAGCGTGCGGTATGCCCGGGGGATTTCTGTATCGGCGCTGCGTGACCTTCACCCCGCCCTGCAGAGGCGTGTCCTTCGGCTCTTCTGGGCACAGGAGACTGAGGATGCAGGATTTTTCCTATCTTCACGAAGAGCGCCTGCGTGCGCTGCTCCATGCAACAGGCACAGCGGGGTGTGACATGCCGCATCATTGGTATGCATCCAGCCGCTACGGGGTTTTTGTCACTTCTTCGCAGCGGACAAGTGAAGCCCCCTGCGGGAAAAGGAGAAATTTTACTTCCTTTCACTCGCGAATATGCTATAATAAACTTTCGGGGCACGGCGTTTTGTATCCGGCGTTTGCCCCGTATGAGTGCGGACGACTGGCATAAGATGCGGGCGCACGAGGCTGTCTATGCCGATCTTGGCGGGCTGCCTTCGCTGGTTCTCCGAACGCGCCGACCGGGGAGACTATTTGCAGCTTCCTATTGGGCGAAAAGAAACTCAAGGATATCCTGATTGACGATAAGATTCCGCGTGAGATGAGGGATGAAATTCCCTCTCGTTGCTGTTGCGGATACACAAGAGATTTTCTGGATTGTGGGCGGACGACGAAGCATTCTTGCACCGCTTACAGAATCCAGCACGGATATTTTGAGCATTACGTGTATGAAGGAGACGATAGTCAGATGATGAGCGATGATATTGAGCGCGTGTTTTTTCAGCGGAGAGATTCGACATGCGTGTGCAGAAGCTTGGTGGAAGTGCGCGCGACTACCGGACGCTTCCGAAAAAGGTTTACTGTGTCGGTATTCTAAAAGGGGCTGCGGTTTTACGGATCTCGTGCGTGCTATTGATCGGCCCATTGACTTTGACTTCATGATTGTTTCCAGCTATGGAGAGCTACGGTGTCGAGCGGACAGGTCAAGATTCTCAAGGACCTTGATTTCTCGATCGAGGGACAGCATGTCATCATCATGGGAGGACATCATCGACTCCGGGACGACGATGCACTATCTCGACAAATGCTCCAGGGACGCCACCAAAAGAGCATCAAGATCTGTGCGTTCCTGTCAAAGCCGTCACGCCGCGTTGCACCTGTTCAGATTGACTACCTTGGATATGAGGTCCCAGACGAATTCCTCGTGGGCTATGGTCTTGACTATGCGAGAAATATCGGAATTTTGCCCTATATCAGGGTGCTGGAAGCATTCTGTCTACACGAATAATATGGAGAGGAAGCCTTGAACCAATCAGTTTTACGAAATCTTGCTTTTTATGCGCTCATGTTCTTCGTTGTGTGGACGGTTGCCGACTATATGTCGAGGAAGCCATCAGGGAACGCAGGCGACGGCGCTTGGATACAGTGACTTTAATGCGAAGGTGACGGCCGGTGAAGTGGACAAAGTCGTCATTGTCCAGAACAATATCCGCGGAACCCTCACAGATGGGACGGAGTTGCGACTATCGCGCCCGGATGCGCCGAACAGTGACCGGGATCTTTATACGCGCCTCGCGGATAAAGAGTCAATATCTCGGCAGAGAATCCACCTGAACCGCCATGGTGGCAGACGCTGCTCACCCTCGCTCATTCCGATCGCACTCCTCATTGGATTCTGGTTTTTCATCATGCAGCAGTCGCAGATGGGCGGCGGGCGTATGATGAACTTTGGAAAAATCACGTGTCCGCCTCGTGGTGAGTGACAAGAAGAAGGTGACATTCGCCGATGTTGCAGGGGCGGATGAGGCCAAGCAGGAGCTTGAGGAGGTTGTCGAATTCCTCAAGACACCGGATAAGTTCAACGAACTCGGTGCGCGTATCCCAAAGGGCGTGCTGCTCTTTGGTCCCTCCGGGTACAGGGGAAGACGCTGCTCGCGAAGGCGGTTGCCGGTGAGGGCGGGGTGCAGTTCTTCACGATCAGCGGCTCTGACTTTGTCGAGATGTTCGTTGGTGTCGGTGCCTCGCGTGTACGTGACCTCTTCGAGCGAGGCAAAGAAGTCTGCACCGTGTATTGTCTTTATCGATGAAATCGATGCTGTTGGCCGCCAGCGCGGTGCGAGGGCTAGCGGCGGTCACGATGAGCGTGAGCAGACACTCAACCAGCTGCTGGTCGAGATGGATGGTTTTGCCTCAAATGAAGGAATCATCATCATCGCGGCGACAAATCGCCCCGATGTCCCTTGACCCTGCGCTTCTGCGTCCCTGGCCGTTTCGATCGCCAGATTGTGGTGGATAAAGCCGGACGTACGGGGACGCGAAGAAATTCTTAAGGTAGCATACAAAGGGCAAACCGATTGCAGATGACGCGGATCTGGATGTGCTCGCACGTCGTACGCCAGCTTTACGGGTGCGGATCTCAGCAATCTCGTCAATGAGGCGGCGCTGCGCTGCGCGCCGCAATAAGAAAACAGATCCTATGGCAGAGTGGAGGAGGCCATCGAGCGCGTTCTTGCTGGTCGGAGCGCAAATCCGCATGTCATGACGGATGATGAGAAGCGCCTTACGGCTTATCATGAGGGGGACACGCTGGTCGGCCTTTTTGCTCAAGCACGCCGATCCTGTGCACAAGGTTACGATCATCCCACGCGGCCGTGCGGGCGGCTATATGCTGTCGCTGCCGAAGGAGGATCGTTCTATCGTACGCGCTCCGAACTCATTGACCGTATCGAGGTGCACTCGGCGGACGTGTTGCTGAGGAGGTTGTACTCGGTGAGATCAGTACGGGTGCCTCCGGTGATATTCAGCAGGCGACAAAGATCATTCGCAGCATGATTATGCAGTATGGCATGAGCGATGTGGTCGGTCCCATTGCCTACGGTGAGGAGAATCATCAGGTGTTCCTCGGACGCGACTTTTAACCGTGATCGGAACTACTCTGAGGAAGTTGCTGGAGAGATCGACCGTGAGTGCGCCGCTATATTGAAGAGGCATACGAGGGCATGTCGTGATCATTACGGAGAATCGTGACAAACTCGACCTCATTGCAAATGCGCTGCTTGCGACGCGAGACGCTGAATGCGAGTGAGCTTGAGGAGCTGATGACAAAGGCGCAATCAGCGACGAGCAAAAGGGATGACGACAATCAGGACGATACGGGGAAGCCCGTGCCAATTCCTGTCGATGTCGTGATCGACGACTCTACGCAGACGACCGAGGAGGCGGAGCGTGCTTCGAGGACCGTCCCACACCGGGATTCCAACGACGGGCCAGAAATTTAACGTGACGCAATGGAATAAATAGGAAACGCAGCCGAGGCGCTGCTGCATCGATAAGCATGCAGCGGTGCCTTTTTCTTTAGATGTGATATCATTTTAGCGATAATATAAAAGATGGAATATTGTGGGAGATATGAGTATCTAATTGGGATGTAAAGAGAGGTTCCTATGCAGTGGTATGAGGAAATTATGACGGCAGCAGGAGAGGCAGTCGACTATGTCGCTAATGTGCTGGATGAGAGGGGGACACTCGACGGCAGTGCGCGTCAGAGTACTCACGGATTTCTGGTCGTCGCGATGGATGGAGTTGCGGGCTATTTATCGCGTGAGGAGGGGACTCTGATCGAGAAAATGTCGCCGTTATGCCCTTAATGCGGAAATTCGGCTGAGAAAGCGTTATCCGCTGAAACGAGTGAAGATGCAAAAATTCTTTTCTACGAAGTGCGCCCTCTCTTTCTTGATTTGTGCTATCAGCTGGATTTGGAGTATCATATCCTGCGTCATCCTGAGCGGGAAGAGGCATATCTGGAAGACACCATCGCTGCCTTCGAGGCGGCACGTAAACGTCCGCGCCGATACAGATTTCAAAGTATCGTGTCTCGATCATCGTGCCCGCCTACAACAAGGTAGAGTTCTCGCGCTGTGCGATCGAGGCCTTTTTCGTTATACGGACTTTTCGCGTGGGGACATTGAGCTCATCACGATCAATGACGGATCGTCTGATGAGACAGAGGCATATTTTAACAGCCTTCCGCACGAGAAGAAGATCAATCTGAAATACAACGTCTACAATCATCTCGGCTGGGGCATTGCACGCCACATTGCCGAGGGTGAATACGTTGTCTACTTCTCGAACGATGCCGTTGCCACGGAGCATTGGCTCGAGAACCTGCTGCCGTTCACGCAGCGGAGAAGGATGTGTTCTGGGTTGTACCCACCTGCAATGAGGGCTGTATCTCCAACGCACAGGGGATTCCTGTCAGACTACAAGAATACCTTTGAAGATATGGAGAATATGCAGGCGTTCGCTGTTCGCACATAATGTATCAAACCCGCTCCTCTGGGAGGAGCGGGCTCTTCATGCCGTTTGTGAGGCGTTGTGCCGAACCTCTTTGATGTGCCTGAGATCCGCGCGGATTACCGCTATGTCATGTGCGATTTTTGAGGATGATGATTTCTCGGTGATGCTGCGTCGTTCGGGATTTCGGCAGATCCTTGCAAAGGATACCTTCGTACATCATTTTTGGCGGGATGACGCTGAATGAGGTGCGCTCGAAGCAGGGAAACTACAAGAGTCTTGTCTCCATGCGTCCCGTCTTTCGTGCCAAGTGGAATGTCGACCCTTGGGAATCGAGAGGACATTTGTACTTTTGGATACCTTTATAAAGGAGTTTCATGGAGGACACCCGTGCGTATCCTTGCCGTTGAATCTCTCTTTGGTGAAGGTGTTTTGAGCATCCGCAATCATTTCCGTAAACTGCGCCGCCCTGTTGTGATTGATGCAGTTGTGTCCGACAAACGTTATCTTCTTGATATAAAAACATATGGCGGACTCAGTGCTGCAGATCGAAACCTGGGACTCTTTTGAGGAGCAGCTGAGTGAACGCTATGATATCATCGTGATAGGAACACCCCTCAATGATTTGAACATTCCTCAGATCATCCCGTCGATCCTGTACGAACTCCTCCGCGTGCATGGGTTCATCTATGCGTCCCTGCGCAATTATAGCAGTTTTGGACATATGATGGAGAACCTACCGAACAATGTCCCTATCTTATCCAGGATGATATACTTCCGCTTTAGAAGGACGCCGTATATTCCCGATACAGCGTCTCATCTCTGCACTGCACGATACTTTCTCCATTCCCGCTGTACGCGTGGCCTATGCAAGAGGAAGGTTTGTCATTTTAGTGGCAGGGACTCTTTTTATACAGATGACAGAGTCCATTCTCTGAGACCAAGGAGAATGAAAGACTGTATCTGCACCATCTGCTCCAGGGGGATATGCTTGGTATCTGTATAACATCAGATACGACCATGCAAACTTGGAGCAAGCAGTCTTTGTTGACGATTGTAGAGAGCAGATCCTGTGTCGAAGGGAGCAGGCATATGAAGGTTGTTATTCTAGCAGGTGGTCTGGGGACAAAGAAAGTCAGTGAGGAATCTGTACTGCGTCCCAAACCGATGATTGAGATCGGGAGGAAAACCGATTCTTTTGGCACATCATGAAGATTTATTCGTATTATGGTTTTCATGGGTTCATCATCTGCCTTGGCTACAAAAGGCTATATGATCAGGAGTTCTTTGCTGAGCTACTATCTGCATACTTCTGGATGTTACCTTTGACTTTACGCAGGGGAACAGATTGACGATACACACAACAATGTTTCAGAGCCGTGGAAGGGTGACTCTTGGTGACACTGGGCTGGATGCGCAGACAGGTGCACGTATCAGACAGATCCATATGTGGAGGATGAGCCTTTTTACTGACCTATGGGGATGATGCTGAGCGATGTTGATCTCAATCGCTGATCGCCGCACATGCAGCAAAGGGTGTGCGGTTGTAACGATGACAGCCATTCAGCCGGGGGCAGGTTTGGCGTCTTGGACATCGACCATCGCACGAATACGGTCAGCCAGTTTGTCGAAAAAGGCAAAGGAGGATGGCGGATGGATCAATGGCGGTTTTTATGGTGGCGGAAAACCGCGTTTTTGACTATCTGCGCGATGAGGATGCTGCGTCTTTGAAAAGGATCCTCTTGAATTAATTGCACATGATGGCGGACTCCATGCCTATAAACATATGGGATTTTTGGCAGTGTATGGATACGCAGCGCGATGAGGGCGATTAAATTACTGTGGGCATCTGGAAATGCTCCATGGAAGCTATGGAAATCGTAAATAAAGATGGACAAATACACTAATGTTTTTATAGGAAGTGAGGCATTCATGGCTAAGCTGAGCGTTATTATCCCTGTTTACAATATGAACGCATCGCTCAACCAGTGTCTTTTGACGATACGAGAAACAGTACGTCTGCCGTATGCGTGAATCATTGATTGACGATGGTTCGTCGAGCGATGAATGCGTTACAGTCCCTCCGGCGGGAGATGATGTATACGTGTTCTGCGCAGTGAGGAGCATCGTGGATTCTCACTGCCGTGAATATGAGATTCGTGCCTCTGTCGGAGGAAGTCCTTCTCTTTCTCCACGCGGATATCCTGCTCGCGCCTCATACGGTGGAGGACATGCTTGATGCACTCAGTGCGGACTCCTCGCTTGGTGCGGTGTCCGCCTGCGCTGTTCGCGTGTACGAGACGGGCGCAGGTGATGCCTGATCTGCCCTATCAGGGGTGGGATTCTTTTGTCCGCGGCAGCAGAAGAAATTCGTGCACGAGGAAAACAGCCGCATCCGAAATCCTCGCAGAGATGATGTGCGTTGATGGCGCCTCGCGCTGTCGTCATAGAGGCTGGACTTCTTGACGAGCAGTATCGGGTCCCGGCGCTTGCCGCATATGACTCTCATTCGCATGACACGTGCGGGGTATGAGGTCCATCTCTGCCGAGCGTTTATATTCACCACATTGAACATCCCTTGCAGAATATAAAAAGAAAAGCCAGCATAAACAAAGAGAAGAACAGGCCTTTTTCCTCCAAATGGGGTGTTTCGCTTGCATACTCTTTTCAAATGGACCGATCTCTTTTCCTGATGGATTTAACCAGGGACGGTCTAAACGTGCTGGAGATTGGCTGTGCCTGTGGTGCGACGCTGAGGGAGATTGGAGCGCATAACCCATCTCTGACAGCTTTTTGGCGTGGAATTGAACGAAGCTGCATCTGCGATTGCTTCGCCTTTTTGTAAAAGTTTTATCGATGGATGTAGAAAAACTGGAACCGAAAAGATTCCTGTACGTTTTGATTATATCATTATGGGGGATGTTATTGAGCATCTGATGGATCCATGGTCTGTACTCACCCATATGCGTGAACTGCTTGTGCCTGGAGGCGCTGTTATCGCAAGTATTCCGAATGTGGCACATATCAGCAATCTACACAATCTTCTTCGTGGATATTGGTCATATCAGGATATGGGGCTGCTTGACCGTACGCACATTCGGTTCTTTACAAAATATGAAATTGTGAATATGGTGCAAAGAGCAGGGCTCATCGTTCAAGAAATTCGACCGAACCGATTGAGCCTTGTCAGATCCTGAGAGAGTGCTTCTAGAAGAACTGATGTCACTCCGTACGATTTGCCTCAACCGTGAAAATCTTGATACATTTGGATGGTTTGTTGCAGCGCGTCGCCCACAGGACACCGTATAATACTCATTTTCGTCATGGGAACGCTGCTGCTATACGCATAGAAGAGAAAGCTATGGCCAAGCTGAGCATTATTATCCTGTTTATAATATGAGTATACGGGTGAGTCGATGTCTTTTATCGATACGAAAAACGGTACGTCTGCCGTATGAGGTAATCATTGTTGACGATGGTTCATCGGGCGATGAATGCGTTACAGCCCCTCCAGCGGGAGACGATGTACGAGTTCTGCGCAGTGAGGAGCATCGTGGATTCTCACTGCCGTGAATGTTGGGATTCGATGCTTTGTCGGAGAAGTCCTTCTCTTTCTCCATGCGGATATCCTGCTCGGACCTCATACGGTGGAGGATATGTTGATGCATTGATCGCCGACCCGATGATGGGGTCTGTTACAGCCGTTTCTCCACGTACATACGCATGGACAGAGTATCACCCAGATAAGGAGTACCATTCATGGGATGAATTCATTACCGCTGCGGAGGATATTCGGGCACAGGAAAAGGGCAAACAACTTCCGTTAATTGTTGCTGAGATGTTTTGCACTTATAGCACGGAGGGATGTCGTCGATAGCGGGATTCTGGAGGAGGGTATTCCACTCCGGCACTTGCCGCATATGATATACCCGTACGTATGACACGTGAGGATATGGAATCGCAGTGTTGGCAAGCGTATATGTTCACCACGATGAGGTATTCATGCAGAGGTGATGGGAGTCGTATGAGGCGCTTCGTCAGCAGGAACGAGAACCTTTTTCCGTTCGAGCGTGGCGTTTCTCTCGATATTCTTTTCAAATACGACTAGATCTTTTCCAAAGGAATGATGGATTTGCAGCGTGAGGGGCTGCGTGTTCTCGAGATTGGTTGTGCCTGTGGTGCAACGCTGCGTGAGATTGGACACCGAAATCAACGGCAAACCTCTACGGTGTAGAACTGAATGAGAGAAGGCCGCTGAAGTAGCGGCTCCATTTCCACAATTCTGTCGATGGACGTGGAGCGGCTCGACCCAGCAAGAAATCAAGGAGCGCTTCGACTATATCATTATGGGGGATGTGGTGGAGCATTTTGCTTGATCCGTGGGCAAGCAATCAAAATATGAGAACTCTTGGTGCCGGGAGGAGGCGATCGTCGCAAGCATTCAAACGTGGCCCACATCAGCAATCTCTACAATGTCCTCGGTGGACGCTGGACATATGAGGACATAGGGCTGCTTGATCGTACGCATTTCCGGTTTTTACGAGGCAGGAGATTATTAAATTATTCGAGGGTGACAAAACCTTGCTGTTGATGAGATCCGATACAAGAACATTCATATGAATTCGTATGTAGAAAAACTTCGTGAAGAGATTCTTTCACTCCGCACAGTCCATGTGGAACCAGAGGACATTGATGCCTTCAATGGCTTTTTCAGGGCCGTGCGCGAGTAAGTGTCCGTTATTTTCGATGTGGCGGGAAAGCCGTTATCTGCGGTATAATGTGGCGGATAACGGCTTTTTCGATTCAAGGGAGGCATGTGATGAGCAGCGATGTATTGGAGCTTCTGCGTGCTGCAGGCGGCTACATATCAGGCGAGAAGATGGCAGAGCGGCTTGGCGTGACGCGTGCGGCGGTGTGGAAGAAGATTGCCGCACTCCGTGATGCAGGGGTATGATATCTCGCGCTCCGCGCAGCCTGTATATTCTGCACGCAGCACCAGATCGGCTGATTGAGGCAGAGATTACACGCGGACTTGGAACTGAACTCATCGGGCAAAAGATCATTTGTTATGATGTGGTCGATTCGACAAACCTCATCCTCAAAAGATCTTGCACGCGATGGCGCTGAGAATGGAATGGTGGTTGTTGCCGACAGTCAGGGAACGGGGCGCGGCCGTATGGAGCGTGCGTTTTCTCACCGCCCGGCAGGGATCTGGTGAGCATCTGCTGCGCCCTACATTTTCTGCCGCAGGAGGCACCGAAATGTACGTTGATGGCAGCGGTTGCCGTAGCGCGTGCGATGGAGAGTTTGGCCTTCGTGCTGCGATCAAGTGGCCAAAATGACATCATGTACGATGGGCGCAAGTTGGTGGGGATTCTCACAGAGATGAGCGCAGAAATGGATCGTGTGAACTATGTGAGTCATTGGTACGGGGATCAATGTCAATATTGCACCGGAGGATTTTTCCCGAGGAGCTGCGCGCAGTTGCAACCTCTCTTATGCACAGATGAAGGAGCCTCTCTCGCGGGTGGAGTTCCTGCAGGAGTTCACTGCGTGCAATGGATGTTCTCTGTGCTGATGTGCAGCGTGAGGGATTTGCGCCCGTGCTTGCTGCATGGCGTTCCTCTGCCGTGACACTCGGACAAAACGTGCTATCATCGGCCCAGTAGGGGAGGAGTTCGAGGGAATTGCCGCGGACATTGATGAAGAAGGCGCTCTTTTTGATTGATACGGCAACGGGACAAAGACGCGTGTTGGCGGGGGATGTATCAATCCGCCCGAAGCAATAGGAAGAAATAGTATATAGTATGGAGGAAAGAAATTGCTGCTAGTACTGGACATCGGCAACAGCAATATTGTCATGGGTGCTTATGAGGGCCAAAAGCTTCTCAGGCATTGGCGCATCTCGACGGATCGTCAGAAGACAGGGATGAGTACGGTATACTTATCAACGAGCTGTTTCGTTATCAGGGAATTCCAGATGTCGGATATCAAAGCGATCATTATCTCCTCGGTCGTACCGCCGCTTGTGGTCCCGATGCGCAAGATGTGTGAGCGCTACTTTCGTATTCGTCCGCTCGTTGTCGGCCCCGGCATACGGACAGGAGTGCGTCTCAACTATGAAAAATCCGCGCGCAATCGGTGCTGACCGCATTGTGAATGTCATCGGCGCATATGAGCAGTACGGTGGGCCTCTCATTGTCATCGATATCGGGACGGCAACGACGTTTGACATCGTAGCAGAAAAACGGAGACTTTCTCGGTGGCGTCATTGCTCCGGGACTCGGTTCGAGTGCGGAGGCACTCTTTCAGCGTGCGGCGCAGCTGCCGCGCATCGAACTTGTACCGCCTAAGACGGTCGTCTGCCGCAGCACAATCAGGGCATGCAGGCGGGTATCATCTACGGTTATGTCGGGCAGATCGATGAGATTGTCCGCCGTATCAAGGCAGAGCTTGCGATGGAGATGAAGGTAGTTGCAACGGGCGGCTTTGCGCATGGTGGCAAAGGAGTCGCAGACGATTGACAAGGTCGATCACTTCCTGACGCTCACGGGACTGCGCGTTGTCTCTACGAACGGAATCAGCCGTGAAACCGATCGAAAAATAGGATCGTTTATCTTCAATGATCCTGTATTTCTCGCGCCGATGGCAGGGGTGACGGACACGGCGTATCGTGTGATTGCACGACATGGGATGCCCGCTCGCATTTGCGGAGATGGTGAGCAGTCAGGGCATCCACTACCGCAACGAGCATACGATGAAGATGCTCCGTACAGGAGGGCGAGCGGCCGATTGCGATGCAGATCTTTGCAAAGTCGGCGGCGATGGCGGCGGAGGCGGCTACCTACATCGAGGAGATCGGCACGGCAGACATTCTGGATTTTAACATGGGCTGCCCTGCCCCGAAGGTTGCATGAAGAATGGCGAGGGCTCGGCGCTCATGCGCGACCCGAAAAAGGCGGAGGAGATTCTCTCAGCAATTCGGCGCGCAGCGAAGCTGCCGTTCACGGTGAAGATGCGGCTCGGCTGGGATGATGCCTCACGCAACGCCGTGGAGATTGCGCGGATTGCGGAGGCAGTTGGCGTGGATGCCGTTGCCGTGCACGGGCGCACGCGTGAGCAGTTCTACAGCGGCAATGCGGACTATGCGGCGATTGCCGAGGTGAAGCGTGCCGTCAATATTCCCGTGATTGTGAGCGGTGACGTTCGGCGTCGCCGATCTCGCGCGATGCACTCGACATCACGGGGGCAGATGCGGTGATGATCGGACGTGGTGCACAGGGGAATCCGTGGGTGTTTCACGCAGCTAATCCATTGGCTGCGCACGGGGAGGAACTGCCCACTCCGACGCTCATAGAGCGTGCACAGGTGATCCTGCGGCATCTGGGCCTCCTCGTCGGCTACAAGGTGAATACATCGGCATCCGTGAGATGCGAAAGCACGCGGCATGGTATGCGCGTGGTCTGAGAGGCAGTGCGGAGCTGCGTGAGCGGTTCAATCGTGCGGCGTCAAAAGATGAATTTGTGCAGATTCTGCATGAAGCATGGGCGATATGAAAGGAACTATCATGAGTGACGATAAGAAGACCTCGGTTTGGTCCGAAGTACACGCCGGAGGAACGCGCGGCGGTCGATGAACTTGCGCGCGCGGCTATATTGATTTTCTCTCGGACTGCAAGACGGAGCGCGAGAGCGTAACGGAGGCCGATGCAGCGCGCTCGCGCTGCGGGGTATCGTGATCTTGCGGATGTCATCGCGAAAGGGGAGACCTTGCAGGCAGGCGACAAGGTCTACGCCGTCAACATGAAGAAGGCGGTCGTGCCTTCACATCGGGGCGGAGCCGATGGAGCACGGCATGAATATCTCTCGGCGCGACATCGACACCTGCCGTCTCGATGTGAAGCAGAACCCTCTGTATGAGGGACAATGGCTTTGGCGTATTTCGACACGACTACTATGGCGGCATCAAGAAGTATCAGTGGGTGACGATTCCCGCTTGCTCTGCATGGCGTCGTCGTAAAAAGGATGGAACGGTTGTCGAGATCACACTCGGTGAGAAGGAGGATCATCCGTCTCTGCGTGACCGATCTCCTCGTACACCTCTCTCAGGGCAGCTTGAAAAGGCATCGAAAGGTCATCGAGGGCGAGAAGCTGGATGTACTCATCGGCGGCTACGCACTGAAGAAAGACGATAAAGGAATCTGTCAGGACGGTATTCTCACTCCTGCAGGAACATTATGACATCGCAGAGGAGGATTTTAACTCGGCGGAACTGACGCTTGTTCCGGCGGGGCGTGCCCGTGAACTCGGTTTTGACCGCAGCATGGTACTCGGCTACGAGCAGGATGACCGCGTCTGCTCCTATACGGCACTCTGCTCCATGCTCGAGACAACGGCGCCGAAGCGTACGGCATGCTGTCTGCTCGTGGACAAGGAGGAGATCGGCAGCGTCGGCGCGACGGGCATACGCAGTCGCGCTTCTTTGAGAATATGGTGGCTGAGGTGCTCTCCGCCTGCGGACAGTACACGGAGATCGCCCTGCGCCGCACACTTGCACACTCGAAGATGCTCTCTTCAGACGTGTCGAGTGCATACGACGGACTGTATGCGGACGCATTCGAGGAAAGAAGAACGTCGCCCTATCTCGGGCGCGGCATGGTGTTCAACAAGTTCACGGGTGCGCGCGGCAAGTCCGGTTCGAGCGATGCGAGCGCAGAGTACCTCGGGCAGCTGCGGCGCATGATGGACGAGAACGGCGTCAGCTATCAGCTCGCCGAGCTCGGGCGTGTTGATCTCGGCGGCGGCGGCACAATCGCTCACATCATGGCGCGCTACGGCATGAGATGTCATCGACAACGGTGTCGCTGTCGCGAGCATGCACGCGCCGTGGGAGGTCACGGAGCAGGTGGATATCTACGAGATGAAGAAGGGGTATGACGTATTCCTGCGGAATGCGTGAATGGGGATGCAGGTGCCCTGCCGTTGTATGGTGGCAGGGGCATCCTTTATTCTGAAAAAGAGTGCACCATATGGTCTCGGAACAGATGTATGAACTTGGCACAAAGAAGTCCACCATCCGCACGATCTTCGAATACGGACAAAAGCGAGCAGCGGAGGTCGGTGCAGAGAATGTCTTTGACTTCAGCCTCGGCAATCCGAATGTGCCGACACCGGACTTCATTCGCGATGCCGCCATCGACATCCTTGTGCACAGCGAGCCGATGGAGGTGCATGGCTATACAGTGCGCCCGGCAGCCGCAGGTGCGCGATGTGCTCGCTGCCGATCTGAAGAAGAGGTTCGGCATGGAGATCACGGGAAAAACCTCTTTCTGACGGCGGAGCGGCAGCATCGGTAACGATTGCGTTCAAAGGCGTTGGCAGAGGAGGGATGAGTTCGTCGCCATCGCCCTACTTCCCAGAGTATCGCGTCTTTGTTGAATCGTGCGGCGGGAATCTTGTCGTTGTACCTGCAAAGGTGGATGATTTTTCAGATCGATTTCGCGGCACTGAAGCGAGTAATCACAACGCATACGAAAGCGGTCATCATCAACTCGCCGAACAATCCGAGCGGTGCAGTCTACAATGAGGCGACCATTCGCCAGCTTGCGGATCTCCTGCGTGCAAAGGAAATGGAATATGGCCATCCAATCTTCATCATTGCGGATGAGCCATATCGTGAAATCGTTTACGATGGAAATAGCGTCCCGTGCATTCCCCAGTTCTATGACAATACCATTGTCTCGCTACTCCTACAACAAGTCCTTCTCGCTGCCGGGCGAGCGCATCGGTTACATTGCCGTCCCGGATTCCATCGCAGATTTTTGCACGTGTCTACGGGGCGATTGCCGGCGCGGCACGCGTCCTTACGCACGTCAATGCGCCATCCCTTTGGCAGCTCGTCATTGCACGCTGCACAGGCAAGGCTGCCGATCTCAGGTACGTACGCGCGCAATGCCGCGCTGCTCTACGAGGGGCTTTCGGCGGCGGGGTTTGACTGCATGCGTCCGCAGGGGGCGTTCTATCTTTTCCCCAAAAGCTCTTGAGGAGGATGATGACGCGTTCTGTGCACGCGCGCGCTCATTCGATCTGCTAGCTTGTACCGGGCGTGGATTTTGGCTGCCCCGGCTGCTTTCGCGCGGCATCGCGTGCGCACCGCGATGATCGAACGCGCACTGCCTCAATTTCAAAAACTAGCGAATCATACAACAAAAATACATGAATGAAGTTCAATAATGATAACTTCATTAAAACTTGTATTGACAATCACTTTCCTCAGAGTTATACTTGAAACTGATTCACGTTCAACAAGGTATATCATTCTCAACGATATACCATAAATTTACATGGCAATTACGCGCACATACGTGCGTTTGACAAGGATGGTGTTCTTTTTGACCAGTGCAGAACTCTTTGAGGCGGTCCCGTCATGTATCTGCTGCTCCTGTGTCTCGCTCACGGTGGCAGCGATTGCGATCGATCGCTTTATGTTGTATCGTCGTGCCGCCCAAGGGGGCGAAAAACGCTGAGGCGGATGTCTCGAAGGCGCCAGAGGAAGGTGGACGAGGCTGCATCTCTGCTGCCAAAAGACAAGGACAACATGGTCGCCTCACCAGCTAGAACAGTGCGCTTGATGCGCGTGCAGCGGGGAGGATGTCCCACGACATTGAGGCGGCATGTGGCGAGGCGGCAATGCTGCTGCGCGACGTCTCAGTACTTTCGACAATCGTCACGCTTTGCACCGCTGCTCGGACTCCTCGGTACGATCTCTGGTATGATCCAGTCGTTCAGTGTCTTCAACCTGCAGGCGGGGCAGCCAATGGCGATTACGGGCGGCATCGGTGAGGCGCTCATTGCAACGGCGACGGGATTTGCTTGTCGCGATCTTTTCGCTTGTTGTGCATACCTATTTTGCCCAGCGCATGGATACGATGCTGACGCTGCTTGAAAAAGACAATGAATACCTTGTTGGCGGGGCTTTGCCGCACGGCGGATGGAGGGCGTTCTCATGCGTCGTAATTTTCATGAGGTGCGCGAGCCGCTCGTCATGATTATCCCGATGATCGACATTATGCTCTTTTGCTCGTGTTCTTTATGCTCAGTACGATGTATATGCGGGTAACGCGACGCACGGTGCAGGTGAGTCTCCCGCGGCGGCGAGCGCAAAAGCAGGATACGCGTCCTCCATTGTATCCATTACGGTGACGGAGGACGGCAAGGTGCTCTTCGACCGTGATGAGGAGCCGACGCGCGGAACTGACGGCGCGGGTCAAGACACAGCACTGAGGACGATCCCGATACGGTCTTTGTCGTCGCGGTGACCGCAAGGCGGACTATCAGTCTCGTTGTTACCGTGTTCGATGCGCTCAAGGAAGCGGGGACGTCATGTGTCCATCGCGACGGAGACGGAGGGTCTGAGTGCACTATCAGACACATTGGCGTCTCGCCTTTGTTCTCGCGTTCTTCTTTTTCACATCATTGCGTGGCTCTTCGACGATCCTGATTCCGCACGTATTCAAAGTCCTGGAAGCACCTCCGCAGGAGAGCCGATGGAGTGGGTCGAACTCGCGGATGATCCAGGTCCTCCGAGGAGGAGCAGCCGGAGGAGGAACCTCTCCTCCGCCGCCGCCCCCACCGCCCGAACCGGAACAGGTGGAAGAAGAACCTGCCGTGGTTGAGGCGGAGGTTCCTGAGGAAGCCATTACGGAGATTCGAAGGAAGTCGAGGAAACGGCGGACAAGCCGGAGGAACCGAGGTTCTGCGCCTCGGCGAGGGCAAGCAGATCGGCATGCCGGGCAAGATCCTCCATGCAGAGCAGCGCCTTACGGCGTGATTCAGTTCAAGGGACGCATCGCCGTTTCGGCACGCATCGGCACAGACGGAAAGGTCATCAGCACGCGCATACAGGTTTCCTCGAAATGCGCTCTACGACCGCATGGCACGGCGCATTGTCGAGAGCAGTGGAAGTTCGAGCCTGCGGAAGGATATGAACGGGCGGCCGATGGAATCCGATATGCAGTGCCCTGTTTACTTTAACATGAAGCCTGCGCGCAACATTAAATAGCGTGCACGAGAATGGGAGGAAACGAGCAATCCAATGAGAAAACTCTTTGTGTTTATTATGGCTCTTTGCCTGTTTCTGCCGGCGGCGTCCACCGATGCTGCGCAGACATGGCAGCAGATCCACGACCACATCGCCGCTGAATGAGAATGTCTAGTACCATCTACCAAACGGGCAATGCGGAGGGAGCGAGGATGCCGTCAATGATATTTACTACGGCATCTACGAAAAGGACGGCCTTGAGAGTGCCGTGCGCAGCGGGATCTCCTCAAGAGTGCGAACCTCACCGAGTACCAGTTCTACACGCTGAAAAAGGCGATCCGCGCGGGTGCGCCGCAGTCCGAGGTAGAGGCAGAGGAAAGAAACTTCTCGATATGATTCAGGCAGAAGTGACAACGCTCGAGACAGCGGGCGTGCAGTCGGGCGGCTGGGGCATGTTCCTGCAGGCGTTCCTGATCCTTCTGCGTGAAGGCGTTGAGGCGATCCTCGTGCTCGTCGGCATCATTGCTCATCTCGGGCGTGCCGGGCACGAGAAGGAACTCTCCACGGTCTATAACTGGGCAATTGCCGGTTAGTGCAAGCTTTATCTCGGCTTATCTCTTTGTTGAAGTTCTTGACAATACGACGACGACCGGCTCGGGCGTGAGATCATCGAGGGCTGTGTACAGCTCTCTTCGCCGTGCTTGTCCTCTGGGTACATCAGCATGGATGGGCGGCAAGTCCAACGCCAAGGCGTGAAGTCCTATATTGACAAGCAGGTGAAGCTGACGCTCTCGACCGGCAAGTCCCGCGCCTCGGGTTTGCGGTATTCCTCGCCGTCTATCGTGAAGGTGCGGAGGTCATTCTCTTCTATCAGGCACTCTTTCAACAATGCCATCGGCGATGTCGACATGATCTGGGGCGGCTTTGTCGCTGCGTGTGCGACGCTTGCCCTGCTCTTCTTCCTCATGCGAGCGCGGTGCACTGCGCATTCCCATCGGTCCGTTCTTCAAGGTGACGAGCGCATTTTATGTTTATCCTTGCGGTCACCTTCCTCGGCGGTGGACTCAAGGAACTGCAGGAGGCTGATGTGATCTCCACATCCGCCGCTGAGGCGGATTCTCGTGCCGAGCATTGGATTCGTGCTCGGACTTTTATCCCACCTATGAAACCGTTGTGCCGCAGCTTCGTCGATCGCGTTTGCCGCCGCAACGTATCATATAGAAAACGCTGCTGCGGCAGAGGCGTAATCTTCCCGTAAGAGGGAGCAGTGTTCATCTTTACTAAGGAGGATTATCCCATGAAGAAAATCCAGTCTCAGCATGCTCAAGAAGGCACTTGCCATCGGTGCTGTCGCGTTCTCCACGTTCGCGATCAATGCGAATGTCAGCGAAGCTGCATTCGAGGAGTTCCCGATCGGCGACGAGATCGAGGATACGACGAACCACTTCAAGGGTTGCGCTTCGTGCTCTCCAGCCGGTCACGATGGAGCCTGCCGGCATGAGCCTCGGCAGATCAGGCAGATATCCACATTGAGACGGATATCCATGCAACTCGAGGGGCAATGAGTGCGGCTTCGGCGTCGGCGAGTGGATTCCTATCTGACGGTGCACTACAAATTCACGAAGCGCGAGACGGGCGAGAGCCCTTGAGGGCGTATTCATGCCGATGAGCGCGGACGATGGCCCGCACTACGGCGCGAATGTCAAGATGCTCGGCGCGGCACCTGCGACCGCGAGTTCTCGATCTGACAGCCCCTGCACGTCAGAACTACATGCTCCCACACCAGTCGAGGAGACGGGCGTTCCGGTCACCTCTGGACCGAGCCGGTCAAGATGAGCTGGTGTTCAACTACGTTCCGCGGGTGGTAATTTCAGATCCACACGGATGGTAACGGCGCGGTCTGTTCGCATCGTCCGCTGTCCTGCCGGACGTAGAATGGCTGCCGTCCCTAGGGGACGGCGGCTTTCTAGTAGGAAAAGGTTATTACAATGTTACAGGCGTTTTACAACAGTTGGTGCCGGCGCTCGAAGAGAGCATCAAGCTCGCTAGTTGCCGCTCGGTATTTTGCTTGCAATCATTTTGCCCCTGCCAAATCAAAGTATTCGCCACACCTTCACACGCGTTTTGAGATGGGGCTCTCTCTCGCTCTTTTATGACTGCCGTGCGTAGTACAAAGTCCGCAGTCAACCGCGAGATCTTTGAGAGCATGGCGATCGGTGTCGATCTCGTGGGCGCGCTCATCTCTCTGTACGATTCTCCTGCGCAGTCTGCATCGTGAATGGACGGCAAAGGAGGAGCGCGTCTTCCGTATCGGGACAGGGGCACTTGCGCTCGCATCTTTCTCTATCACGGACTTGAACTCTGGCTGATTCCTGTTGCTACGGTTCAGGTTGCGATGGGGACCACTTTACCCTCATTTTCTTTGTGAAGATGCTCGGTTTTCCAGTGGTCTCTCTCCTCGGCTTTCTCTCGGGCTATCCTGGCGTATCATGCGGCGGCGGCGCTCAATCACGGGCGGCTCGTCTTTGTCTTTACTCGTGCAGATCGCTGCGACCGCCGTGCAGCAGATCATCTTTGTCATGACGGTTATGATGGCACGGCAGGTATTTGGCGCGAGCGCACTCACTCTCCTTTATGGCACCGTTTATCGACAACCAGAACAAGATCATCTATGTCGTCTACTTCGTTTCCATTCTCGTGCCCATTACGCTCTTTTTGCAGCCACGCCCCGAGCGTCCGCTTCTGGGCAAAATCCTGCGCAGTGAACAATCAGTTGCTCGCGCGTGCGATTCGGCGCAAGCGTTGGGGGTCAGGCTTCTCGCAATGCTTGTTCTGACGATACTCATTTCAAGTGTCGGCGGCTGGTAGTGCGAATAAGAAGGAGCAGCTTGTCCCCGCCGTTGCGGTCAAGGCGGAGGACTGGCCTCGTGCAGATTCCGCTTGAGGAGGTTTCCGACGGGACATCTCCGCACCGCTATGCCTTCCACGCCGCTTCCGGATGACGGATGTCCGTGTCATCATCGTACAGAAGGCGGCTCTCGCACGTCTCGCGTGGCGCTTGACGCATGTGGAGATCTGCTGCGGTGCGACGGGTTACTTTCGACGCGCGACGGCCAGATTGTTTTGCCGCCTCTGCGACGTTGCGGCGTGTAGACAAGGCGACGATTGGCCTCCCGCGCCGGCTGCAGCGATCCCCGTGGAGTACCGCGTAGCGGGCGTGCAGCGATGCAGAATCTCGGCGGATGCGCGCGCGAAGCGGCACACCCATTCACTTCCGGTGACGGTACGAGGAGGAAAGCCATGTTTTGGCAAATGGTAAAAAGGGCGCTCATCCGTCAGCGCGGAAGGTTTATCCTCATCGCACTGACGGTTGC
>BNJS01002243.1_pt1 | contig 25949 bp, 29 predicted proteins | sample 8540461 | NCBI WGS metagenome assembly BNJS01 (sample SAMD00202454, study PRJDB9452) | human saliva metagenome | isolation source: human saliva | place: Japan | reverse complement strand
CCAAACCTTCACGGGTGCGTTACATCAAGAAAGGCGGAGTCTGCGCCAGTGAACCCTGTGGGTGGGGTGGTTACCGCAGCGAGAACTCCGCGCCTCCTGTGATGAGCGCAGAACGACCCTACTAACTTCCTCTTCGTCCTGCCCAGAACTGTGTGTGCTCGGGGCTGCACGCGGCTGTCTTTGGAAAATTCTTGAAACGTCAAATAGAACAGGAACCCGCTGGTAATCAGCTCGGCAAACGGTACGGTAATCGTCCACCACCCACAAAGGTTTTCCCGCAGGTTCTGCGACCACGGCGGCATGAACTGGAGCACAATGCTCCGCGCAAACACCACAGAGAGCACAACACCAGCCGGGTAGCGGCCCAATGACAGGGCAATAAATGCTGGCTGTTTTCCCGCCTGATGGGCACCACAGCACACTGGGTATCCTCAAAACAGCACACCTTGCAGGAAGGAAAAAGTCCCACTGGGAGGAGCAGATCGGGGAACGCGTCAATAGTGATAGCGCGGCGCTCAACCAATAAAAGAGAAAGCGCCAAAGGAATAACCGTGTGAGAGGTTCTGCCCACCGCCAGGTGTTTCATCAGGTTTTGGGTTTTACGTTTTAGCTGCTGCTTTTTCCGCCGCCGTTTGAACGCCCGGCACCCTCACAATCGGAATCATAGTAGTGGGTGCGGGCAGGGTTGACGGTGCTCTCGCTCGGATTTTGCGGCTCCATCGCAACTGGCCTCTCTACTTCGGGTATAAGTGCGTATACCGCGCTTTGCCAATGGGAAAAGGCTAGCTGAAGGAACGCTGAGGTTTATCCGCGCAGCTTGCCCAATACTGCATCCCAGAATATGCGAGCGCACATAAAACCAGTAAAGATTTTCTATGCAGATAAAACTTTATTTTATAGGGGTGGATATGGGTATAAAATAGAATTTTTCATGCTTCAAATATTTATGAGATGGGCAGAATAAAAACCGGTCATTCGTCACTGTTTTTCATCCGATAACACATACTCACAGAGCATTAGAAATGGCTGCACCGTCACCCGTGGCACCATCCGGGCCGCCCAACCGAGTCAGGGCACGATCAGCTCAATAGGCGCAGAAACCTAACTATGCGTCCTATTGAGACAGCTCGCCAAACCGGTACCGTACCCAGGAACGGCTGGTACCCTGGGACACACCCGAATCCGCTTCCACATAATAGGGAAAGCCATGAACGTAGAGTACCCGAGTGAAAACGACTGCTCACGGCTACTGACTGCCGCTGCACGTGCACGGCTGCAGCTGCAGCATATGGCGGAATCACCCCTGCAATCTGCCATTATTGAGAGTTTTTTCCCCGAGGTTATGGAGCGCACACAGATTGAACGGGTAGTAGCCAGCGGCTGTATTGAGTACTATCACATTTTTGTAGACCCTTCTACGCTCTCTGATCCCTCCAGCCTGCTAGAGGCCATGAGAAAAGTGGCCCACTGCCTGGGGTCCGCCCTGACAGTCTTAGACGGTATGCGCGTTGTCCCTCCGTTTGGTGGGTCATCCCAGTGGGGCAGTATTGCGCGGGCATGCGAGAAACAAACACACCGCGCGCAGCAGCTAACAGAGGACGCGCGGGCGCTTCAGCATCGAGTGGCGGGGGCAAGAACCACCGCAGCTGCCCTCGAGCGCGCAGGCACCCCGACTGCTACAGTGCCGCCGACATTCATTACGTACGCTGCGGCAGCCCAAGAGCTCGCCCACCGCGCCCTCACCCTCAGTGAATGGGCAGACAGAAGGCTGGATGAAGGCAAATACGGCAATGGCGCATCCGGCCAGACGGAGCAGCTGTGGCACCTTTGTCTTCAGGCTGATATGTACTCCGATGCCGCCGCGCGCCTTATAAAACCAGCGCTACAGTACGTAGAGGAGATGGAAAAACATCTGACTGCAGAAACATATTTCAGCTGGTATGAGTATGCGCAAAAGGTGGTACGGGCAATACGCGCAAACCTGACGTACCGCGACGATCCAGACATGGAAAGGACGTTAGAAAAACTCAATGCATTAGAGGCATCCTTATCTTTGAAAGGTGCCAATGCGGTGCCCGCAGCCGTACTTGTTCAGGAAACAACCCTCCTAAGCGACGATGCATGCTACTGGATACTTCCCGATGACCCATCCTACGCCCTTATCGACTATATATTGGATTCTTGCGCTGAGGACGACTCTGGCTCTTTACAAGCCAAAGAGCGATTCACCTACACGGCAAACGGATGGCTGCCCCTGCCGCCACGATATCAAGGGCGTTTAGAGTGGCTTCATCTAACCGCCTTTGACCGGCAGACACCGTACTTTCTATTTCATGATATTTGTAGATACCGGCTAGCGGACCAACAGATACGTGAAGGCATTCACGCTGCCTACCCGCAGATACACGCCAACGGCCCAGACTCCCCTCGCAGGCCGTGCAGGCCCACTCACCGAGGCAATACAAGCCCATATTTTCTGTCCGCTAGAGGCCCTCCGCCATGAGCACCTCCGGTTTATGCGCAAGTACAGCTAATCCTCACCAATAAGCTCACGCGCCCAGCGGGCGAACTCTTCCACCGCCTCCTCAGAGACCCGGTGTGGCAGGTGCGCATACTCCGCAGCCGGGCCGGGGCTGGCCGGGGCCACAAAAAGCCGTGGGGTGAAGCGCCTGCCGGTGCTCCTGGAAGCTCATCAAGTTCATCAAACTCCAGCGCGGGCACCCAGCGGAAGTTTCCACCGAACCGGACAGGAGACTCGGGCAGCACCCCGGTTAGTAAAAACATTCCGGGACGACGGGTTAAAGGCGCAGCCCGTGAAAGAGAGCAGAAGCATTCCCCAGCCAACACTGGTGAAGAGCACACCATCGAAGAAACCCGAGGCATCAAAAATAACGGAGCCGGTGCTCTCGCCATACATTGAGCTACTAAAAGACACCTCCGCCGCATATATGGAGCCAGAATAATTGACCGTACCGCCAGTAAAAGAACAGCCCAAAAAATGTGCGGCACCGTAATATTCACACCCGGTAAAACTGGTTCCCTGAGCAAAAACGGAGCCTGAAAAATCCGCATCAGCCCAGCAGACAGAATAGCTGAAATCGGCTGCAGCCGCGTAGGAGCACCCATCGTGACGAACCGTATCAGCGTACCGGCCAAACCTAAAATATGCGGCGCCCTCAAAAACGGATCCGCTGAATATGGCAGGGCAGTCATACCCGGCACCGCCGAATTCGGCACCCGCACAGTACACGCTATTACTGAAATCAGCCACCGTACCGCTGTAGGTGGACTCATCATACAGGGCCAGCCCCTTATAGGTGCACCCCCTGAACGAGGCATCGCCGCCGTAGTAGGTGTCTGTAAACTCAGCCAGCGCCCCGAACGTGCACCGGTCAAACCGCACCCCACCCTTAAACGACGAAAAACCAAAAGAGGCGTCACCATAATATGCTGCACCAGAAAAATCGGTGCACTGAGCAAAATACGCATGGCTAAAACAGGCCTCTTCCAGGAAAATACAGTCCCTAAAAGCCATTTCTCCCGTGCAATATGACGCCTTCAACAGCACCGGGTAGAAAAATACGGCACCCGAAAAATCATAATCCAGCCCCGACCACCGGCTGCCCTCCGCCTCTTGCTGATCGGGAAGGCCCTCGGTGCACGGGGGAGTGCCGGAGTCTGACTCCTGCACGAAGCGGTCGTGGATAGCCTCTAGGATGCACCCGCGTAGCAGCGCCTCAGCCGTCAGGGCGGATTTCTCCGCCTGAAACTGCTCACGCTGCGTGCGGGACAGGCTCTCCGGGACGTCACTGAGCAGACGCATATAGTACTGCGCCAACTCTGTGCGGCTTGAGGTGCTACCCGCCGGGAAAGGGGAGCGGATATAGGCGCAGAGCTCGTGAATGATTGCTTGCGCCTCCTGGGCAGGTTGATCTGCGGTGAGGCTGTCTGCTGCGGCTGGGGCGGTGAGCCATTCATCAGCCAGCTCTATGAGAGCCAGTGCCCCAGCCAGCCGGGTATCGGCATCAGCATCAGATAGCTGGGATACGGCCTGCGCAAACCTGATCTGCCGTTCAGCGGGTATGTGCTCCTGATGCTGCCTCACAATATTTCCTCCATAACAGCCTTAGTTCCCTGTCATCTCGCCCGGTAGCCCCGCCTCCAGCTGGTCTTGTCCGCCCACACAGACCCCGAAAAATTGGTAGGAACCGCCGTACGTACTATGCGAAGCCGCCACCGTAGAGCGATAAACACACGCCTGAAAATCAGCGTCCCGATCATACAGACACCTCTCACGCCGAACAGGGCCCTCATAGAAGCTATGGCTGAAAATCGCCGGGCCTCGGTAAACGCAGCGGCTAAAATCCACACGGTTGTAGTACACAGAATCCCCAAAGTGCGCATCTGCCAGATAGGTGCTGCCGCTAAAATCAACCGGCCCCACATACGTGCTGGTGAGAAAATTCGCGGCACCACGGTAAAGACACCGGCTAAAGTCCGCAGCAGCATGGCAGGTAATACCGTCAAAAATCAGCCTGCGCATCGTACCCTGGCACCGGTGAAACTGCTGCGACCATAGAAATCACAGTAGCTAAAAACCGCCGTACCGCGGCAGTGAATATCCCTAAAATCGGCCGAGGAATGGTACTCGAAGGCACTAAAATCTGCGTCTTGGGCGAAAACAGAGCCGCTAACATCAACCTCTTCACAGAATGAGCATTCGCTAAAATTGAGCGGTTGCGCCCAATAACACCCCGCCAAACGAACCGGGTAGAAAAATACGGCACCCGAAAAATCAAAAACTAACCAGGACCACGGCCCGGAGGCAGGCCCATCTCCAACGACACTCAGGCGAGATACCCGGGCAGACACCTCAGCAAGAATACGTTCACGAACCCGAGCCTCAGGCGATAGCTCATCCCGTATCTGCTGCATTTTTAGGTGCGCTTGTGGGTCGGTGTGGGCAGAACCAGCAAGCCGTCGGTACTCACTCACTAGCGGGAAGGGGGAGCGGATATAGGCGCAGAGCTCATGAATAATTGCTTGCGCCTCACGGGCAGGTTGATCTGCGGCGAGGCTGTCTGCTGCGGCTGGGCTGGTGAGCCATTCATCAGCCAGCTCTATGAGAGCCAGCGCCCCAGCCAGCCGGGTATCGGCCTCAGCGCTACTGAGCTGGCCGGTCGCAGCAGCGCGCCTCTGCCCGCGCCCCACACCCACACTCTGCGCGCCCAAGGGCTGGGCTGATTCGGGATACTGGGCTGCGGGTCTCATACGGTGCCTCTCTCAACAGGTCGGGCAACCCGGCAACGGGGAGTAAACATTTAGCATATGCGTGCACAAACAGCAGGCGCTCGCCCATCACCGGCACAACAGACACACACCCACATATTCACATGCAGGCGCATACACGCGGTGCACCTGAGACGCTACACCGCCACCGGCTGCGCCTCTTCCTTCGGGGAGTTAAGGCCGCGCACCCACCGCGTGAACCCTTTATCCTCCGGGCCCACATTCGCTAGATGCTCCAGCTCAGAGACAGTCAGCACCCGCGCATTCTCGGGGTAGCCGTCCACCAGTTTAATCGCTGTACTCGCTCTCGTCAGCGGTCGTAAAATCATTCGCCCGATCCGGGTTAAACACGCACCCGGCAAACGAAGGGCCTGCTCCGAGAACCGTGCGCCCGCCACCGTCACATCCCCAAAAATATGCGGCGCTGCTAAAAATCCGGGTACTTCTTGTACACGCACCCGCCCAAATTCGCCTTACCGCAGTAAATCGACTCATAAAAATTTCGTGTAATTCGCGTGAGGTGGAGCCGCTGGACGAAAACAAACCCTCGGTGCAGGCACTCGTTGTAGAGTGTACCCCTGGTAGTCGCACGCCTCAAACACGGCCGAACCCTCATAGGTGGACTCACTAAAATCGGCGTCGCCCCGGTAGCAGCAGCGGCTCAGGTTCACATTACCCCGGTAGGTATTCCCCGAAAGGTACGCGCCCATCAGGTACGTGCACCCGCTCAGGTTTGTCTGCCCGCCGTATACGCTATCGCCCAACACAACCGCCTTGTGGTGAGGGTGGAGCCGCTGAAATCGGTGTCCCGGTTAGATGTTGAACCGCCAAAATCGGCGCGCTCACGGTAGGTGGAGCTGGCAAAGTTCACGTTCTTGAAATACATGCACCCCGTCAGGCGGGCCTTACCGTGCCACACCGACTGCGAAAAATCGGTGGCGCCCTCATAGATGGAGCCCGCCAAATCGGCGTTTTCACGGTACACGCACCCGCTGAAATCCGCGATATTACCCCGGTACTGGCACTCGCGCAGGCTCACATCCGCCGCATACACGCACCCGCTCAAGCGCCTGGTCACGGTACACGCACCCGCTCAAATCGGCGTGCAGGCCGTAGGTGGAGCCGCTCAGACGCACCCGCCTCTCATAGGAGGCATTGGCGAACGTGACGCTGCCACGGTAGGTTGAGCCGAAGAAATCGACATCCCCATCGTACTGAGAATCCTCAAACCGAGCCTCACCCCCGTAGGTTGAACCAGCGAAGCTCACATACCCGCGGTAGATGGAATCGCTAAAACGCACCTGCTCACCGTACTTAGAGCCGCTAAACACGGCATCGGCGGCATGCGAGGACGCCCCTGAAATCTGCGTCAAAACGGTACGTGCACCGCGGAACGACACCTTCTCACCCCACGCCGACTCGCTAAAATCCACGGGGTAGAAGAACGTGGCACCCGAAAAATTGTAGGAAAGACGCGACCAGGCGCCGGTGAGCATATCGGCCTCAGCCGGAACCCGATGGGAACCGCCCGCACCGTCCCGCAGTTGCCAGCGCACCCTGTCATGAATCTCAGAGAGGATACGTTCACGCACCTGAATCTCGGCCTCAAGCTCGGCCTGCTCCGCACGGAACCGACGCATCTGCTCCAGGTCTTCGGGAGCTTCCCCCAGCAGGCGTTTCTGCTCAGCCGCCAAGGGGAACGGGGAACGCACATAGGAGCACAGCATGTCAATGACGGTCTGCGCTTTGCGGCGGCGCTGGGTTTTCGTCAGGTGCACCGCCTGCAGCCACTCATCGGCCAGCTCAATAAGGGCCAGTACGGCGCTCATGCGGGTAATGGGCTGAACATCCCCAAGCTGGCTTGCCGCCGCTGCGTACCTATCGTGCCGCAGCGCATCCTCAAGAAGACGAGAGTCGCCAAGCGACGAGCTGGGTGTATTCATGGTTTACTCCTGCGTAAAAAGATGCGTGGCTGGGTGTAGGCTTTCAGCATACCCGAGGCGTGCCGGGCAACGCACACACTAATAACGAAAATAGATAAGTATAATGCACAGCGAATATCTGCAGAAAACAAATAATAGACGGCCGGTACAGTAACCAGAACAAGACTTTTTACCATTTAATACGGGGGCGGTTTCTGGCTATTGACATGCCGTATTTTTAGGGTTGTTCAAATGGGCGGGTGTAGTCTGCACGGTGACTGGTGCGGGCACGCCGTTGGCCTATCAGCGAGCATATTATGGGCTTCTCGCCCCGATAATATCACGGTGCGGCGGGTGTGCCCGTTGGGTGCGGCGGCGGCAGAACAGCTGCCGCGGGCCGGTGACGGGTGCGGTGGCAGAGCCATCACCGAATACGTTTATTAAAAGTTATGGGGAAAATATTCAAAAATATGAGGGGTAAAATGTATTTTTTATCAATTGTGAGAATACTAAAATAATGTTTTATGATATGTGCCACTGGCGGCCGGGGTGAATGTAACATTCATGTAAAGATTGTGGCATGGGACACTGGTATTACGGGTGTTTACGCGTGTAGGGGCGGCAGCGGGCAAGCATGGGTGCAGTAAAAAGCCGTTAGTGAAGTACTGCATATGAAATATGGGATCAATGGTCGAGGTTTAGAGACTCATTCTCTATCAAAGAGTTAACCGCCCAAAAGCCATAACTGTATACCCGGTATCAATAATGTAATGGATATTTCCCAATATCACAGGTATATTCCCAAGTCACCGTATTGATAACCTGGGCCGGGCGGTCGAGAGCACAGCTATATTCCTCTGATCTTTTCAAACCCGGGATGCTGGTAGCGCGGGTCTTGCATGGCGAAAACCCAGGCGTGCAGCTGCTTCTTGAGAACCCGCACCCGCTGGCGGGCAGCCTCAAGCACCTCCGGGTCATCAGCCGCCGGGTGGGTGAACGCCTGAACCTGCTGCCGGAAATAGTCGAGCCTGCGAACTTCCCAGGGGGCAAGCACCCGCGACCCCGCCGGGGGAGCGGTCACTGGCTGCGGGAAAGCATACTGCTCACCCGGGGTAAAGATACACTCCGTGAACCCCGGAATCCTGCCGCTAAAATCGGCGGCACTAAAATCCGTTGAGGCTAAAAACGCGGACTCCTCAAATATGACCTTCTTGTGAAACACCGTTCCGGTCAGCGTCACAGGCCCGGTAAACACCGCGCTGGTGCAGTACGACTTTTTACCGCACTTTGAGCCGCCAAAATTAACCGGGCCGTGGAACGCCGACCCCGACACCGACAGCCCGCGCCGGTACACGCAGCCTCCAAAATCAGCGCCACCGTAATAGGCGGAGCACGTAAAATCCGGGTGATGGCAGAACACCGAACCCACATGGGTCACCTCCCCGTAGTACACGCTGGCATCGAACCGCGCCTGCTCACCCGGGCACTCAGTAGCCGCAGCCCGCCCGTAGTAGGTGCAGCCGCTCATATCGGCGTCCCGCTCATACACGCACTCCCGCATGAACGCCGCCCCCTCATAGGTGCAGCGATCCAGCGCCGCCCGGCCACCGTACCGGGACCCCTGAAACATGGCATCCCGGCGGTAGAGGCAGCCGCTAAACACCGCATCTGCGCGGTACGTGTTATCGGCAAAACTGGCCCACCCACGGTAGATGCTGCCACTATAATCGACCGTATTCTTATGCGTTGATTCGTGAAGCCACGCCTCATCACCATAGGTACAAAAACGCCGGTTAACCGGCCCCTTATAGTGCCCCTGGGAGAAGTCCGCCACGCGATTAAACATGCACCGCTCAAAACTCACCTCACTCCGCCAGGTGCACCCGGCAAAGCGTGCCTTCCGGCGAAAAAAACCCGCCCGAAAAATCGGCGGAACCATAAAACACGCACCCCTCAAAAACCGCCCTCCGGCCCCAGTACGCCCCCGAAAAATCAACCGGGTAGAAGAACACTGCGCCGCTGAAATCATAGGTGAGCGCCGACCACGAACCCGGAACACCGCCGTGCTGCTGCGGTGTTTTCCCACCCGATATCGGTGCCACCGTATCGGGGGTGCACAGGCGCGCAGCAATGGCCCTCAGAATACCGCCCCGCAGGTGCGCCTCGGCTCGGAAAAGCCTCCAAAGAGGCCCGCAAACGGCGCTCTTCTGCGCGGACCATGAACTCCGCACCGTACCGTGGGTGAGGCGCTGATACCGCTTCGCCAACCGAAACGGGGAGCGAATATACATGCAGAGCGCATTAATGGCGGCCTGCGCCTGCCGGAGGCGCTGCTTTCTCGGCACCGAAGCATCAGCCAGCCACTCATCGGCCACCCCAATGAGTGCTTCTGCGGCCTCCCGCCGCGCCGCAACCTGCGCATCCTGCAAGGTAGCGGCGGCGGCCGTGAACCTAGTGAGGCGGTCAGCCTCCACGGAAGCGGGCAACACCATAATGGAGCTAAGCCGCCTCAGTGAACACGCCCACAGAATCTGCCTCAGCCTCATCCGGGGCGCTGGCTATCTCATAGCGAACCCAGCGGATCAGCTCAGAGCGGGGCTGCTCAAACTCCCGCGCATTGGTCTCACGCCCCGCCCCGGCAGCCTGCAGCCGCTCAGCAAGCACCTGCCGCTCGGCGGCGGTCAGGGCCCGCGCCCCCTGCGGGAGCCCGTCCGCTAAAGGCAGTGGCTGCTTGCTCTTCGCCGAAACCTCAAACAGGTTCTCTGCGGCAGCGTTAAAAACACCGTCAGTGAATGCCGGAACCCGTGCGAAAGATGCACCCGAAAAATCGGCGGCCCCCAGCAGGTGAGCCTCCTCAAAATCGGTTTTCTTCTTAAACTTCACCCCCGAAAAGTCGGCCCCGCCGAACCATACGCAGTTATCCAGCCACGCCTGCCCCGCAAATACGCACCCGCCAAAATGCGCCGCACCCCAGTAGACGGTGAACGCCAGGTTAGCGGTGCGGCGGAACACCGAATCCCCCAGATACGCGGCACTGTGGTAGATAGAATCCTCAAACCTCGCCCCCCGAGAATAGGTGCAGTGCTCCAGGTTCGCAGTGCCGTAGAAAGTACTCTGCCAAAAATCGGCGTCCCCACGGTACACGGAATCAGCCAGGTACGTGTACCCGTAATAGGTGCAGTCACTCAGATACGCGGCGCCCTCCCACGTGCAGGCGCTCAGATTAACGTTCCCCTCATACACGCAGCCCACCAGGCGCGCATCAGCACCCCAGACGCATTCGCTCAGGCCAGCCCCCGCACGGTACACCGAATCGCTCAGAAACGCCTCACCGTGGTACACAGAACGGTCAAACAGGGCATCGGCCCCATAAATGGAGCGGGTAAAACGCGCCTGGTCGCGGTACGTGCACCCCCGAAAATTCGCGCCCGCGCCCCAATACGACTGGGTGAAATCCACGGGGTGAAAAAGACAGCCCCCGAAAAATCAAACCTCAGGTGCGACCACAACCCGGCGGTGACCTTCTCCGGGTCCGGGGCCGTATTCGTGGCGGGCTGCCCGCCATCAGACGGCTCCCAGCGCACCCGGTCGTGAATCTCAGTCAGGATACGCCCACGCACCTGCGCCTCAGCCGCCAGCTCGGTTTTCTCAGCCCGGAACCGGCGCGCCTGCTGCGGGGGCAAACCCTGCGGCTGATCGCCCATAAGCCGCTCATAGTCGTGGGCGAGCTGGAACGGGGAACAAATATAGGCGCACAGGGTGGTGATAATCGTCTGCGCCTTGCGGCGCCCGTGCTCCACGAGGTCGGTCTCATCGGTGAGCCAGTCATCAGCCAGCTCCACGAGGGCCAGCGCCCCACCCAGCCGGATAATCGCCTCAGGGGCTGCCCAAAGAGCGAGGGCAGCCGTGTACCGAGTCATGCCGCTGCTGGTGGCTCACAGAAAGTGCGCAGTTGCTCCGGGGTGAGGGGCTCGACGGGGAAGGCGTAACAGGGTGCATGATGGGGTGTTCTTCCGGTGAAAGGTCTGTGTCTTGTTATGGTTCGTGCAGTTCTTGAGACGGTATCGATAAATCTATGTAGGTTGATTGCTTTAGTGTACCCCGGTTTTGCTGTGCCGCATCAGTCTGCTGTGAGCCCGTGCGCCCACCTGGCGAATGCCTCATGCGCCTGCTCCAGCCGCCGCGCCGCCCTGCCGGTGCGCGGCCGAACCGGCCGGTTTTATCCGCGAGCTGTTCACGCCGTTGCGTCACCTTCTGCCGCAGTTTAGCTAACCGGGCCAGCTGGCCCTGTGGTGAGCAGATGCGACCCCACCGGGAGGCCGCCTTCTAACACAATGGGGTGCTCCTGCTCGGGGGTGCGGGTGAACTCCTGCACGCTGTGGGGCGAGAAAATGCACCCGCGCAGCGATGGGGCGCAGTTCACAAAAACTGCGTCGGTAAAAATGGCGTCCGCCAGGGTACGCGGCGCCGCTAAAAATCAGCCGCACCCTCAAAGACCGACCCCGAAAAGACGGTGCGGCCACCCCACGAGCCGCCGCCAAGCCACGCATCCGCGAGGAACACGCACCCGCGCAGGCTAGCGGAACCGTAGTATGCTGAAGAGCTCAGGTCGGCATCCCCAGCGAATGTGCACCCGGTGGCGGTAAACGCACCGCGGTAGGCGCTGCATACATCATCACCACCGTACCGGCGAAAGAACAGCCGGTAAAGACGGTATCTGCCCCTTAGCGGCACCCCAAGAAGTAGGTACCAGCACGGAAAGTACATCCCGAGAAGTTGACGGCCCCGCCCCATGTGCAGCCGCCAAAATACGCCGTGTCCTGATAGAGGGACTCGCTGAAATCCGCCAGAGCTCGGTAGGTGGAATGGGTGAAGTTGGCGGTACCTGCAAAGGTGGAACACGAGAAAAGAGCGTCACGCATAAAAATACAGTCGCTGAAATCTACCTCATGCTCCCAGCGTGAACCGGTGAAATTCACGGTGCACACAAAAACCGCGCCCGAAAAATTGAATGCAAAACCCGACCACGTGCCCGCCAGGGAAGCGCCCTCAGCGGAAGCTACCGGGTGCAGCACCCGGCGGTGAATCTCCTCCACAATAGCCTGCTGGATGCGCCCCTGCGCCCCGGCACTCTCACCGACAGGCCCATTGTCGGCTGCAGTACTGAGCGGGGAACGAAGATACGCGCACAACCTGTCAATCACCCCCTGAACGTGCCCGCGGCGCACGCCCACCGGCAGGGACACCTCACCCAGCCACTCATCCGCAAGCTCCACCAGCGCATGCACCGCACCCAAACGCACCGCCAAATCACCGCCCGTCAGCGCTGTGTACGCCGCATCCCGCCGAGCTTCACGGCCCCTGCCCAAAGTCACTTGTACCCCTTTGACTCCCGTATCAGCTGCTATGACGCATTACACTGTGGGCCACCCATGCACCCCAAAACCATCGTCTGGCGTAACGGAAACCAGCCGCCAGCCACCAGCAGCCCCGCAACTTCCGAACGCTACGCCCCCGCAAGCACCCGGGCACGGTGCGCCTCCCACAGCCTCTTCACACCCCACGCCACCCCGACCGCTACCGCGAAAGGTGCATACGCCTGCCAGCCTTGCCCGGCGAACCCAAGAATCAGGGCGCAGGCGCTCAGCGGGGCGTTCATCGACAGGCTCAGGAAAGTGACCGCACCCAGCAGCCCGGCGGTCCCGAGAAGTTCTGACGCATGAAACGCTCCCGCGCCCGGTTGAAGCTGAAGCAGCGTCGGGAACACGAGGATTAGAGTGCCTGTAAGTACGAAACCGCAGGCGGAACCCAAGGCTAACCCCGGTGTGAGCGTGCCTCCGTAGGCACCGTTGCGCAGGCTCGCCACCACCAGGATCGCTTTGGCTGCCAGCAACGCGAGGGCATAGAGAAGCGCCTGGCCTAAGGCGGCCGCGTCAAGCCTGCTGGAGCTTGAAGATAAACCGGATGCGGCATCGAAAATATGCTGGCTCAACGGGCGGCCGTTCCCCAGAATCTCCGGCAGGAAAATCGAGGTCACCGCCACCAGCGCAAGTACCAGAGGAAGTCGCCAGAGCACGTTCCGATTCGTAGTTTTGCGGCTCTCTGCGCGCTGAGACGCCGCCCGGAACCACAGCGCCAGGGGAGGGATAGCCAGACCAAGAACAACCGCGAGCAGCAGCGATTCACCGGTGGTCTGTAGTTGCGGGACGGGGTAGGTGGGCGCATCCGAAATCACCAGATGCGCGGTGCAGGTTGCCACAAAAATCAGGATCGCACCCGTGAAAATATTGCGCAGCGACAGCGCTAAACCGAGAGCCTCAAACAGGAAAACAAAACCGCCTACCGGAACCTGGTACACAGCCGCTAAACCCGCCGCCGCAGCTGAGGCTACCAACACCGGGCGCACGGTCTGCGGAATGCGCATCAGATCCGCCAGACGCCCAGCAAATAGTGCGCCCAGCTCGCGCGGGGCAACCTCTTTACCCACCGGTGCACCCGCACCCACGGCCACAATCTGAGTGAGGCTGTGCAGGGTTTTGCCGTAGAAATCCCGGGTGGCGCTCCTGCGGGAGTTTCGCCGCGAATCTGCGCCTTTAATGGACACCAGCTTAGTGTGCCGCTGAAGTAAAAACCAGATGATGGAGACCGCCGCGCCCACCGCGATCAACACCAGCACACGTCGAACAGTATCGCTGTGATCCGTCACGATCGGATGCTCCGCCTGCCCGTATGCCCGAACGTGAGCCCTGCACTGATATCCAGGAGGTAGTGCAGAATAATCGCCCCGCCACCGGTGGCCGTGCCAATCAGCACGGTGCACAGCAGAAGGTGGGCACAGCGAATCAGACGTATTTTCATCGTTTTACATTCTAGCCGCGAACCGCAACCCTTTTTGTAACGGAGTACATGCGGGGAACAGCCGGAACTGGTGTTGGATTGTATGCTAGATAACATACCCTGTGGTGCGGGCGGCATGCGCCCCGCGACACGAACGAAGCAGACAGTAAGGATCGAAGATGACCGAACATATAGCATTCCTCGGCACCGGCTCCATGAACGGTTCCATCGCAGCTGGGCTCATCGCGGGCGGATACCCCGCAGAAGCTATCCGCGCCACCGTGCGCAGCAAAAACTCCATAGACCGCCTGCGCCATCAGTTAGGGCCTAACGGGCGAGATGCCGTCGTGATCGGGTGCGAGCTCAAGCCCGAAGCCAACCATGAGGCGGTCAGCGGCGCATCCGTAGTGCTGCTGGGGGTTAAACCCTATGGAATCGTCGAGCTGGCACGCGAAATTTCGCCCGCCCTCGCCCCGGATGCACTCGTCATTTCGGTGGCGGCAGGAGTCACCCTCGATACGCTGCAGAAGGCTCTTCCTGCGGGGCAGCCGGTGATCCGCTGCATGCCCAATACGCCCTCAAGCGTGGGCAAAGGCGTGCTGGCGATCTCGGTGAGTGAGGCAGTGACCAAGGAGCAGCTTGCGCTCGCTGAGAAGATCCTAGAGACCGTAGGTATGGTAGTGCAGGTGCGAGAAGACCAGATGGATGCTGTCACAGCTGTTTCGGGGTCCGGTCCCGCCTACGGGTTCCTGCTGGCAGAGACTATGGCGAGTGCTGGTGTGAAGCTCGGTCTGGATGAAGAGACCGCACAGAGGCTCGCATCCGCAACGATTGCGGGTGCCGGGTACCTGCTGGATAGTAACCCGGATGCCGCCGCCCTGCGCAAAGCGGTCACCAGCCCGAACGGAACCACGGAGCGCGCCATCAATACCTTTATTGACCAGGGACTTTTCGATCTCACCGAGGATGCAATGCGCGCCTGCGCCGCCCGCTCCGCCGAGCTGAGCGAACAGTACACGGCTGACTAGTCACCCTGTCTGCGCCCATCCCTGCCTCTATTCAGAAGAGTTTTTTGCATTCAGAAGAGCTTATCGCTTCTGAATGCAAAAAACTCTTCTATATGCAAAGGGTGGGCACCTAATGGAGTAGCCCAAAATCTCGTAGGGCTTGCTCAAGTACCACCGGGTTGCGAGAACTTACGTGATGCCAGTTCACCCGCAGAATCCTCCACCCTTTTCGTAAAAGAGCGTTCTCCCGCTCTTTCTCGCGGTCAATTGCCCAGCCGTCAGGATTCATCACCCGGCTTGTTTGCTTCACGCGCCCATCGAACTCAACAATCACCCGCTGAGCTTCAAACGCGAAGTCACCTAAAAATTGACCCATCTCCGTCGTAATCGGGTATTGCTCAGTGGGGGATAACCCATACTCGTAGAGCCGCAACCGTGTGAGGGTTTCTCCCGGAGAATCAGATTTATCGCTCATTAACCGTGCCACCTCGCGTGCCTTTGCAGCACCTTTTCGCGGAGAACTGAGAAGCGCATCCTGAACCTCAGAATAGTCCAAACGCACGCCTTCCTGCTGACGGCTCAGAGCGCCATCTGCAATAACAACCGCACCATCAAGCGGAAGCGTGCGCGCGCATCCAACAACCGTCTCTAGCCGGTTCACAGCGAATACCGTGGATAACACATGTGCGTGAGGGGCTTCCTTCGTGTATCGGTCTTCGTGTACGCGAATATCCGGATGCTGAATGCCGCCGCTAGAGCGCATATGCACTTCGCGAGGGTAATGCAAAACCGGAATGCCATAGGCGCAGGCTGCGCTTTGGTGACTGAATACGGCAGACTTCAGACGGCGTGAGAAGGCGGTGATACGTGCTGCATGCTGCTCTGCCGGATTAAGGGCATTCCAATCTTGGGCATATATGTACTGGTTTTGAGCCAAGGGAATGAGTACACCAGACGCATACATTTGCTTAACTTTTCTGGCACTGATTCCTGTATCGGTAAGTTCGGCAAAACTTTTAATGAGCGGATATACCCGCTCCAGAGGCTTCATGAGAGACATAATGGCAGTACATCATGAACGAGGCCCCCGCCAGACTGCCTATGTTACTTTCTGTGGATAAAATAGCGTACCAGGACACTCTGCATAGTTATCCACAGGCCCTTCCCTGCATAAAAGGCTCTTTATTTGAATAAAGCGGGGTTTTTAACGCTTTATTCAAATAAAGAGCCTTTTTATGACGGAGAAGAGGGGGGAGAGAAGCGGTAGGGTAAAAACGGCAAGGAGCGAGAGACGCGAGGGAAGCTGCAGAACCTACGGGCGGGCAGCAAAACGCTCGATCAGCTCCACTTGCCCCGAGACGATAAGAATATCCCGAGAGTGAATGCGCGTGGAGGGGTCTGCGTAGGTGAATTCCTCCCCGGGGGATTTAATGCCCACCACAGACACCCCGTATTTGGCGCGGATATCCGACTCCGCTAGGGTGAACCCGTGAGTTTCCTTCGGCGGGCGCATCTTAGCGATAGCGAAATCATCGTCGAACTCAATGTAATCCAATAGCCGCCCAGACACCAGGTGCGCGGCGCGGCGGCCCGCATCCGCCTCCGGATAGACCACATGGTGCGCACCGATGCGCTCCAGGATTTTGCCGTGTGAGGGGGTGATTGCTTTCGCCCAGATACGTTCAACCCCCAGGTCAACGAGGTTCGCGGTGATAAGCACGGACGCCTCAATCGAGGTGCCGACACCCACAACCGCGGACCCGAAGTCGTTTGCACCCAGCTGCCTGAGCGTATCAATGTCGGCGGCATCGGCGGCTACCACATGGGTGAGCAGGCCCGACCAGTTTCTGCACCAGCTCGGGGTCTTTTTCAACGGCGAGCACCTCCTGGTTCTGGGCGTGCAGCTGCGCGGCGGTTGAGGCACCAAACCGGCCCAAACCGATCACGAGCACGGGCGCATTGTGTGTGTAGCCAATGATGGGCCTTTCTTCGGGGAACTTGTACAGGCGGCGGCGGGAGCGCAACGCCAAGGCGGTGGCGGCGGTGATGGTGCCAATACGCCCAATGAACATGAGAGCGCTGAGCGTGTAAATACCAGCGGGCGACAGCTCAGCTGAGAGGCCGTTTGAGCCCGCACGTGCGTAGGCTGAGATCACCTCAAACAGCACCCCTGCTCAGGGGCTGGTCGGTGAGCATCAGAATAACACGGACCCGGCAATCACGATACCGGCGCTCATCATGGTCACTGAGATAGCGATGCGCAGCACCGTGTCGGGGATAGTGCGGTTGAATGCCACCACGAACTGGTCGCCGCGTGCCTCCGCCATAATCGCCAGCATAATCACGGCAATGGTGGTGACTTTAATGCCGCCAGCTGTTGAGGCTGAGCCGCCGCCGATAAACATGAGCACGTCGGTAATGAGGCTGGTCACGGGGCGGATATCGTTCATATCGACCAGGTTGAAACCGCCTGAACGGGTCATGACGGAGGCAAAGAGCGCGCTGAGTATTTTATCCCCCGGGTTGTTCCCGCCGATAGTGCGCGGGTTATTCCATTCGGCTGCCCCCCACGCGGCAGCGCCCAGTACGAAAAGCACGCTGGTGGTGACGAGTGTGAGCTTTGCGGTGAGCGTCCACCGGCTGGGTTTAAGCGGGTGCTGCTGTAACGCCATGAGCACCGGGAACCCCATAGCCCCAGAAACACGGCTATACATACGGGATGATCACAAAAGTCGTGGCCGTACGGCACTATCCCGTCGGAATGCGGCGTGAACCCGGCGTTATTAAACGCCGAGATCGCGTAGAAAATACCGTAGCCACAGGCTGGTGAGCGGGTCTTCGCTCAGCATTAGAAAACGCGGGGTCAGCAGTAACGCTATGAACGCCCTCAATACTGGCGGAGGTGTAGGCGACGGTGCGTACCACGCTACCGACCTCACCTAGCCCTAATATTGAGTTCTTCTTGGGCGATGAGCTTGGATCGCAGCCCCATTTTTCCGCCCGGTTGCCAGGGCCAGCAGCGAGGTGAGGGTAGGGGTTCCCAAGCCCGCAATCTGGCAGCGCACAGGATAATGACCTGCCCAAACATCGACCACTGTTCGGCGGTTGAGACGGTGGTGAGGCCGTGACGGTCACGGCGCTGGTGGCGGTGAAAAATGCGTGATGCAGCGGCGCCATTTGCCCGCTCATTTGAAGCGATCGGCGTAAGAGACATGAGCGTGAAGAACACGATAACCAGCAGGAAGGTGCTGATGGCGGTTCGTGCGGGAGGAGAGCACTTTCGCGTCGATAAAAGTCGCGCAGGTCTCTCGTAGGTGCGGGCATCAAGCAGTCGCGGCTGGTGCGTACTTGCCCCTGGTGCGGACGCCTCAACGGTGAGATGCCTCGCGCCGGGCGGTGCCGGTGTGGGTGCTGCGCGCATCTGTGGTTTTTCGGCTCGGCAGCAGACTATCGAGCAGGCCGTGTTTTGGGGGCGCGGGGTGGTGCGGGAACTGGGTGCGCCGGTGAACGGGGTGATGTCGCTGCTGTTCTGTTTGGGCAGGCGCCACCTGCGTAGGGTGTGCTGGCGTTTGAAGAACTCACGGAGGTGCGCAGGGCCTCGCGTTTACGGTGGCGTTTGCGCCAGTGTGCGCGATGCGCCGGGCGAGGCGTCCCATGGGTTCCTCCCTTCATGGTGTGGGTGGGTGCCGGTGTTAGGTGCGGGGTTTGGGGCCGTGTGGGTTGTGTGGTTGGTGCAGGCCCCTGAACGTGGTGGTACGGCCTCCTAGTGTATCCCTGATGGTGGTATTCGGTGGTGGGGTGGGGCGGTTTTTCGCCCGCAACCTTCAACATGCAGTAAAACACATATTCTGTTTCAAGAATTTTACGGGCCGCTGATAATGTCCAGTTATGTGTGGGTTTTGACGGCTGTGGGAACTGGCAAACTAGCGTATATATGACATAATCGATATATGCATGCAGATGTCAGTGATTGCGGATTCGACCGCCGCCGCATCGTGCGGCTGCTCGCCGAACAGACCCACACTGTTGGTGCGGTTGTCGAGAAACTGGGCATGGGTCAGCAACTGTTTCTAAGCACCTGAAAGTGCTGCGTGAGGCCGGTGTGGTGTCGGCCGTGGTTGAGCAGCAGCCTGGCTGTATTCGCTGAGACGAGGTTTTGCACTGACGATTACAGACTGGGTGGATGAGTTTGAGGCCGCCCGCGCCTCGGCAGCTCACGCTCCTGATCGCGCTTCCCGGTGGGAGAGCTCGCCGTTCCCGGGCAGTTCCGTGGGTGGTGGGCGGATTTACCGGTGCGCACCAGCATGAGGGTGGTTGAATCGGTGAGAAACTCGACATTCCAGCCGAACTGCATACTCCCATCCGGAGCTGAGGAAGACAATGATGAGGAACCCAGCGCGGAAGATAATGACGATACTGCCGCAGGCGGGTGAAGAGCTTCAGCGCTCGCGTTGTGCCGTTGAGCTCGAATAACTCAATACTCCAGCTGAGGACGAGCCCGCTGTGGAAGAAGGTGCTGACTCGCACCCCGATCCGGCTGTGGGTGTTGTGCTCAGCGCGAAAAGCGAAGAGCCTGGCGAAACGGCGGAATCTGAGGAGCCTGGATGAGGATTGGCCGGGAGCGAACAGAACGCCAGTGCCACATTTGCTGAGCGCCGGTGAAGTGAGCGAGGCGTGGTGCTCAATGCGCCTTCACCCCCTCCGCCTTTGCCTCTGACGAGGTGTCGCAATCTGATGAGGATAAAACACCTGTTGAAACTGCTGCGAAGGATTCCGCGAACGAGACCCAGTCGGTGGCTCCTGTGGGGCAGGGTGAAGACGATGAGGCAACTGAGGCTTCTGCTGGCGTAGGCCCCTGGAGTTCGGCAGGTGATGCCTCAGCCAAGCCTGCTGTATCGAATGAGCCTGCCCGCGGTAAGCACAGGGCTGTTGACACCGACCCGCCAATGAGCAGCCTGCCAAGAGTGAGCCTGTAAACGTTGAGTCTCAGGATGCCGTATCGGCGGCAGCTGACATGACCTCCACCACCGAGGATGCGCCCACGAAGAAGACGCACCACCACGCGGGTGAGGACACGGCTGCCCGCGCCACCGAGTCTCGGAGTGAGCAGAAGACCGCCGGACTATCCGAGGCAAAGACCGGGCAGGATGCTGCCGATAGCCTGCGTATCGAGGCATCAACGGCGGAAGCGAACCAGGATGCCGCATCTGTGGAAGCTGCCACCGTGTCTAAGACCGTGAAGAGCGATGAAACAGCCCTGACGACTGCCCCCGCTGACGGCCCGGACGCTGATGAGGATGTTGCAGTTCACGCGGATGATGCTGAACCCAAGAAGACTTACGCGGAGGGAAGGGTGCCGACTCCCGAAGCGTCGTGAGGATACCGAGGCAGCCGACACCGACGGCGCCTCAGTAACCGATACAGCCGATGTGAGTGCTGAACCCGAAACGGCCCAGACCGTAGAGCCCAAGGAGGCTCCCGAACCTACTGAGGAGCCGGTGTTCCGGCCGATCCCTCAGCCTGCACCGTATGAGCAGGTGACCGTGTAAAGGAGGAACCTCGTGGCCTTCTGGCGCGTGTCTTTGGTCGCCGACGATAGCATGCCGCACCGGCGGCGCGCGGAAGATAGCGAATGGGGCGGGGCGTGCGCCCGTGTTGCATCATCAACTCATACACCTACCCTGATAAACCCTAATTTCCCGAAAGACGGAATCTACATTGGCTATTCACGTCAAAATCCTCCGCTGGCTCGGAGAACGGTACTCACTTGAGGGCAAACCTAGCACAGCCTAGCGGACTTGCCTGACGATCAGCCCGTATTGCCCGCGCGATTGGCTTTGGGAAGCAGCCGTACCCGCGAGGCTTGCAAGACCCTCGAAGAGCTACGGATCTGGTGCGCCTATATACTCCGGTAAGGGCAAAGAGATCATCGCTCACCTGAATGAGGTGAGCCAAAGCGATGGCGGCAGCCGAGCCCTCTGCGCCTGCGCATGGCTGTTTCTGCGCTACCGAGGCGTGACGTGCAGACCCATATGCTTCTTGAAGGCTGGAGTGTTGCCAATATCGACCCCGCGTCGCCTGATTTCCGGTGAAGTGGATGAGCCGCTGGAGGAGATGCAGAGAGGTGGGCACCCTATCGCGAGTTCCTTGACCCGTACCTGGACTTTCACCTGGGCGAAACCGCCTGGCCAATAACGAGCTGATTGCTGGGCTGCTGATTGCTATCCGTCAGCCGGCCTTCGATGCTCTGCATCGCTGCTGGCGCGTGTGCCGCCGTGGAGCAGCACCATGGGAGCGCCTGCGAACGCTGAGGAGCCGCGCGGCTCTGGAAGCCGTGCGACGCCGATTCCGCGACCGCCCGCAACCCTGATGATGAACCAGATGACGCGGCCTGTCTCGATGAGACCGTGGACTTTGGACGAGCCGGCGGTGGCGCTGCGGCATGCCCGGAACCTCGGATCTGCGTGCGTTTGAGCCGAGTTGATATTGAGGACGATTTCGGCCCGTTCCCGGAGGAAGGCCCTAGTTTTCGGTGTGCTTCGGGTGCGGAAGCAGTTCGGCAACGCCCCGGCGGTGCGCCGGATGCCTTCATCCGGCTCTCCAGCAGGCCTGCCGTGAGACGCCCGCAGCAGCCTGGGCAGCGCTTATGACGGGGCAGTGGCAGGGGCACCGCAGAGCAGCAGTCCATCTGCCGTTGAGTTCTGCTGCAGGCCTCCGGCCGTGCGGCGGCAGGCGTTTCGCCCGCCCGTCTAGAGGACGCCCCGCCGCTGCGACGACGCCAATGGCGCGCTTCGCAGCACCCTGGAGAACGCATCCGGCAGCCGCCGTATGGAGGGTTGATAATGCCGCCTCTGCAGGCGCCTGACCAGTCAATGCAGCACGCAGCCCGTGCAGCGGGTGGTGAGGAGCAGGGCGCAGCTCGGCCTACACCCGCCCAGGAGGTGCGACTCAGGCCACCTCCGCGCTTCCGCTTCCGATTCAGCCGTTGCCGGTCGATCCTGATGCGTCCCGGCGCTTGCGTGTTTGGACCGATGATGAGCCGCTGATTCAGGCCACGCCGCTATTTTCGTCTGCTGAGATGCGGGTGATTCCGCTCAGGTCTGCCCGAGAAGTAGCCTCAGCCCGCAGCGTCGGGTGGGGACGCTTCGAAGGGCTCCGCTAAGCCCGAAGCGATACGCCCGCTAGGCTACGAAGGTGAACAGGCCGATAAGGCATCTGAGAAGTTCCCAGACGTCTCGCGGACGAAGGATACGTGCAAGAAAACGACGCCGAGGACGCTGCGGCGCAGGCTAAGCGCGGGGCGCAAGCCCGCAGCCAGTGATGCTCGCTCAGCCTACCCCGGTGAGGTGTCGCAAACACGCCGAGGGCAGGAGCGGTAAGGACCAGCAGCGCCAAGAGATCAACAGTCTCAGGAGCAAGACCAGGCTAAGCAGCCCCATGGGCAAGCAGGCTGGCGGCAAGCCGGGCGGCTCACCAGCGGGTTCCGGGCAGAAGGCCGATGACCGCTAAGGACGAGCAGAAGAGCTCGGCTGAGAGCTGCCCAGTCACGCAGCCTGCACAGGGTGTGAGCAGAAGGCAGTGAAAGCAGTCGCGATTCCTCGCCGCAGGTCAGAAGAACCAGTCTGACGGTGCGCAGCAGGCTGATGGTTCCGCGCCGCCTGGCGAGTGGTGACGCGCCCAGCGATGCAGCGCGCTTCGGCGGCCGTAAAATCCGCTCAGCCTGATGCCCAGAAACTCTGATGCCCAGACGTCTGAAACTCCAAAAGGCCGATGCGAAGTCCCCCAGCAGGTGCGCAGCACGATCAGCAGAAGGCCCAGGACGCCCAGAAGTTACGGGCGGTTCCTGTCCCTAAGCAGCAAGACGCGCAGAGACGGTCAGCGAGGCAACCGACAAGTCGGGCGCCCGCCTGCTGCAGCAGCAAGAACTCTAAAGCGCTGGTGCTGCGCGTAGAAACACCGCAGCCGGATGCTTCGAGGGGTGAACGCTCCGCCGGTCAGTGATGCTGCTTCCGCAGCGGCGGCGAGCAGAAGGCCGAGAAGGCAGCCGAGCAGGCCCAGGAACTTTACAGCTGCAGAAAGCCCAGCACAGGAGAACCCGGCACAGCAGAGTAGCCATGCAGAAAGATTCGGCGCAGAATGGAGCAGTTAGACGCCAAAGCTGCACCCCAGAAGCCCTGCCGGACGGGAACCGTACAGCGCGCAGGGCCTGATTAGTGCCACGCATCAAAAACTGATACCATGGTGCGGGTGACAACTGTGCGGATACCGCCGCCCAGAACGGCGTGGAAGCACAACCCCGGCCCGCGGCGACGATCAGGCAGTGCCGAAAAGACTCGGTGCTGCGTACAAACTGATGCCAGCTCAGGCTAATACTGCGCAGGGCAGCTCTTTCACCGCAGGGCTCTCCGCCAACAGGGCGAGTACAGGCCCAAGCGCCGCAGTCCGCTCAGCCTGCCTACAGGTTGCCGAGATTCTGACGGGCAGCCGCAGGGTCTGCCTCGATGCATGCGCCCAGCCTGCCCCTCACCTGCCGAAGCGTCCGGAACGGTCACGCTGGTTCTGCAGGCGCGCGGCGACTCTGCGGGCCGCCCGCGAACGAGGCAGACCGCCGCACAGCAGGTCAGGGCACGCGGCAGGGGCAGCCTTCAGCAGGAGGTGCTGCTGTGCGGTCGCTTGATATGCGACAGGCGCCCCACTCTCTGTCGCTGGAGAGATCCGCAGGCTATACCCGCCGCGCTGGATAACGGTGACGGGCGACAGCTCAGCCGGATGCTGCCGCAGGTGCAGAAACCACGCCTGTTCCGGGAGGCACCAGGGCCAGGAGACCGCACCGGACGCGCACAACCCACAGAATCACTGGGATAGGCGCGCACCGGTTCCATACCCGCCCAGCAGCCCACAGCAGGGCCTCACACCGGGCAGTTTGTAAAGCGGGCCTGCCTCGGCTGGTATCCTCGGCCCAGGGGCAGTGCCGGTCTGGAGACCCAAGCTTCCTGAAAACGTGGAACGCTAGGATGCTGGAGCAGCGCCGAGTGTGGCTGAGGGAAAACTTGGCGCGCGCCGCCGGAGCGAGCGTGAAGCGTGATTCGCGCCATTCGCCCTCGGGTGGGCCGCCGTCACGGCTAGATCGCATCAGCTGCCGGTGCGATGCGCTGCTGCGCTTTCTCCTCTAGCCGCCCGGCCGCGGCTGCAGCACCTGAGCGCGGTATCGTCAGCGTCCGGGCAGCCGCAGCCTCAACCCCAGCTGTCGCAGCTCCCTGGGCGGCCTGGCCAAGCGACACCGGTAATGCTGAGGCCCCGAACGGCGCCGCGAGCAGTGCACGCCAGCTGATGCTCTTGGCGTTGAGCACGCTCCGGAGGCTCTGGCGGAGCGGCCGCTGCCGCCGGTTGAGGTGCTGGCGACCACTCCGATTCGTATCGTTCCGCGAATACGAGCGCGGAACCCCTATGCGGTGGTCGGCGATGAGCGGAACCACGGATGAGCTGTGCAGCCTGAGGGCACGGCCAGCGCTGGAACTTGTAAGCAGGGCTCACAGCAGCCGCATGACCCGCTATTTGAGTTTGAAGCTCGCTGGCGCGAGCGAGCAGGCTCTTCAGCAGCAGAATAACCCGGCAGGATTCGGCGCATCAGCAGAACACTGCGAACCACGATCGCGTCAGCAGGTGTCTGCCTCACCGCTGCGGTGGCAGATAACTCTGAAGGCGGCGCCTCGAGACGCCGCTAACCCTGCCGATGCGAGCCAGCACGGCGCGCGCAGCAGCTGGCGCAGCCAATGGTCGCAAACACGCGGGCGTACCCTCAAACTGGGTGCGCCGCGCAGCCACGATAATGCGCGGCATACCGGCATATTCTGGGGGAGGTGCGGCGTGCAGGAAAATCTTCTTGCGTGTGTGCAGAAGGGCGCTGCGCCTCTGCGTCTTTGATGGCTCCTCTTCTGTGGGTGCGTCGAGATGGTGCAATGCGAGTTTCCTAGTACTCAGGAAGGTAGCGTTCTCAAAACAGCACGCAGACGCACTGCTGTACTCCGGTACGCCTTTTAGGCATTTATACCGGTATAAAACACCCTGGTAGCTACCGCGAGCGAATGTGCGTGCCGCAGTCTAGCAGCAAAAGGGAGGATCCTATGGGTTCACGTTATGAAGAAGCGCTGCATAGGCGCAAGTCCAAGAAGAAGCACCGCAACTGGCTTCGTAAGACCCGCCACCAGCGCTGCAAGTCACAGAAAGTAAACAGTAGGCTTCTGTGCCCCGTGCCCGTGAGGTAGCCGGGGCACTGCGCGTTAATGAGGGCGCTGACGTGGGCTATTGGCGGCGGCTGTTGAACGCCAGTGGTACCTGGGAGCCATGCCCTCAGCCACACCTGAACCACCCGTTATTGAGCTTTTGATCGCCCTGGCTGCCACCTGATGCTGCACGGCACACGGTGGCGCAGTATCTGCACCGAGTGTGGGGGTGCCCTACACCGAGCTGAACATTGAACAGCTGTACCCGCAGCTGCTGCGGCGGCACGCCACCGAAATCGGTGCCGCGCATTGACGGGCAGCCGAAGGATTTTGGCGTAACCTAAACGGATGCGTAAGCTCATTGCCGCACGCGTACCTTAGTGCCAACCGCCCCCGCTTCCACAGCAGTGGGGGCCTGTCGGCGCCCTCGTTTTGGGTGGCGTAGAAAATTTGAGAGACTGAGAGAATGACTACATCGGCTAAGGTCACGGTTCACCTGTTGCGCCGGCGGGTGCCTTGACCGCATCGTCTGCGGGCGGCTGCAACTACCACCTTTCGGAGAAAGGGCAGCAGATGGTGCGCGGGCGCGGAGTTTGCCGGCGTCGGGAGCGAGCGCGAATATTGTGCACCTGGTATGCTCCCACTGACCGCACCCAGCAATACGTAACTGA
>BNJS01002729.1_pt1 | contig 26016 bp, 49 predicted proteins | sample 8540461 | NCBI WGS metagenome assembly BNJS01 (sample SAMD00202454, study PRJDB9452) | human saliva metagenome | isolation source: human saliva | place: Japan | reverse complement strand
ACTGTTGAGGTCTTCTATCTTCGCTTTGAAGCCAATGTTATTGATGGTTTGAACAACGGTCTTCGCACGCATATCTGCCTCATCTGGAGAGTTTCCCAAGATGACGATGCAGGAGGTGTAATAGCCAAAGGAGGTTATATCGGACTCGATGAGTCCCTCCGCTGATTTTTGCTTGTTGGTACTTTGCAACGGCGGTCTGGTTGATGTTGCTGTTGTCCTCCTGTCCACTGGCAAATTCACGCAACATGTCCATAACGCTCTTAAATTTTGCCTTCCATTCTTTGGTTTTCTTGCTGACGGCATCCAGGGCATCCAGTTTGCTGAGACAATAATAGCGCGAAATCCAGCGATAAGAGAAGTTCTGAAGGTTGAGACCATCGAAAATGCCGAAGATGGTGTTGTCCATGTATCCGATGATCGTTACAACGCGCATGTGCTTTCTACCGAGCCGTGGTTCAAGGCCACCTGAAAGAGCAGAATCACACGGGAACTGATCAAGCAGAAGCGGATGCTTCGGCAGTCGCAGCGTGCGGCGATTCATTGATATGGTGGAATAAAGGTAGGTCACCATTTCATCCGCAGACAGGATCTCACAAGGAATTTGACACGCAAAGAACGCCTTATAGACTTCTTCGACGACATTGCTGAATGTAGTGAGATAGTCTTCTTTCGTCAGTCCTTTTTGCTTTTTCCCTCAACAACGAAGGCACGCAGCCGTCCCTCGTGATCGTTCGGCGGCATCCAGTAGAGGGTAGCATAGTAGTCAGACTCAAAATGGGTCTCCGCTGCTGAAATAGGCTTTCCGCTCATCATCCATGATCTTGGTAATCGGATCGGGAAAGCAGGAATCTGTTGGGTAGTCCGTTGACGGTATCCGCTGTGCTTCAAAGAACATGACCCATCCCGTTTCCATTGCCATAAAAACGGAGTTCAGCTGCTGTGTCATGATGGAGAGCTGCTCCCTAATCGCCGAGTCCAGATCCGGGCCACGATAGCGGAACGTGGTCTGTATTGAGCCGTCTTTGTTGAGGACAAGTGTCGGATCCCCGGCGATGACCCTCGCCCATGGCAGCGTATATTTCAGTGGTTCACGTTTGACCAAGAAACGATCCAAACGATACATTTATCCTTCCCCTCCTTCAATTTTTTCAGATGCAGTCGCGTTTAAGCTGCCTTCCGCCTGTTCTAATATATCTTCACGCTCTTCCTTTATTTCGATGGTCGCATGAAGAAATTCTGACAGATCATGAAAAGCCGGTGACCGGCGGATACGCATTGGCCAGGAAAAAGCCCAGGGATGCTCCCCAAAAGACCTCTTTTCAGGTTGAATTCTTCCACGATATACGGGAGCTCGGCCTGATTTAATACGCTCCGAAGCTCGGCTTGGAAGGGAGCGTCGTGTTCCTCGTCCAGCGGGAAGAGAAGCGTATCTGTGTAATATCCGTTGTAGTCACCGAAAAAGGTCGTCTGTTGCCATGTGACGAATGACGGAACGTGTTGGAAACCAGCGTGACGTATATTTCAGGAGGTCATGTTTTGCCTGTTTTTGTTGAAGAGAAGTAGCCTCCGCACGTGTCTGTAGGTCACATGCTCAAGCTGCTGGTACAGGTCATTCGCTCCATCCGGAGCAAACAGGGAGACGACACAAAATACGTTTGCCATTGATAAACACGTCGTTGCTGCCAAACTCAAAATCTACGTTCTGGGAGAGTAGCGCATCCATATAGAGCGGACAATCCGGCATCTCCTGTCGATCTTCCCCCATAGAAAGCGAGAAAGAGAGTACATCCATGATCTCCTGATATTCCAGCAGCCGCGCAGCTGTGAGCTTTTGGAAGTCAGCCAGAAAGCGATGTATTTCCTGATCAAAATAGTCTACACTTCCCGTAGCCATCAATACCGGGACGCAGTGCGTTTTCAATGCGGCCGTTCGTCTCAAACGGATTCCAACCGATGATAAGGTAGTCCTGTGCCCGTGAACCCACTGCATGCTGGTGCTCATTCCACATGACCCACCCGCGACGGAACTCCCACAACGGCAATGTTGCAGAAAAATCCGTCGTATACGGATCGTATGTAATGATGCTGAACATCGACCCATCTTTCTGCTTCATTACGGACGGACGGATAATACCTCCCCATGGGGAGCCATTCCTCGATCGCGGTGGACTGGAGTCCAAATTCATTGAGTGATGCCATGTCTTTTTCGCTGTATCATCCATTCGTCGATACAACATACTCCTTTCTGCATTTCGTTTCTCTGATAGAAAAAAATAGCTCATCTTAATTGATGAGCCATAAGACACACTATCTTGACAGGAAAGCTGATCGTCCCTGTTTCTCTTGGATAGTACATGTCTTGATCTTCCCTTTCTTCACATTTTGATAATACGAAGCAACAGCTTCCCGGCGTGAGCTGCACTGGAGGACAGCACTCTCTATGATGGATAGAGGAATCGTGCCCGTTTCATTTCCATAACAACCGCACGGTCAACCTCAGCCGTGAAATGTAACAGCTCCGCCCCAACGTCCCGCAGGTTTTCCTTCCCGATCAGCGATGTTTTCGGAAGATGAGACTTTACCGCCTTCATGTAGTATTTCGCAGCATCGCCCAGCTCGTTCTCTTCTTCGGCACTGCACGCTCCGGTGAATGACATTGATACGCCGAAGCGCCTCATGCTGCTCGACCAGATCCTTCGCACGGCGGATGTCAAAGAGCTCCATGGTTATCGATCTCCCATGTGATCAGAGCACCATGTCTTGCTGCTCTCTCCGCGAGGATCGTAGCTTCCGACACGGTGCGAACATCCAACGCACCATTTTTCTCTGCCCACGTACGGTCAATGAACGCAGTAATGTGACCATGTGCTCCACAGCCCCACAGTGCATTATGCTCTGCGTAAACAGGAAAATCGATGACGTTCTTATTCTCCATGCCGACCTCCGCTCTTACGTACTGTAATAGCGTTTTTTTGTTCATATATGACTTGATGCAATCAAAAACTGAACGTCGCTCTTGCAAACGTAGATTGCCAGAAAAATGCAGAAGGAAGGTGAAAAATAAGGATGTAAAAGAACCCAAAGTTCAGGATAAGGAACACGGCAAACATCGCGTTCCACTACAAGGACAGGCTTTTGGAACCCCCGCCAAAAGCGAAGGCTCCGTCAGTCCCCGGAAGAAGTCCACATCATACCAGGAGCGGGCCGCTTCTTCTTTATCTGCCATAATGTATCACCCTCAAAAGAGAAGCCCTGTTCCGAGTTTCGAGACCACGGATGCTGCCCCCATGCCAAGACCGACACCGCCAACGCCCTGAACCCCGCGTTTTGCGATCTGATTCTCAAAGTTCATGGTGACTGATAGGCCGAGAAGCGCAGCACCTGCCGTTCCGATCGCCATCGCAATCGGCCCCGTGATCGTCTTCTGGAACTTCTCAAGGGGTGTCGTAACAACGGAGAAGGTGTCGTCTGCCTGGCTGGCAAACGATACGTCATTCGTCAGAACGACTGCCCCCATCATCCCGAGCTGGAGCATCAGGAGTTTGTTCTCCTAACAAATTTTTCCCGCTGCGTAGATTTTTCTGCTTAACATTCATGATAGATGTACCTCCTTAAGAGCATTCATACGGACATTTTTATCGTACATCAAAATGGCACCGTAAAATTCCTATGTTTTTTCATTTTGGTAAAATTTTATGCGACTGCGTGATAATTATACTTTTTCGCAGCGGGATCCCAACTGTCAATCTCGAGAATCTCCTGTACTTTCCTGCTATTTCCCGTATATTTGAGATAGACAACGTATTCACCGCCCGTGCAATGGTCGACTGCTGCGGATTTCTGGAGACACGCGCTGTCATGTTCTCCAAGCGCAGCAACGTATCCACGGCAGAGTTGCTGTGGACAGTGGAGCATCCCCCACCGTGTCCTGTAGACCATGCGTCAAGCAGTGCCAATGCCTCACCCTGAGCGCACCTCGCCGACAACGATGCGATCCGGTGTCATGCGCAGCACCTGACGCAGACAATCCTCCATCGCGAATGTCGCCGTTGCACGCATCTGTACGCAGTCAGCAGCACTGCACAGCTCCGGTGTATCCTCTATGAGGATGACACGATCCTCGAGTTTTGAGATCTCTGCCAATATCGCGTTGAGGAAAGTGGTCTTGCCGGATTTTCGTCCCTCCCTGCTGCGATAATATTCTTCTTGGCATGGATGGCATCGATCAGAAAGCCATACTGCTTTTTCGGTAAGCGTTCCCTGGGCAACATAATCCTCGAGTGTGAAGATGGTTTCTGGATGTTTCCGGATATTGAGTGTCGGCGCAGGGACGATGCGCGGCAAATTCCTTCAAAAACGGCACTTCGGAAAGAACGGGTTTGACGGTATTTCCGCATCAAGTGCAGGACGATCCGGCTTGACCAGCTGATCGGTCAAGGCGGCAACGTTGATGATAATTCCCCGCGTATCCTCGGGGAGATGCTCTTTCCCGTGTATCCACGGCCTTTTCCGAGGCTGTCTGTCCATATCTTTCCATCCGGATTCACGTACACTTCAAAGACGTTTTTATCCTTCATGAACGGCAAGATGGGCTGCATCGAAGTGATGAGCGCATCCATGGTGATCTGATACTGTTCGCTGTTGCGGTTCATTCTGGCTCCTCCTTATTCATTGTCGTCAAGAATTTTCCATAATTTTCAACGGCATGTTCTGTAGTAATGTCACTTTCAGTGAGTGTAAACTCATCGTCCATATCGAGATCATCCGGCGATGCGTCGTCCATATCATCAATTCCGCCCAAAAGGGATACTCGAGAATAGATCATCCTCTTTTTCCTCGTTTGGTGCGATATCGTCTTCTGTTTGCTGTATCGCAGCGATGGCTGCATCGTTCTCCACCAGCCCCCATAGCAGCGGACACATCATCTGTGACGGGTGCATCTTCCGTTCCAAGGACGTTCTTTCGGCTTGCCTCTTTTTCTCTATTTCCTGCGCACGGCAGCTTGGTGCTCGTTTTCCACATCCCCTGCCCGTGCCGGCTCTTCTGGTGCGGTGTCTACCGTTTCCGCACCTTCTGGCCGTGTCCGATAATCACCGGTTTCTTTGCTTTCGTAATGGTCGGGATGTTGCGAATGGTCTTCGCCTGTCCCTGTAGGCTGTTGGACAGCTTCTTCCTGCGCATCATTTTCCTCCTGATCCGGTTTCTTGCCCTAAAATACGGGAGACAATTTCTGCTCTCGTTTTTCTCTCCTCCGCAAGCTGGCAGACATACTCCTGATAGGTAAGTCCCGGCTTTTTCGCGCCCGATCTTCCAGCACACGGCGGCGATCCTCTTCCTTTGCCTCTTGATCTGCTGCATGCACCTGAAACAGTTCTCAAAAATTTGTGACACGCGTTACCGTATCGCTTGTCGCCGGACACTTCATCTGTGTACGCTTGATGAGGAACGGATGCTCATAATAACGCAGCTTGTCGCCAAAGATTGCCTTTATGCCCCGCAACAAAAGATCAATTCTTTCTCGGAACTCATGTGACTGACCTCATCGGGCGTCATGAGTTCTCTTCCCGTCTGAGAGACGGAATCCGAGCCTTTGAACCAACCTCCGCCGCCGTCACTATGCGACGTAGTGGAGATGGTTCGCTTCCCAAGCGTTTTTGAGATTGCCTCGGCCGTTGCACCGCCGGAGTCGATGTTCGGGGTGAAGTAGATATGGACGTGGCAGTTGGAGCCGATGGAGTTGTCCTTCGTATACTCCTTGTTGAGCTGATTGACATCCTGGCAGACGATACAAACCTTGATCCCATAGCCCCGCACAGATGGCAGGGGCAAGCTCGATACATTTCATGTTGCCGAGCTGCGGAAACTCATCCAGCATGAGCAAAAGTCGCTGCTTCTTCGGCGCGGGTTTATTGGGATCCGTTTCAAATTTCATATCCCGTATGAGTTTTGAGCAGATCATCTGGATAAAGAGACGTGCGATTGGCTTAACCGCCGCAATGTCTTTGACCTCCATACAGAGATAGAGGGAGACTTCCTGCTGCGGGTCAAGCAGATCCCGAATCGCAAAGTCCGAGACAGCGGTGTTATTCTGGACGACCGGATCTTGATAGATCGCAAGAGACGTCTGCGCCGTCTGCATGATAGAGGCTGTGGTCTGCTGCGCACCATTCAGGATGTTCGCCGCGCACTCTGCCACCTTTGGATGCGACAGTAGCATGTGGTATGGCGCGCTCACTGATAATCCGGCCTCATCGACAGAATTCCACTGGATCTTCTCGCCCTTATCTATTTTTCTGCTGCAAGGCGACGCGGATTTCATCGATCGACTTCACCTTTATTCCAAGGGCGTCTTTATGTGCAAAATGGGCGAAAATCTTTTGATGTATTCACCATAGATTTCCTTGAGCGGATTCTTCTTCCGCTTGATGATGCCGTTTTTCGTCCTTCAACGGCTTCCCATCCTCCCCGACCTCCGGCACTTCCATGAATTCTTCGGGGCTGATGTGCGGATAATCGCGCATATCCGTAAACAGCTCTTCCGTCGACTTGTCCGGACTGGACAGAAACGACATAATGTCGGTTGGGCATGGCAGCGGACGATTTTTCGCGGTCGTGCTTATACAGAAGATGCAGGATGACACCGTTGAGAAGAGCTGCCGCAGAATTTGGCCAGAACTCATCTCCTTGGATTCGCCATCGGGACGCACCATGACGGAGACAATGGACTGAACATCCGAAAGTTCTTCCGTTGTCCGATAGTTGACTTCGGCAAGCGGGTTCCAGCGTGCTGCGGATCCATCCGTGCAGAGGGCTGGAATTTGAGCACCTTCTGTTTTCAGGACGTTCTTGCGGTAGCCGCTTGTCAAGTTCCACAGTTCTCCTTTTCGGATCAAAAAGAAGATGCTGTGCTTCCAGATCAAGCCAGTCGGGATAATCGTGCAGACACCTTTTCCGCTGCGCGTCGGAGCCATGAGGAGCATGTGCTCAACGCCGTCATGCAGCATAAGTTTATGCGTATAAGGGTTGATGCCGACCACGACACCGGAATCCTTGATGATCTTCTCTTTTTTGTGTAAGGGATCAGTCCAAGGAACTTCTTCTTCGTCTTCCGATACTCATAGACACCGCCGTTCTTCGATGCATACGACCCAAGATCGGACTGGTCAATGTCCTTTTTCGACGCGAAGGATGCACTTCCGTGCGATGTCTGCACCAACAAATTTTTCTTGATGAAATACATTAAGACCATCGAGATCAGCAGCACAATCTGGGCAAGCGCAGAATACACATCAAGAATGTCAGGTATTGCCCGGCTGATATACTCGTCATACGACCACAGAAGATAATCATAAGGCGGATATATCTTGCTGCTGCCGATGCTGATATAACTCCCAAGCAGCGGATCATAGCCACATTCTTCTGCGACTGCCTGTGGCATACCATTGCGTAATGAGCATCAGAACGGCAAAGATCAGTGCTGTATAGAGAAAGGCCTTTTTGTGCTTCGCGATTGACTTCCTCATCGATTGTCGCAAAGGCTCATCATCCCTTTCCATGGATTCGCTTCCCGAAAAACAGCTCCCTGTCTCATCAGATAAGGAGCTGGATCCCGTCAAGGCTCTGGCGTGCCTTGCATTTTCTTTCGGAGGTCATCATATACCGAGGTTGGCCGGATTGCCCATCCACCGTTTTGGCCAACATCGAGCATATAGCAGCCGGATCGTAATGCACCATCTCCATCACATCTGCCGGCTCCGTCGTCCCCGTCGGTGGAACGACGGAAACAACAACACCGCCGGAGGCGGAACTGACCAGATAATGTCGTTGATTGCCATCATCGAAGTACACTTGATAGATATAATAGTGTCCGGCGGGAAGGATGGCATTTTCCGACATGCCAACGATAGGTGTAGAACGGAACTGCTGCACTTGGCGATCAAGAACAAAATCAACAACAACGCCGCCAATCACGGCAAGCCCGGCAAAACCGATCAGGACGCACATGATGATACGATGCCACATGGCCGGATCGGCTGCTTTCAGTCCCGCAACCACTTTCGCTGGCGCGGCTGTGCTCTGTTCCTCTTTTTTTCTCCATCATTGATGCCCTCAGAACGCGATATTCTGCGTCACATAGATGTTGAACGTATACCCCGGCGCAACGGTCGCCGTCGGTGCCTGTGTGTCAGTGAGTGCGGTAAATGCCGAAGCGTCCAGCGTGACACGATCTACGGCAAGCGTAGAGAGTGCTGTAGAGACACTGTTGAAGAGCCCTTTCATGAAGTTGCTCCCCGTATGACGATGAAGTTTGCCATTGACACCGGAATAACCAATTCCGTCAACGGCCATCATGGATTTTCCGATGTTCCACGATCCACCGTTTGGCAAGACGACGGTATCAAAAGAAATGCCGATCCGCCCTGAGACGGAATTTTTACCACCACTGCTGCCCTCAAGCTGTCCAATCGTCCCCAGTACACGGCTTCCAGCAGGGATAATCGATTGATGCCGTTCACATCGTACACGTCGGCCATCACCTGCGCGATCACAGGGTCCCGGCGCATCGGTATTGATGCCGGTCATCAGCATTGCCGGGATCAGGGTTCCTGCCATGACCGTACGATCTGACGGCTCGGTATAGGTTGATGCAGAATTTCGCGTTGGTACGTTATTCCCACGCGCTGCATTGTTGTCATTTGCCGGAGATGCAGAATCCGCACCATCTGACGTACTGCCCGCATCCTGCTGTGTCTTTCCCTCGAAGGCGAAGGCGATTGCTGATTTCAGCTGTTCTTTTCAAGCGTTCCGCTGCGTTCCGTTCCTCCTCACGTTTACGCTGCGTCTCTTCATCTGCCCGCTGTGAGGGAGCGCGTATCCCTGGCTGTATACCCCACCGGGCGTAGGCACAACGACCGACGGTCGCTATGCACCGGCGTAGCCTGGCTGCTGGGGAATCGCTTGTACTGTCTCCGGATTCTGCTGTTCTCCATCGGCGGCGCAGCCGGATTCTGCGCCTGTGGATTTTTTTCTGTCCGTTTTGCCCGTTCTGCCCAGGCGCACGGCCATGTGCTGCATTTGCTCGTTCGAGAGCCCCATAGTCATCGGACAGTTTTGCCGATGCACCGCCCTGCACACGGGATGGATCAGCAATATCCTCCACGCGTGCTGTCTTTTTCTCCGTCTGTCCGCTGTCGTCACTTGCTGCATAAAAAGAATGCCAAACCGAATACCAGGAAGAAAAAGATAACGATTCCCGTAACGACGGGTTTCGATATGCCAAGGACAGTTTCATGCTGCCCCTTTTGAGCATGGACTTATTCCCTTCCGGGGTCTTCGTATCCATCTCCTGATCCAATTCATCCCCAGGAATTGTGGAGCCCTTCTGCATCCTTTTTTTCTGTTTAGTTTTCGTCCGACGACTTCGGAGAGATTCCCGATAATCTCCTTTATCTTCAATGGAGTCAGCTCCTTTCACGGATTACTTTTTACGCTCGATCGTGACAATATCCCGCTCGCCAAATCGGAGTTCCGCACGGTCGATGACACGATCCAGTGTATAGCAGTTCCCCTTCGCCTTGAAGTTTGCAAGACTGAGATCCTTTTTCCCAGGCTCCCGGATAAAGAGTGCCGGAAGGAGCTTGACCCCGGGGTTCATCCGTATGACGGTCTTTTTCGCCGTCGTCAAATACAGTTTCCGGGAGATAGTTCTTGTTCCCTTTCACCCGTACACTTATAGGAGAAGTTCAGCTTATCGACACTCGTTACACTCATATCCGCTGCAATGGTCTGTTCATCCTTTTTCCTGCTGGATGAGTGCTGTCTGTGCATCTTCGAGGCCATAGCTCCATCGTACCATGGGGTTATACCAGTCACTCACAGTGAGGATCAGCTGATAGCTCCGCTTATTGGTATTGATGATCAGATTGGTCGTACTGGTCTGCACCACGGGCTTGACGTAGATGTGCGGAACACCCGCGACAGTCGTCGCATTGACCGCCCACGAGCTGGTATCTCCACCGCCGACAAAGGTGATCTGCTCGCCCTTTTTCAACTCAATGTCGGTCAGATAGCCCGTACGACAGTAGACCTTGTAGAGCTGATCCGGCGCATAAAGAAAACGTCATTGTACTATTCCCCTGTGCATTGGCCGCATCTTGTGTATAGGACGCTGATTTTCCGTAGGGATTCGGATTAACAAGCGGCTGGCCGGATGGCGAGTAGCTGGCATTGCCATACTGCTCGTTATTTCCTTATCCACCATCTGCATCAACTCAAACTGGAGATCTGCCTGGTCACGAAGGCTCGCTTCAACGTCTGCCAATCGTGCCGCGAGCGCCCGAAGAGCCTCTTCCACATCACTGCCCTTGCGATCCTTCAGTGCACCGAGCTCGGCGGTAAGATGATCCAGTTCCCTGCTGAGGCGGTCACTCCAGCAATCGATGCCTGTGCTGTTGCGCTGATGCTCGCATCCGTTGTTTGAGTCTGCGAGGACGTTGCGTGAGCTGCACGATATTCGGACAACGACGTAGCATTTGCTGTACCCTGTGACGAAGGCAGAACACGCAAACGCACAAACGAGAGCTTTAAGATTCTTCTTGTTCATTTTCATCATGGATTCTCCTCTTCATTCCTTAGTTCACAGGAGTCTTCGTCTGCTGATCGTTTTTCTGATCCGGCGTAGTCTTCGTCTCTGTATCACGTTCCCACCGGAGGTCTTTTTGATATAGAGGCCAAGCGGATTGACCGCCAGCTTCTCTTATCATCCGTCTTGATCTGCTCAACCGTGAATACACCCGTATACGGAGTTACTTCCTTTTTGCCGGCTCCGGCACGATACTCGACCTCTGACCAGCGCACCTGGTAACTCTTGCCGCCCTCCATCGGGATGACACTGTTGATTGTTACCTGCACCGTTGCATTGTGGAGTTTCTGTACTCGGTTTTCCGCTTCCATGCGCGCTGTGAGGATATTTGCGCCATCTTTTGTCAGGAAGCTGTAAGCCGTACTGAGCTGCTTGTTGTAAACGACCTCATCCAACGGGACGCTGCGAATGTCCTGCACGAAACTGACGAATGAAATAGCTATACACTTCGTCGTTTGGCGTGTAGTTTGCCATGGAGTTCGCCGTTCCGACATTTCCGTACTTCCCCTGTCTTGATGTCGGTCTCGACAACATAGACCAGTGTGTTTTCCGTGACTGCCTTATAGCATAGTGCCCCTGCAAGAGCAATGATCACAAGGATCTAGCCGAAGGAGATACGGCGCAGATTATAGTTCTGCTCGATGATTTCCCTTCACGCGCGTCCCATTTGCGAGCAGCTTTTTTTCCGCCGGGCTCTGGGAAGTGGTCGGAGTGGTGAAGTGCTCCGGCCGATGAAATAATTGATCGATTTTCAAGCAGATACCTCCCTAACATTTCTTCATCCATCGGATATATGGCGAATGCCTAAAGCGTGTCTCTCCTAGACGGATCAGACTGCCGATCAGCATAGAGATAAGGGATACAATAGGATTACAGATCCCGAAGATGATCGCATAGAAGATTCGATGTCTCATGCTTTTCTCGATATGTGAACGCAAGAGAAAAACCACGGCAGCAAGTGCTGTAATCTCTCCACAAATTGCCCACACACCGGACGGATGGAATATCATCTGATAAAACGGATGAGGCAGTGGGAGTGCAAGAAGATCATACAGCAGAAACGATCATCAGACCGATCAGGTCGCAGCGAAGATAAGAAGTCCTTCGCTGCGTCTGTTCAGCGTAGTGGGATCCAACAAAGACTACCGCTGCCAGTCCACACTGCCAGAAATAGGAAAGTGCTTGCCATTCGTGGAGCAGCGCACCAATGATAAACAGGAGGAGGAGCAGTCTCGTATCAATCGTGCCGACGGACATATCCTTCTGGACGATCTTCCACAGCAGGAGCGCAAGTATCAGGGCATAGATTGATGTTCCACCTGCAATCCGTATATCAGCAATACATCCAGCGTGAGCACCCAAGCCACACTTTTCCATGTAAGTGCAGACATCGCTATTTCTCTCCTGCCGATGATTGTCCCTTTTGTCCTCCGACTGTGAGATGATCGCCGCCGTAATAGGTAATCGCATCGGATGGAACGGCACTGCCGGCATCGGTGCGGAAGAATGCGATCGGGTCAGAGTATTTCTTTTCCGCAGGTTCTTTCTGTGGCGCAGAGGCTATCTCTCCTGCATGCTGCACACTCTCCTGTGGAGAAAGTGGCCGTGCAGCGATGGACGGGATAGCAGGACGCGGGAAACTAACTGCGGGGATGTTCGGCAATGTCCTTGTCAGCACTGCTGCACCAGACTTTTGTGCGGATCGCATCAAAAACGGATTGTTGGAACGGACAGCCTCGGAAAAACACCACGCTGTTTTCCTGCATCACCCCGTCCGCTTCGGCAGGAAGTGTGGATGCCAGTATTTTTCTCATGTACCATTTGCGGGGTTTCAGCTGATACATGCTCGACGCGAGTCACTGCTGCATCATGGCTAAGATACCAGCTTCCACCAAAGGCGAAGCAGAATAGTATCACGGATAAAGCGATAACTCTTCCCCACCTCAGTCCATACACTTTCCTCTCATCCAAGACATTTCACCCTTTCTACTTCAGGTAGACGCGATAGCACACCTCAGTTTTCGATTTGGTCGTTGACCGGATACATCTTGACCGATGCGATGGTAATCAGCGCATCTTTTGCACGAAAGTCCTCCAAGAACGAGAGTGTATCTGTATACGTCCCCGAACGGACAGCACATAGGCTTGATACTCTTTTTTTCCATTTTGCTGGTTCAATACGTGATAAGAGATCATCCCCATGTTATGTGCTGGTATCCTGCCGAGCAGTTCCGCAGCAACAGCATCCAGCTGCTTCGCGTGTACCGGCCGATAATTCTGGGCGTTGATATAGTCGGCTTGTTCCTGCCACTTTTCCATGGTGGCGTGGACATCCTGCACTTTCATGCGCTTATGATATGCCACTCCAATACTGACGCAGACCATCAGGCTCACGAGTACGGCAATACATACAGCGATTCGCACGCGGCGTTCTTCTCGATTTCTTCCTGCGATGGACGCACAGAGTTCCCTTTATTTTCATCTCGCTGCCCTCCGTGCCGAGACTCTGTACCGTTCTGAATCCATCCGGATCCAGATCCATGCCATCAATGGAGACATCTTCAAAACCTCCGCTATTTTTCATGTTCCGCTGCAGTGCCCGGAAATTCTTCGTCATTCCCTGGCACAACTGTCACAGCGACGTAGCGAGGAGGCGGAGTACTATACGTTCGGGACTTTTCCTCCGGCATATCACCGACAGCAATCTCCAAGAATCTACTGTTCCCTCCCGCGCGGCCAATACTTCCTGCAGGTGCTCCAAAACATGAGTATCTGCATAATGAGCGTTGCTTATGCTTTGGATCTCATTGTCCATCTGCACCAGATCATGCCTTGCCTGGTCATAGTCTGCTAATTCCTCTTCCGTAGGCTGCCCGGTCAGGCAATAGACGATAATAGCCCCTTCCACGATAAGAAGCAGTGCGATGAGTCTTTTAATGCTCTTCATCCTGTTCTCCTTCCGCTCTCCCAGTTATAGTGAGAAAATAACACCATCCTGCTTGACCATGAAGCGTGGCGCAAGCACCCTGATGCTGGATTTTTCCTCGATGGGCTCTGTATATTCCCGTCGAGCAAGCAGCGTCACAGACTGTCCCAGTGCATCCATGCAAATGTACTCTGTCCTGATCAGCATGTACCATATTCCCTGATGTGCCATTCTTTTGACGCACATACGCACGCCAGTCCATCTCCCGCACAATGGGATCTGCTGTCAGATGCTTTAAGTCCCGTTGAAATGTAAAGGCGTTAAACGCCTTTGTCCTTGCCGCGACGGTGGCCACGATGCTATACATCATGATCCGCAGACGAACAGAAACGTAAGGATGATCGACATCAGCAGCAAAACGAACGGCATTACCAACAGCCTCGTCGACGGCTCGAGCAAACGCATCACCATGATGATTCATGGAGCTATACAGAATTCCGTGCATGCTATCCCGGATATTGGCATACCCATTCGATCCGATGCACTCAAATCGATAGAACTGCATATACCGCTCCTATCTGGTGAGCAAGGGAATGATGCGGCTATAGATACGTGCTGTCGAAACCGTACCTGTATAGCGCCCATCATAGCTTCTCGCTGCTTTGGTATACGGGAGAAACTTCCATCTCCGATCAGGAACACCCATAGCGTGGATAAAGCATATGACCTTTCCCGTCACCTGTCATTGCCGTGCCAATAAGTGCCCATTCACCCGGAAGAGATGATCAGAGGGCTTACACTATAGCTCCCGCCCTCAATCGCTGCACGCTTGATAAAGACGGGATCTGCCCCTCCGGCAGCCAACCATTGCGACGGATGTTTTCCATCTCCTGCGGCTCCTGTTCGTAAGCGACAATATCACCATCTCGGATGCCAACCCCCGGAATGGCCAGATAAATTCCCATGGGCAGGCTGGCCGTCGTGTTGACGTACAGGAGTTTCGGCAGAGAGAGTTGAAACGGATTAACCAGAAAGAATAAGTACAGGCCGAGTGCGGCCAAGATGACAGCTCGTCGTTTCTTTTTCATGCGCTCCCCCAAAAAAACATTGTATATCAGAGGAAAGTCCATTTTTCCTATCTTTTGACAAAAATGTACGTCGTTATGTCCTAAAAACTCCATCAACACACATACGCCCGCATGAAGCTGCGCATGCGACGACTGAACACTCCTGGATTCATACCGCATTTTTTTCGGCAAGAACGACCTGAAACTCATAGGGATGAGCGACAAGTGCAGAAACGACATCGGCCATACGGCTATTCGGACGCTGCATACAATCATCCAGCTCCTGCAGCAACTGACTGTATCGGTCATAATGTTCGACGATCGAACGATACCAGTACGGATCGACCACTTCACCGCTTGGATCCAGCTCTTCCTTCGTGTCAATCATCGTCCCCAGGACGTCTCAACATGTTGACAATCTTGGTTCGCAAGAAGATATCCTTCTTGTCAGCCGATACTGCAGTGCATCCAAAACACGTCGTTTGATCTCGGCATTCCACAGTCCCAGTTGAGATGACGATACATGCAGCCGAGCCGTTTGCTTCGTCACCATCTCACGACGACGGTATTTCAAATCGACAAAGGTCTGGCGATCTACAGGAAGCGACTGACGACCATATCGACCAGCACATAGTCCATCTCCCGCTTCGTCAAGCGAAAAAAATCATCCGTGTCCATGCCGGATCATCATGCGTTGCTACTTCACATACAAATTGTTTCAGTTCCATCAGCTCGCGTCGCTTTTTCTGCGATATCGCGTCACTGAGCATGGTCTCTGCCAGATGCAGTCCGAGCAAGTTCTTTTCGTACATTCCTCTAACCTCCTATGGCCAAAGTATCAGCGGGTCTACATAGGTGTATTCTCCGCTCGAATCGCGTACGATGTACTCGAGATGCAGATGCGGTCCCGTCGCGCGCCCAGTCGCTCCAACGAGCCTGAGGATGCCGCCCTGTGGGACATACTGATCCATTGCCACATCTACCTCAGACATGTGTGCATACCGTGTGTATGCATCAATCTCCGGATGATACAGCAGCACTTGGTTTCCGTAACCATCACCATAGTTTCCCGCCTGTGTCACAATTCCGTCAAAGAGTGCAGAAACAGGCGTTCCAGCTGCAGCCTAGGTCAACTCCGCTGTGAAATGACCATACCCCTCGTAATGGGATGGTAACGCCAGCCAAAGGCAGACGTAACAGGGAGCTCTGCTGCTTGAATCACACGGGAAGAGCACACGAGCAATAGGACTGCTGCCGTAACACATAAAACGCAGCGACACACAGCACGACACCGAAATTTACTCACGCTGTCAAACCTCATCGAAAATCAGCCTCCTCTCCCCGCATGTGGCTCATATACGCCTGTGCCATCTCTCGCCCGGTAAGACCCTTTACACTCGTCCGGCAAGACAAGGTGCGTGGATTCCTCTTCGTCTTCGAAGACTGCATCCATGATCGCTTTCCGCTTGGCAATCAGCTCCAGTCGCCGCTGTTTTTCTTTGGCCGCAAGCTCTTCGGCGATTCTCTTCCCGTCGACATACCCCTCTTCCAGAGCGCGGCGAAGCCAGCCGCCAGGATTTTTTACCTTCCCTTCGGCCACAAGGCGGCGCAGTCGTTGACACTGATCCAACACCGCAGATTCTCCGTATCGTATCAAGAAATCTTTTGCCACGTACTCCGTTACACCAAATTCACCGATCATCCTCAGTACATCTGCCGACGCATCCCGTATGCTCGCTTCCGGCGAGCTCCGTATTTGTCCGTCGATTGAGTCGGCCGGCATATCTCCTGTATCTCTAAGTTACTTTCTCCTTAGGGTGAATATTTACATCCACTTCTTCAGCTTTATCTACTTGTCTTGTTGTTGTTGATGTTGTTGTTGTTTTATTTTTATCAAGAGAAGCAACAACAACACTTGTATTATTAGTGGCTGGTTTCACCGTGTACGGTGAAATAGGACACGGTGATTTTTCAAGGGTTTCACCGTGTATGGTTTCGCCGTACACGGTGAGATCATCCACGGCTTTTGATGGGGGTATGTTCTCTTTTTTTGCTTCTTCTGCACGAAGTTCCAGAACGCGCTGTGGATTCAGATTGACCTCGTAGACGTTACGGCAAAAGGTCTCGATGCTCGCCGCGTGTCTGTACGATCGTAATATATCCGTAATCCACCAGCTGTTTCATGTATTTTGCGTAGGTGCTCTTATTGATTTGCAGATCATCACAGATTCTGTCCCGCCCTGGGAACGCCCCATTACCGAACGTACACACATAAGAGTAGATTGCTTTCGCAATCACATGCAGCTCCCGATCCTGCATGACATACTTGCCAACCATCCCATAACCGCGATCAAGTATGCTCTCTGGATATTGGCGAATACGTTCGTCAAGTACGTTACCCATCGTCAGCCTCCAATTTTCAAGATCATGCTAGACATTATGGCAATGAATAAGGTCACTCTGCTTAGGCGGTTCATAAAATGCGCGAGAGAAAATGATCGCATTCCTGATATTTAACACCATCCACACGGACACTTTGCTCGTCCACAGTGACTGCGTATTTGTTTCTTCTCATGTAGATAGAAACCACCTGTATATCCGTCATGAGGCCACAAGCTTTAACAAGCTGCAACAGATCATCAAACAAAACAGCCTTTATCCCGCATCGAGAGATATAATTCAGTCCGGTATTACTAAATATTTTTAGACGACCTAAAGATGCACACTCATCCATTAAAAGCAAACATCTATGAATTCCTTCACTGTCTTTCCCTTTAAATCCAAATATCCCGAGCATTTCCAAGAACACACGAAAAAAATTGGAGATGGTTTGCAAGAATTCCCTGGAGGTGTCACCAGATACAAAGATACGGGCTGTGCGTGATTCATGAGATCTCTTATACAGAAATCACTGCTTTCCGTATGGCGTCTAAGCACCGGATCAAGATAATCTTTGAGTGCTGCATTGATGACGGGCAGGATATACCACACCTTATCATTCGGTATTGATACGATGTCGTGAGTTTGTGGTCAATGACCTTCTGCACTCTTTCCGGTTTCTCTAAAGACATATATGGATAATCCATAGGGTCGTCATATAATTCCCCATCCAAATCCATCCAAGCATAAACAGGAGTCCCATCTTCATCGATCATCCCAACCGTATGATCCTGTATATATTGGGCAACATCATAAAGAGACAGGGGCTTCTGAGCAGCGTGATATGTGTTTTTGAGATGCAGAATAATTTCCGTAAGAACATCAGCAACCTTTTCTACAACGGCATCACATACCCTTAATTTCCCCATCCGAATCAAAAGCTGACGAGAGCCTCTCTGCCACAAATCGCTCGTCAGGCGATCCCACATGTATTTCGTCTAAAGGGTTCCAGCACACGGATGTATCGTCTGTTGCCGTTGGCTCGAATTTGATCACCGTATTTCCAATAATCTTGCGATAACCTGCCGTAGTCTTCCAATACGTGCCTTTAGTATCATGCACGACTACGCTGGAAATCCAACCATCAAGGAGCGTCGGGATAATAAACCGATCGCTTCTGCGAGATGTTTCATCCACCATAACTGATATATGCTTACCGGAATTATCACGTAAGTATAGGGGCATAGCGCTCATATTCCGTTCGATAAACCAGTTGCGTATCGCTGTCCTTCTTCTCAAAGGAAGTATCTTGGTTAATTGGGTTACTGCACTGCCTAGGATGGTCTCATGCTGTCCAATGACAACACCTTCATCGGAAATGAGCCCCATATCGGCATATTCTTCATAATCCCCATTTTTGCAGTCATTTTGAATCAAGCTGACATCATACGATCACAACCTCTCTCGGCTCCATATATGATTTCTTTGCCCAGGCTCTCTGCAAGAGCCAGTTCTTCTTTCACACCTCTGCTGTACTCCCAATTCTTGAGCACATAGACAATATCTGCTTCACGCACCATCGCCTTGGTGATGCGCAGATATGCCTCCCATGCCATCCCACTAGCGGCAGCACGGCAGATTGAGAACTGTGCATCCCTGCTCGCGCAGCCATCGTTCCGCATCGGCAAAAATCTTCCTATCATGTATGACTTTCATCCATCTGTAAAACCAAACAGACTGATCTGTTTGTCATCTTCTCTCGAACGATGATGTGAATCCCATATAACCCTCCTTCACCCACAACGATTCCTGCCGCTTTGCGCCAGACGTGATCACCATATCCACGTCATATCTTGCCCAGCCCTGCAGCTTTTTATCATACAACTCATTTGCGTAGCCAGATAGCATGACTGACCCTCGATGCTGATTCAACAAATCAAGCAACTCTTCGTGCGCTGCATCATCCATCTCATTCCGATAGCTGTGCTTGCAACTTCTTGTCGATAGCATATAAGGCGGATCACAGTAAATCAAGACCTTGATGATTAAACTGCCGGATCAGCTGCAGAGCATCCTTATGCTCAATTTGCACTTGTTTCAGTCGCTCTTGTGCTGCGACAATCCAGCCTGGTAAGAGATTCCAGCATCGCACAGCGTAGGCTGCCTCTCACCGACGACATCCTTTTTCCAGCCGCAGTTTTTCCATCGGCTCTGATCCATAACTCTGCCATGCCAATATCAAAAAAATCTGGCCGCACGCTTAACATCGGAGGATGTAGGATTACCATGTAGCGATGCCTCATATACCTGCCTTGCATACGGGATGCCAGCGACATAATCGGCCAACACATCCGCTTGCTCTTGGACAACACGGAACAGATTCACAATATCGCCATTGATGTCATTCACTGTCTCTATTGTTGATGGTTGTTTACGGAAAAGAACTGCACCACTACCAGGCTCAAGATAGGAATGGTGTTGCGGCATATGCTGTAAAATGAAATCTGCAATACGCCACTTTGCTCCGGGGGTAGCGTAATACAGCATTACTGGCAATTCTCCCAATATTCATGGTATCTGCCCCCATCTTTCTCCTCCGGCTCGATTTCAATTCGCTCATACCTCTATAACAGCTACTCGTTCATTGCATCTACAAGCCATTGAGGAGCAAGAACATTCTTTCCTTCATGGTCAAATAAGACTTGATAGGTTACAAAGAACCCTTCTGCCGCCTCCTCAGTGTAATGCTCTTCTGCCAGATCTTCATCTTCAGGACAAAGACCACACCAAAAAGGGGCTTTTCGAGGAATTGCTTTATGGCAGTGTCTCTTGCCCCAAAACCAATACGATAATACGGATAAAGCACGCGAGCATTTCCCATATTTGCCTTTTCTGCGATCATAAATTTTCTCATACAATGACCGCCTCTCGTGGTTCGTAGATGATTTCCTTGCCAAGACGCGCTGCGAGAGCAAGCTCCTCGCGAACGCCTTTTGCTGTGTTCCCAGTTTTGGAGTACATAGATGGCATCCGCTTCGCGTACCATCGCCGTTGTGATGCGCAAATACGCATCCCATTCCAGACCGCTCGGTGGCAGCACAGCAGGGTTGAGTACCGTGCAATCCTGCTCGAGCAACCATTGTTCCGCAGCGGCGAATATCTTTCGATACCCATCAACACCGGTGATCGCACCGGAGATGAAGACAATTTTTCCTTCAAGATCCATGTTTTTACCCTCTTAATTAATATGAACCTGATTCCACTTGTCCTGGCTGAAACGCCTCATAATCAAGGTGTTCTACAAGCTCTGCATCATACCAGGGAACATAAGAATCACTTACACGAAAGAATCCAACCTCGAGCATATCTTCACGAACACGGTAGACGCGTTCGCCTTCCTCCCAAAATACGGTTACGCGACTTCCTGTTGAGTGCTTGTGCAAAAAGTCGAGTGCTTCATCTTTATTCGGATAAATCCCACGTATGTATATGCGCTTTGCATGATCTACGCCTTCTGAAACACTACATCCTGCTGTGATGACCTCTTTGGGAGAATCGCCCTTTTTCACATGTATATCTCTTTCATATGTGACTCGCACATATCCGACAAAGGTCTTTCCTACGTTGGAGTGAACCCACCCAAAATCTGCAAGAACTGCGTTTCTGCTCAGAACCTGAGAAGTTATAATAAAATAGAGCATAGAACAAAGCATAATAAGTAATAAGAGACCGGGAAGGAGTGCAAAGGAAAAAGATTGTAGCAATCGATCAGAAAAATCAATCCGTTTATGAGGTAGAAAAGGCATCATAGATTTTATTTTTCTATATAGCTTTTTATCTGCAGCGCCGTAAAACATAAGCTCGTCCACTTTTATACATTCCTTCCTCAGATGAATTTTTGGTATAGAGCGTGAAGATGTCCAAATACAGCAAATGCTCAACGACCTTCGACAAGAGATACTGTTCCAACATGAGGAGACCCGTCGTCAGATCGCAGCATACTTTGCTAATCAAGGCTAATCCCACCAATACGACAGATCAACACGCAGCACATGGCTCAATACCTTATGTGTCGAGATACCTTAGGCAGATTTTCGCCTTGTTCCCAGTTGTAGATAGATCGACGGGCGAAGCCGGTCGCCGCAGCGAGATCCGTTCTGGTGTAGCCTCGCTCCTCCCGTAAAACGCGAAGCTTTTCCCCGAATGTCATCCCTGCTCATTGGAAGGTAAATACCCTCCAATGACCTCGATCATACAAAGGAGCGTCTGATGAAACTCTTCCAGGCGTGTCTCTGGAATGGTACAGACATCCGTCTGCGTAGAAAGCATCGTGTTAATCTGCCGTATATCCGCATCAATCTTTTTCATCACAACGAGTTGCTTTCGTACTTGCCCGCTGCATACATGGCAATGGCTGCACAAAGTTCTTTCTGGACTCCACTCAAATGGTCAACAAGGTGCAGCACCTGTTGGATGTGCGACTTGTCAAAATTTGTCATGTGGATCTCGGCAGATAGTTTCTTCAGCTGCTTCTTACTGCTTTCGATATATTGCTCAATAAGTTGGGACAAACTCGACATTTCACCAATGGTCAGGAGCTGCCTATACTTCTGTATCTGCAATTCCATTTTGCGATTTTCTCGCTTCAAGCTCTCATAATCTGTTGGCGTGATCTCGACGATACGCTCCACCTTCGGCTCACGGGATTCAAGCTGGCGTACTCTCTCTTCGAGCCCGACAACATAATCCGATGTATCTTTCTCAACAAATTCATGTGACATCGTATCTCTCCCTTGCCTTAATAAAACTCTTCTTGTCCCCCTCTCTGATATTTGATATACTCCACAGAAGGGGTTTGTGCACTCTATACGCATCGACAGTGGATCGTCATTTCGTATGTAGCGCAGATTCCGTTTCACGTATCCGTACCGTCCCATCGGTGCGGATATTTTTACAACATTAGCCTCGAACATTGGTAATGCTAACGCCATAGGCCTCCAGCAAACGTCGAAAAGTTATAGCCGTTTTGCGCTTCTCGGTAACTCTAAGACACAGCAGTGCCGTATCGGTTCGTTGTACTCCGTCACACATATATTTAACCTCGACCCTCTGTGCATTCGCGTATTGTGCAAGTCTACGAATAAAATCTCGAAACGTTCGCGTTGTCATATCCACGTCGCTGACAATCCATTTTTGCACGTAATCAAGCCGTGCAAGGCATGTACGACGCTCTCCAGCAAACTTGACATCATGAGTTTCCCATCGAGCACGGAAATCCCTCCTCGCGCATCAAAGCTTTCAAGATATTGTTCCTCGAAAGAAACGACGATTTGTTTTTTCCGCGAATCGTGAACTTTCCCGCTTTTGCGCAGCTCTGCATTGAGATTCAGCAATGATTTTATACGCCTTGGACATAGAGACGGCACAAATCTCCGCGACTTCATCTGGACGTATAAAATTACTCGTAGGCTTCTTATTTTCCATACGAACCATCCTCTCAGCCCGCATTTGCGGGCTTTTTGTTTGCCTCTCACCGATCTCAAGCAACCGATACCACTCACCCCCAAAGCCCAAGACATCAGCAATACGCTTGGCCACCCTCAGGCGATGGGCGACGTAAACCATTTTCGATGAAATTGTAATATTGACGACTAATAGCACATTTCTTCGCTACTTCTATCTGAGACAAATTTCCCTTAACACGCATTTCTGTCAACCACTTCATTTCTTCACCACCCAGTCTGCTACATTATGTTGACAACAAAATAATACGGCATATTTTCCTTGTTGTCAACATACTGTAGCTAATTATTCAATTCAGCTATATTATGTTGCATATATTGAAGTTGCTACAAATAGTTGACATAATGTAACGGGGGTTGCAGATGAACAGAATGAAACTATTGCGTGAGCAACATAACCTAAGCCAAACAGATTTAGCGAAAATACTGAACATCAGTCGGCAATCATATAATTTTTATGAAAACGAGAAACGAGATCCAGATACTGCAATGCTGATCCGAATAGCTGATTTCTTTAATGTTAGCCTAGACTATTTGCTCGGTCGGACAAACGATCCTTCACCGCTCACACAAGAAAAGACTCCTTCCTACCAGGAAGAAGTCTTGCGAGATATAGGGGACATTACACCAGAAATGGCAAGTGAAGTGCGGCAGTTTATCAGCTATCTGAAGCATAAGGAAGAAAGCGTTTCGGGGACTGCAGCGGGAAAAAAATAGTACCTTTTTATCCCGCGCCCTCCGGATTTACATAAAACTTTTTAGGAAATAAACATCGAAAGAATTCATCATGATCAAGTTGAATGTCTCCCATAAAGAAAAAGACCTTGTGAAGGCGTTGCATGCCCGATGGGACAAGGAATCAAAAAGCTGGTATATTCCGGACGGGGTAGACTATCATCCCTTTCAAAAATGGATTGACCCAAAAACATATCAATCCTTGAAACTCCTCTAAGTATAGACGATGTGTTACTTCAGTATCAAAAAAACTGTTGCCTCCGCACTCAGTTCATTTCAAACGGTCGTTATCGTTGGTGATGTTTGCAGGATTTTTTCTGCTGAAACCAACAAAAAAACAGCTATACGATTTTCGATTTGACAAACGGACCAAGTGCAAAGCAACGGATCTATGTGTATGTAGATCAGAAATTAAATATTTCTCTTGATACTCGTGTCAAAAGTGACAGGAACACTCGGTGTGTACGATGGCAAACTCCAAATCAAAAGCCTCTGACATACTGCCAGTAGATGAGCCTACCGCATTCAAAAGCACTTCATCCAATGGAAAAGAGATTATCCTTCAATGAACGGGTTACAAAAAAAGAAAATTGGAATCCGTTTTAACCGTATTGGTGTGATTGCACCGAAAGAAAGCGCCGGATATAACGACTTTATAACACTTATAGGAGAGAAGTTCAGTAAAACTTTTTGTCCGATGTGATGACGGCTGAGAGCATGAGTCAGCGCATTCAAGAGCTGGATCAAAAAGCGATTTGGACCGCATCTGCATCGTCCGCGGCGGTGGCAGTATCTATGATTTTTAGACTTCAATCATCCCAAGCTGATTCAAACGATCTACGAAGCTCGCCACCCAATTGCAATCGGTGTGGGTCATTCTACGGATGAACTGGCATGTAACGACTATGCTGATCTTGCTGCGATTACACCGTCGACATTGGCAAAAACACTGATTAGCATAAAATGGAACTCCATCAACAAAAGGAAAAGCCCCTCAATCTCATCGGGGGCACAAAAACCTAGCTACACTGAACTGCTTGAAGAAAAACGCTCATCTGAAAAGTGAGCTGAATTATCTCAAAGAGCTTTATGAATTGGAAACGAAGAGAAAAAAGGATTTTCAGTAGATTATTTTCATAAGAACCTGATTACTCCCTTACATAAAGCTGTTCAAAAATGAGGTGTTGCGGCTTTTGAAATAGTTTGCCTATCTATCACACCAGAGGAAGGCTCTCTGCGGCTTGAAACAATCTCTTAAAGGTGCTATACTGGGGCTACAAAGATATAAGAATGATTGTCCATCATTCTATCACCGCAAAAAGCCCCCGCAGATTAGTCACCTGCGGGGGCTTTTGTTGTACCGTCTTGGGTAGTCACTCCAATAGGCACAAGCAGAGATTAAGCTGTCGCTAACGGATACGATCGTAGATAAAGGCAGCAATTAAACTTGCCACAATACCCACCATCAAAGATATAAGAATATCCACCGAAACACACCTCCCTCCACCTATCGCTAGATTTGAGGTGCGACAGCAAAATGAGTATATCATAAATATATAAATCAGAGAAAGGGATGATCGCTTGTCCGTCCATAAAGACACAAAGCGCGGAACATGGTACGTAAAGATCAAATATACCGACTGGACAGGTGAAAAAAAGGAGACCACACGCCGAGGATTCGCAAAGAAAAAAGATGCCCTACTTTTTGAGCAGGATTTTCATCGGCAAAAAAGAGGTTCACCTTCTATGTCCTTCAGAGCTTTATATGATTTGTACATGGAGGACATAAAACCGCGCATAAGACCTACAACCTATCGAAGCAAAGAGTATATGTTTGCCAAAAAGTATTGCCGTTCTTTGCAGACTTACCCTGCGATCAGATCACTCCTGCAAAAAATACAGGCAGTGGCAAAATGAGCTAGTAAAAGGCAATTACCAAGAAACATACCTCCGAACCATCAACAATCAAGTCACAGCTATCTTCAATTTTGCTGTGAATTATTATGGTCTGCCAACCAACCCGGTAAAGCGAGCAGGGCTGATTGGAAAAGAGCCATGCTAATGCGATGCGGTTCTGGACAGTTGATGATTTTCAAAAATTCATCAGCTGCACCACAACTCCACTTTACAGAATCTCTTTTTAATCCTTTTCTGGACAGGGATGCGTCTTGAGAGTTTTTGGCATTAACCCTGGAAGATTTCGATTTTGACAAGAATTTGATACATATAACTAAAAAGCTACACAAGGCTAGATAACAAGGATTTAATTCGGCCCGCCTAAGACACCAAAGAGCCGCCGTGATATTACCATCCCAGCATTTCTTGCAAAGGAAGTCCAACAATTTATCCATGCTCAGCACTCAATCAGTCCGAACGCGCGACTATTTGAAACTAGCAAAGGGGCTTACACCATGAACTGAAGCGTGTAGCTGCATGAGTTGGCGTAGAGAAATTCGTCTGCATGATCTCAGACATTCTCATGCGTCGTATCTGATCCATCGCGGCATACCGATCATAGCGATTTCACAGCGCCTCGGCCATGAAAAAAATCGAGACGACACTACAAACTTACGCTCATCTATATCCTCAGGAGCGAGATATGATCATTGACAGCATCGAGAGTGATCCTGTGGTAGAAAAAGGGGTCAAACGGGGTCATGGAATAAATAAGCGCAGAGAGCCTTGATATACAAGGGTCTCTGCGCTATTTTCTAATTATTCGAACTCGATCGTTCGGCGGCTTCC
>BNJS01003646.1_pt1 | contig 26047 bp, 35 predicted proteins | sample 8540461 | NCBI WGS metagenome assembly BNJS01 (sample SAMD00202454, study PRJDB9452) | human saliva metagenome | isolation source: human saliva | place: Japan | reverse complement strand
TGTCTTATCCATCTTGCCGCACCTCTCTATTTTTTTATTTTTTTTCTTGTGATGTTTGCGGCTCTATTAATATATATAGTTACTTTATATATATTTCTTTCTTTATAGTAATAGTTATAGTAATAGTATATGGTCGGACAATGTCCGTTATACTTGTACTTTTGAATCTCAACCTATCAGCATGCACATTTGGCAAGCGCTGAACACATTGGAATTCCAATAAAAAAGAATTAAGCCGCAATTCTTTTTGCAACTTAATTCTATAACTCAGCTACTTAAATGTCAATAGTTAATTTCCAAATAAATTAAAAATATTAAAATTAAGTCAATTATATATGAATATAGGGTAAATATTAAATATACTAAACATTAATATATATAGTAGAAACTAGAATATCTAATGTCATAGAATTAAAAATATAAATCAACAAACAGAAATTAAGGGGATATTATTGGCAATATCTCCTTATATTTGAATAGGAATGTGTAATTGTGGATAACTTTGTAGATATCATAATAATGCTAATTCTTCTTGAAATAATACGAACGAACACTTGCCTTTAAACAATCGTCTTGGGTAGAAGTTTATCCATTCTTCCACTTTCTTAACTTTGTCTCTGGTAAGTATCTTGTCGAAATCTGCTCCTTTCGGTAGCCATCTTCTAATTAATAAATTTGCATTTTCATTAGAGCCACGTTCCTGTGGTGATCTGGCATGGCAATAATATACCTTTGTTCTATTTCCAACACGATTTATCGCTTTTTCAAGAGCTTCAAAGTCCTTAAATTCAGATCCGTTATCCACAGTAATTGTTTGAAAAACCGAATAAAAACTAGTACCAAGCCGTTTTTCTATTCGGTTAAGTGCTTTAGCCACTTCATCCGCAGTGTGAGATTTCAGAACTTCAATAATTTCATATCGTGTTTTTCGTTCTGTTAGAGCAAGTGCTGTTTTCTTGTTGGTGGATTTTCCAACTACGGAGTCCATTTCCCAGTTTCCAAAGGTCTCTCTACCAAGTACAATTCTATCTCTCTTTTCGATGGATGTACCAGGAGCAATCCGTTTTTGGACAACTTTCTTTTTCTTTCTTTTGTTGCTTTTACCATGTCTAGGTAAATCAACCATGCTGAGATTATCGAAGTACCCTCTTTTTATACCTGTATATAGAGTTGTATGAGAATAAACCATATCATCAAAATATAGCCCATCTTCCTTAATACCAAGAAGTACGGCTTCAGGGCTATATTTATACTGTACTATCATTGTTTCAACATATTTTTTAAATTCAAGATCAGATATGAGTTTAGGCGTTCTTCCTTTTGCTTTTAATGTATTCCTGTAATTGGCATGAGCAATTTTCGGAGCATACCTAATTTCAGTAGTTAAATCTGTATTTGTATGCACATAAGTTGCTCTTTTAATTTCATAATAGATTGTCCTAAGGCTACAGCCTATAGCCGCTGCTATGTCTTTCTTTGAAAAGTTCTTTAAGAGCATCCGTTCTATTGTTAGTCGGTCACTATAAGTTAGGTGCTTAAATTTTTCTCCCATATCAATCCTTTAAGATAATTCATAGTCATCTGTTCTCTTGCTTATATCACGCTGTAATTCCTCATAAGCAGCTTTATTTTTCCACGATTCATAATTCTGCTCTAGGTTTCTTCTTAGTCTGTTGGTGGATCTTTCAATGTATCTGCTGACGTGATAATTTCTTCCATAGTCTTTAGTGCTATAAACCTCTTTCTTGCTTAACATCATAGAGCCAAACCTGTTTCCGTTAGCGGCAGATCGATTAAAGTAATTCATAGCACGCACCTTATCCTTTTTAACAAACTCACCCTTTAGATACATAAGCCCTAATCTATTTTGAGCAAAAGAATTTCCCATTTCAGATGCTTTCTCCAGCTTAAATATTGCAGTCTTAGGATCGTATTTTGAACTTGTCTTATCAAGCATTTCTATCGCTTCGCTGACCGTTTTTAGCTGGTTAGATCTTGCCCTATCATATGTTTGCAGTTCTTTGAGTATTGCGTTCCCTAGTCTTGGATATAGTCCATCTTTGGGATTATATAGTTTGTTTTCTAAATATGAGTTGTTGCCACCATATGTATTAGCAAATTTTGCCTGTAAATCTTCGATTTCAGACACTATTTGCTTGAATTCGTCTTGGTGGTAGGAAGATATAAAAAAGTCGCTTAAATCGTCAATTTCGCCCTTTAAATGGTGTAGTGTTTTCTGATTATAGTTCCAATACCTTCTTTCCGTTCCTGTAGCCTTTATTTCTTTGTACAGATTAATTAATCGCTCTTTAAACTTGTCGTTATTTAGCAAAGAAGTATCTTTCTTGTCTTTTATAATATCTCTGAGCATATTGGATATTTCAATCATCTGCTCCTTGTCTGTTTCAAGTTCACTAACCATTGTACTTTTTAGTGTTTCTATACTTGACTGTTTAAAAGTGCCTTTATACTGCTCTTTCACTACCTGATTACCATTTTCATCGAGCAACGGAACTTTTTCCAGCTTGCCTGTATCTTGATTACGCTGCATTTTAATTCTTCCATCAGGGTTTCTAACCCACTCACGATATATTTTCTTTTCTCTCATTGGAGTTGGTTCAATAGTTGCAATATGGATATGTATATTGTCTGTATTGTAATGAAAAGAAGCAGTCCATACAGCGTTATCTAGTCCTTCTTTATGTAGCATGGCATCAATGGCAGCTCTACTAGATGTTATTAGCTTCTTTTCGTCTAAGATATTGTCCTTATATACACCAATCTGCTCTAAATACTGATTATCGAAAGATATAACGGTTTGCCACATATTGGATTCATTGCTCTGTGCAGTTTTAAATAAGTCTTTAATTTTTGTTTTTTCATCCAGCGAAAGATAGTCTTTATCTCTGGTAAATAAAGCACTGACTTCTTCAGTAGTATTATTTTTATAATCATCTACCACCGTTTTTTCTTCGTTTTCCATATAACCTAGATATTCTTCAAATAGGTTGTATTGATCCATCTTGTCTTTTCTGGTCGCATTATCTCTATCTATGTAATTAATATACTCAGAAAAAGCTTTACTTCCTGAAGTACAAAATCTTGTCACTGCAACAATTCCAACCATAGGATTTTCCTCTTTCTTTTTAAAGTGGTTAAATATCTTGTCTATCCAGTAGTTCTCTTATAAGTTCGCTCTGTTCGGCTAAAGTTTCGGCTAATCTATCTGCCTGTACCTTATATAAGGCTATCATCTTGTCTGTTAGCTCTATATACTTATTATCTAAATTTCTAAGCTCTGGGGCTTTCACGTAATCAGCAAGTATTTTATTTACAAGCTCATTTGTGCTTATTCCCTTAGTCCTAGCTATCTTTTCAAGAGTTATTTTTGTATATTCAGGAACCCCTCTTACATATAATACTTCACTTCTCATTACTCAATACCTCTCTGAGCCTTCAGATTGTCTTTTTCTTGTTTCGCCTTTGCTATCTTTTCAGATAGATTATCTTCAGCTTCTACTAACACGGTATGTTTAAACCTGCCTTCAGCTGGCATTAGCATTTCATTTTTAGATGGTAAAAGTTTAAACAAAAGAGTATTAGTTATGTCTTTCATAATTATAGAGTTCTGTTCGGCTGTTCTTACTCCTAGTCTAAGTCTGGTAAAATGCTTGTCTAGTTTTTGAACAACTGTATCTGCTACAGCTTCCCTATTTTTATATTCGTTTATCATGAAGATGACTGCATCCACCTCATATTTAAAACCAGTTTCTTTCATTACCTCATGGATAATATCTATTGTTTGCTCTGGTAAATTGTATTCTTTTCTTGCCATTTCCTTCTCCTTTATATAGATTTCTACCGCATAAAATGATACGGTTCTAAACCGTATTGTCATAAATTCGTTATAATTTCATACGGTTCTAAACCGTATTTATAATAATTTATGCAAGCATATAAAACCGTTGGCACTGCCAACGTAGCACGCTCAGTGCTATCAGTTTTCCCTTATGCTCTTTATTTATTCGCAGAGCGAAAAATAAAAAAGGGATGAGGGCTAAGCCCTAACATCCCACCTTTACTAAAATTTTAGAAGCATGAGCTTCAAAATTTCCTGATTAAGTTCTACCTTATTTCTATAAAATGGACGGTGTATCATCGTCCATTTACCTACCTCTTCTACAGTGATTACTCCCACATATTTAATTTCATTTAGTATGTTCGTGTACTTGTCTTGAATTAGTTTTTTCTTTTCTTCAGGAATAACGATGCATGACTTATGAACATACTTTGAATTGTGTTCAGCTTGCACTATAGCTTTCTTAATATCCGATAGTTTAAATTCAAAAGAATTAAACTGAACATTATTCTGGAACATTTCTACTGTCACCAGATCAGCATTGCCTTCTCTTATACTGCTTTCAAATTGATACCTTATAGCTCGTCCAGAATAATTATAGTTCTCCCAAAACTTTTCCTTAAGTTCCATTTCTGTAAGAAACATTATTCATCTTCCTTTTTCTAAAAATCAAATCTACTTATTTGCAAAAAGTGATAATCTTATAAATGCTAAATCCATGTGTTTCCAAGGAAATTGAAACGCTGGTGTTTGGTAAATATAAGAATATTATTCCGCATAAACTTTCTTCCAAAGTTCAGGTTTGTTATCTTCCCATAATTTCGGATATGAAATATCTATACTACACAATCGGTCTGCCAAATAATCTTCAACATATACTTCAGTAATATCGCTTAACTTCCTAAGAACTTTATAAAAAAACTCTTTTCCTCCTTTATCCCAATAAGAAATTTCATAAGTTAAATATTTATTATCATCATAATCACGGAAGAAGCATTGAGGTGATTCTTCGCTATGCACAATCGCTAACCTTAATAAACCAATGATTTTACTATAATCATATTCTTTTAAATAAAACAAGGTTTCACGTAATGAAACATTTATAGGTTTTGGTTCTAAAAACTTTTCACCCGTAAAATCAGTAAAATCACCTTTAAAGCCTATAAAAACTGGTAAATCTTTCATATATTTCTCTCCTTTCGCTTCAATAAAAAAAGAAAAAGCAAAATGCTCTTTCATAAATTACTCTAATTATTAAAGATGTAAGATATTTTAGATTTACCATCTACAATATCAAGCTTCAGTCTAGCATTATATTTTTTTCCTGACTTCTGACTTTTAAAACCTTTGATTTCTTTCTTTGTAGTCTTATATGTCAAAAGCTCCAAAAGAACTTTATCAGATAGAGTTTTACCGCTAATCTTTTTAGGCAAATTGAAGTTGCAGCCTGATCCGTCTTTTTTCCATCCTTTACAAGCATATCCCCAACCTTTATCTACAAGCTTATTTCCGCAGCAAGGACAATCAAATATTGCTTTTTCTTCTCTTTTATTTTCCATCAAGACTTCTGTATTGCTTGCCATTTCAATTAAATCTGCTTTGAATTTTGCTTGTACATCAGCCATAAAATCAGAAAAAGATAATTTGCCATTTTCTACATCTGCCAGTTTCCCATCTACTTCAGATAAAAATTCAATAGACTTTAACCTATCTGGTATAACAGCATCCATTGATCGTCCAAATGCTGTAGATATAAAGTATTTACCTTCTTTCTTAACAGTGCTAGAAACATTATGTCCTTTTTTTCTCTGTAAGTTCTTTTTATAAGCCCATCCCTGGTCGCACCAGTTCCAATATTATGAATTTTCATAAAAATCAAGAAGTGAAGCTGTTGTAAAATGCTGCTTCGGTTTTGTTTCAGTATCAACCACTTCTTTTTCATTAATTGAAATAAGCTCCCCTTCATCGATGCTGCCTATCGATAGTATATCAATATCATCTGTTTCTACAGCATCATCCTTATATAGTGCCTTATATCCAGTCTCAGTTACGTTTTTAAGCTTTGATTTTATCTTATAACCAGCTGTTTCAGATATTATTTCCGTCTGTTCGTACCTGGAACTTTCCATAAAAAGAGAAATGAAATTCTTAATAATCGCATCATATACATTCTTTTCAGCTTCATTAAGTTTTTCATACTTTGCTTCAATTCCACCTTGTGGAACTACAGGGATTAGTCCATGATGATCTATGACCTTCTTATCATTAAAATACCTGTTTGGAATCTCTCTCATACAGCAGCTTGATACATACTGTTTAAATTCTCCAAATGCAAGAGCTTTTACTGTTTCTTTAAGTTCCTCTTTTAGATCAGCTGTTAAATATCTAGAATCAGTCCTTGGATAAGATAGTATCTTGTGCTTATCATAAAGATCTTGACAAATAGAAAGTGTAACATCTGCATCATAGTCATATTTCTTACTCATTTCCTTTTGAATAGTAAGTATATCAAATGGTTTTGGTGGATTATCTACACCATTTTCCTTTTTTACAGATATAACCTTCGCTTCATGTTGCAGTTTTTCTAAAACTTCCGCAGCGGCAACATGATTATCGAACTCTAGCTTTTCTCCGTTATCAGAAATTAGCACCCCATTAAATGTAATATCATTACCCAATTTAAGCTTTATATAAGAGAATGGTCTTTTAACAAAATTCTCAATTTCTAAATCTCGCTCAATAATAGCGTGAGTTAATGGAGATTTGCATCTACCATAATTAACAGTTACACCGGCAGTCTTTGTTAAAGATATAAGCCTTGAATAATTAAATCCAATATACTTATCCATAATTGCTCTTGCTTTACCAGAAGCATATAGGTTATCAAGCATTTCTTTAGAAGTCGGATCATTTAGCAGATTATCATATGCCTTTTTTATAGCTGCTACAGTTAAGCTGCTAGTCCATAGACGATATATATTTTTTTCTTTTCCAGCTTCTTTCAATATCCAACGCTGTATTAATTCACCTTCCCTTCCAGAATCACCAGCATTAATGATATAATCCGCAGCTCCAAGAGCTTTCTTAATAGCATTAAGCTTTCTCTGTTTATATTCATCTATAGCTTTTAGATTTTTGTCATCAAATGGAATAGGCAGCATTGCAATATCCCACTTCTTATAATTTTCATCAATTTCTTCTGGATCTAAAAGTCTTAGACAATGACCTTGGGAATGTACAATTTCAACGTGTACTGGTTCTTCTCTAGAGCCAATTGAAAAACTTACTTCCCCTTCTAAAAAACCATCTCTATTCTTATGTAAATTCTTAACACCTATAGCTTCAGCATATGCTTCCGCAGCATTTGCCTTTTCAGCAAGAATTACTAGGCTTCTACTCATTACAGTTTATCCTTTCCAAAATGCCTTGAAGATACTCATTAATCAGATCATCTTCGAGGTCAACATCTACATATCGTTTTGCAACTCTCTTAATGCGATCTAAACTATCTGCATTAAGACTGATAATTTCATAATCGTTATCAGCTACATATAAGCTAAATTCTTCCTTTAGCTTATCAAGTTCAGCTTCCATTTGTGGCGAATATATATTGTTATTAAGAGCTTCCTTTATTTCTTCTTTCTAATCGGCTGCTGTTCTCTTTAATATATTCATGTACAAACTTCTTCAGTTCAGGTTTCCCTACATTAATCATTGATTTCTACCCTCTAAATCATACTGGATATTTCATTATAAATTGTTGATAGTATGGATATAAGCTCCGTCCTAAGTTCAGGGTAAATAAGTGTAATTACCCCTATTGCAGCAAGTAGTATAAATAGAACTCCTACTATTGTTCTGCATATACTTTTTATAAAGGAATATGTATGCTTAACTGCCATACTCTTTTCTACTATAACCTTATTTTGATCTATATCTTTGTGCTTTTCATGAAGGGCTGCTTGTTCATTTCTGAATTCTGTTTCTCTGTTAGCCACTTCTTTCATCTTTGCGTATTTATTCATTCATTGATTCTCCAATCATAACCACCGGCTTAGCCGGTGGTTTGTTTTGGCCCTATAAGGGCCTTTTACCTGCTGCATCTTAAGATGCGTTGAAAAGATTCGCCAACCGCACGTACTTTCCTACAAGTCCTAAAGGACTATTTCATCTTCCTTCCTGTGAATGGATCAATATACTCCTTTAGCGTCATTTGATCATCAACTATGTCACTCTGGAGTTGTGTACGTATGTATTCAGCTATCTTTTTTTCGTTTTTCCCTACTGTATCAACATAGTAACCTCTGCACCAAAAGTGTCTATTTCCGTATCTGTATTTTAAATTTGCAAATTTATCGAATATCATAAGAGAACTTTTCCCTTTCAAATATCCTACTATTTGCGACACAGAATACTTTGGTGGTATTTCTACAAGCATATGTATATGGTCAGGGCATAGCTCAGCCTCAACAATGTTGATTCCTTTTCTTTGGCATAGGATTCTTATCATCTTTCCTATTTCCACTCGGTACTTACCATATATTTCTTTTCTTCTATATTTAGGCGCAAATACTATATGATATTTACATCTCCAGCTTGTGTGTGCTAGAGTATTTTTGTCATCCATGATGGCAACCTCCTTTGTTATTTGATGTGGTTGGCGAACCAACATCATGATAACATTGGAGGTATTTTTCTTGAAGCTAAAGCTATACTAATCACACCGGCATAGCCGGTGGTTTGTTGATTCACCTCACTATCGCTCGGCAAATCCACTGCTAAAGCAGAACCAAATAAAAAAGAGAGCTTGTAGGCTCTCTTAATCGCTTATTATAAACGTACATCTATATCATCTTTAGCTAATTTGAATATTAAGGTGTCATACCCTAATAACGTAGATGCGAGTGTAACAAATACAATCAGTATTGGGATTATCTCGCCAGCTCTGAATTTTGCAATATTAAATATCCATGCTGCTACACCTATTCCGAATAATATTAGAAGTGGTTTGCATATAAACCTAACTATCGGTCTAAAAAATAGTAAGGTTTTTATCACAGCCAAGCGCTTTGTAAAGTCATCATTCATTGCAATCACCTCTTAAAAAACTTCCATTTTTTCTTTTCTGGTTCTTCAGGAATAGGTTCTTCAGCTTCTGTTTTTAGAAGCTCCTTGTACAGTGTAATATTCGTTAGAATATATGGATCAGGGGTATAGTCTGTAAAATACAGCCTGTTATCCGCATTATATTCTGCAAATATCTCTTTTACATCTTCTCTATCCTTCTGTGCCGAAAATGAACATATTAGCTTAGCAGAATTATATGATGGATTTGTCGCAATTTCAATTGCTCCATCAAATTCTATAACATTTGCACAAGTGCATATGAGCTTTATGTCATCTTTAAGAAAAGCAGTTTTATTGAATCCAGCAGATCGATACATTCCATAATCATAAACTAAATAGTCATAATCTTCTTTAAAGAGATCTGCAAGCTTATCTTGCTTATAGAACATATCTACACCGTCTGTCCTTAAATATCCTCTTTCGCTATCTTCTACCTCTCCACCAACCATAAGCTTCAGCTTTTCAACATACGAAAGCTGGTCTTTACTTTCCTGTGATAAGTAGCGATTAGTATATTTGTTATCATTAATTTCAACATAGCAAGCTCTAAAACCTTGTGAGTTTAAAAACTTTACAATCTGAATAGCTTGCGTAGTTGTGCCTATCCTGTGTTCAGTACCCACAACAGCTATTGAAGTAAACCTAGAGATATTAGCCTTTTCTTCCTCAATCGTTTCTTTAACCTGGTTTACTTCTTCTCTACCGTTAGCTTCATAATAATTGCTTATATTTTTTACAAGTTGCTCCTTTAAGTCGGAAACGGAACCTACTCCAAGATTAATAAAGCTCTTTATACCTCTATTAAGGCAAGCCTTAACCATAGTATTAGTTGGATTTATAGTATTTACCATAACTATAGGAGTTACAGCATTTGCTTTATATATACTCTCAATTATTGCAGCTAAATCTTCAGCATCATCTATGTATGGCTCTGTATCATATACAACATAGTTATATCCAGCAAGCTTACTAAGTAGCTCAGGCTCATAGGTTTTTAAATGTCCTGAAGCTTCTATAAAATCAAATACCCATCCATCATTAGCATTTGATTTACAAACTTCTTCTATAAATACACCTCTGCCCCTATCTCCAATATATAGTATCCTCATATTTCAGCATCCCTCTCTTTTATTCTCTCTTTTTAATCTGTTTCATAGCTACAAGAGCTTCATTCCAATCTTTATATATTTCAGGGTTATAATCTGACACATTAATTTCTGGTCTAATCTCATTAATATGTGAAACCATTTCAGCAGTCATTCTTTTACCAGCAGTATCACTATCTAGTGCTAGTAAAACTTCCCCATATTTTCCCTTTTCTAGATGGTACTCTATAGCTTCTTTAGCCTTTCCTGTACCTGATAAAGCAAGGTAGTTATAGTTAAGATGATTATTCCCTCTTTGGTTCATTACATCCATGAAAGATAACGCATCAATGACACTTTCAGCTACAACAAGCTTATCAGCTCCATTATCTATAAAGAAAGAATGGGAATAGTCACATCCATATACATCCCCTACCCAACGCTTATATGTATTTGTTCCTCGAACTGTAGCAAAAACAGCAATATTTTCTTCATTTCTTGATACAAAGACACAATTATTTCTATCGTCCTGGTACAACATATCTCTATCTACAAGTTCCTGTACAAGTTTCTGACTGATACATCTTGTTTTAACTAAGTATGCAAATACATTCTTCATAGCTGAAGCCTTATTAGGAAGTTGTAATGAAGTAGGCTTATCCTTTTCAGGATAATTAATTTCTCTTTTCTCTATAGGCTCTAAGCTGCCTAAATTGCCATTCAATTCCTTAATTGCAGCACCTAGACTAATCCCTCGCATAGCCATTACAAAGTCTATAATGCTGCCCTTTTCTCCTGTTGAATTTCTAAAGAACACGTTTCGACTAGTGTCAATTCGCACTGAATCATGCTCTTTTAAGCTATAGTATCTGCCAACTTTAATTGGTGTAAATCCTATTTGTCTAGCATAATCTACTATGCTTATATCTTTAAGTTTTTCAAGGTCTGCCATATTTTACTATCCTTTTTTCACTTAGTGTTTCAAAAATTTCTGTGAGGAATAATCCTCACAGAAACATTAAGCTATAGTAAATGTCTTTTTCTTGCAAGGGTATCTAAAATTTCATAACCCTTGTCTGTCCATAGAAACTCATCATAGTCATCATCTTGATAATCTTCTATTGTTTCATACCCCATTGCTTCCATAAAATCCTCTTCTGAAACACTTGTAGAAACATATCCACCATCACCATCCTCTATGGCATATGTTGCAAATGCACCTGGTTCTGGTGTTGAATTTGAAGATTGATATAGAATTTCTTCCCTGATAGGACGTACAATTTCTTCATGACTGTTCCATATAGGATAATTACGTCCAAAAGCCTCATTCCAATCATTAATAAACTGATTATGCTTTTCTGCAAAGCTTGTTGAAACTTCTTCGTCTTTTCCTTTTGTGCTATACCAAAATTCACAGCCATCATATACAACGGTGTATTCATTCCCATATTCACCGATGTTATTATCAAATAACTCAACTTTTTCACCTTGATAATCATATACGATATGAGGCTGTAAGTAGCCACCACCATTACGGCTAAACCTCTCATCAGCGAAACTATTTTGTTCTACTGCAATAATTTCTTTAAATTTATCCATTGTTTTCTCCTTTCAAGAAACCATTTAACTTTCTTCAGATGAACAATTCTTTGTTGTTCTCTGTTAGCTGTAAAAAAAGCGTTATATAAAGCGTAAAGCAAGTGGTCTTACTAGACGGTGGAGAAAGCATAGCTTTTTACAACCGCTTGCCACTTGCAGAAGCTATATAACGCATAAAATAACAGCACAGAGAATATGAAGAAATACAATCACATCATTACAAGGTAATGTACATTTTAGAGCTTTTTTAAAAGCTCTTTTTGTATATCAATCCTCTGCTGCATTTCCTTAATTTCAGCATCCTTTTCCTTCAATCTATCATTAAGGCTATCTCGTTCAGATGAAATATTAGATATTTCATCACCAGTTTTTTGCTGATCGCTAGGTGTCTGATACTGCATTTTATCAGTTAGATCCTTTATCATCTTATCAGCATTTGTAATTTTAGTTTTAATAGCAGCTCTTTCTTTCCTTAAAGTTTTAAGCTGTATTTTATAACCTTCTATTTTAGATAGATAAGCTTCTCTTAAATATCCTTTTTGTTGACTTGTGCTTGATTTTTCTTTACAAAATCAACATGCTTGTCATTTGTATATACCTTTAGAGAAGAAAATTCTAAACCTTTATTCATATCTTCTTGCTTTAAGCTCATATTTAAAGCAAGTTCAGTCCATCTTCTAGGAACATTAGTTACTTTAAGAACCACTATATCTTTACTTTCATGAACTGCTTTTGTATCAAGTTTTCCTGTGGCAGTAGCAACACTCCAATTGTAGGTATTTACACTATCAAGAGAAGTTTTATTCACTTCGACTATAATCTCCATTTCTCGCTGCTCTTTCGAGTATTTCCAGCTATCAATAGTCAAAGTCCTATCTTCAACGGTTACTGACTTTCCAATTGGTGTTATTGCAACTCCTTCATATGGTGTTGGAAGCCATAATCTGGATGTGAAAAATACAGCATAACCAAGAAAGAAAATTATTAAAAAGCCTTTCAGAATTCTATTTCCTGTCCTCTCTAATTTCTCTCTTTTTTCAATTAATTCTAACTCTCTTGCATTTTCCATCTATATCTCCAATCCATAATCTAAGTCATCATTAATCTGTTTCCTTGACTTTTCTAGAGATTTTTCCCTTTCAAGTTCTTTATCTAATACTCGTTCAAAATTATCATCAAGAATATCTTTAGAACTCAGCATTGTTAAGGATGCTTCTTCTTTTAATTCGTCTATATACATTTGCTGTTCCATAGTTATTCCTTCTTCCTCAATTGGGAGAATAACTAGATCCGCATCAACATCATCCTCTAAAAAGATAGCTCTATATTTATCACGAATCTTTTTCTTATACTTTTCCTTTTCTTTAGCCTTGCTAAGCAAATATACTTTCCTCATGTTCATAACGATTCACCATTACTTTCAGTAAAATCATAACCACCGGCTTAGCCGGTGGTTTGTTTTGGCCCTATAAGGGCCTTTTACCTGCTGCATCTTAAGATGCGTTGAAAGATTCGCCAACCGCACGTACTTTCCTACAAGTCCTAAAGGACTATTTCATCTTCCTTCCTGTGAATGGATCAATATACTCCTTTAGCGTCATTTGATCATCAACTATGTCACTCTGGAGTTGTGTACGTATGTATTCAGCTATCTTTTTTTCGTTTTTCCCTACTGTATCAACATAGTAACCTCTGCACCAAAAGTGTCTATTTCCGTATCTGTATTTTAAATTTGCAAATTTATCGAATATCATAAGAGAACTTTTCCCTTTCAAATATCCTACTATTTGCGACACAGAATACTTTGGTGGTATTTCTACAAGCATATGTATATGGTCAGGGCATAGCTCAGCCTCAACAATGTTGATTCCTTTTCTTTGGCATAGGATTCTTATCATCTTTCCTATTTCCACTCGGTACTTACCATATATTTCTTTTCTTCTATATTTAGGCGCAAATACTATATGATATTTACATCTCCAGCTTGTGTGTGCTAGAGTATTTTTGTCATCCATGATGGCAACCTCCTTTGTTATTTGATGTGGTTGGCGAACCAACATCATGATAACATTGGAGGTATTTTTCTTGAAGCTAAAGCTATACTAATCACACCGGCATAGCCGGTGGTTTGTTGATTCACCTCACTATCGCTCGGCAAATCCACTGCTAAAGCAGAACCAAAGAAAAAGTACCAGGTTTATCCTGGTACTTAAAACTCTATTCATTTTCATCTGTCTTGTTTGGATGATCCATTTCATATATATCTTCCTCGGTGAAGCTTTCCCAATTAGCTGGATCTTGTGAGTAGTCATACCACCCTGTGGCATCCTTCCCCTTCTTATAATACTTATTATCAAGCTTCAATGTATTATCATTTACCTCTATCTTATGATCTCCAAACCAGCTTTTTCCTTTATCATTTCCAGCTTGATTTGAGATATATAAATTATTTGGCTTTGTAACCTCATAAGTTAGATATACAGTGTTTAAGTTCAGCTTTCCTTTCTTGTTTTTCGTTCCAAGTAGAATATCTCCAAAAGGACTGAAATAAACAACATTAGTTCCATTTGACGTTTCTTCTAGCCAAACGGTATTAGATAGCTCTTTTCTCACTTCACTTAGACTTTTCTGCTGTTTTTACAATAAAGGACTGCACTCCAGCAAAAGCTGTCACACCAAGCATGATTATAATTCCTACAAGTATTAATACTTGTCTTGAATTAAGTTCTTTAAGTTTCCTCATAATTATCTCCTACGGTTGGTAAATAAAGCCTTGAAATACATACCGTCCTTGCGGTCTGTAACCACTCGCCTTTGTAATATTTGTCATCCAGAACTTACCACCTCGCCATCCAGATTGAGAAACGACTATATCTCCATTAGATTTTACTTCTTCCACAATGGCAACATGACCGCAGTCATGATTAGTATAATCCCCCAGCATATAACAGCTCCAACTTTAGGTGTTTTACCCTTTTTGTATGCTGTACAATGACTATACCACATATTAGCATTTCCTGTAGGCAGTGCCGGTCTTTTTCCCAGGATTTCTCCGAACCTTCCAAAAGCATACCAGGTACAATTATGATATCCTGGTCTTGCACCCATGCTAACCCAAGGATTAAGATTTGCACCAAAGTAAAAGAGGTTATCTCCTGAAGGATATGAAGTTCTTTTACCTTTGATTACACCAGCCTGAATGTCTCCGCTTTCTGTTTCTTCAGTTTCTGTATTCTCATTTGTTTGTTTAAGCTTATACCAAGCACCACCAGCACTTTGCATAGTGCTAGTAACTACAACAACAATTGCTGATAGAATTATCATGAATGATAAAACAGATATAACAGAACCAATGAGAATCTTCTTTAAATGCTTTTTTAGGTTCATTATCTTCCACCTGAGAAGATGCTTTCTTCGTACTGTTTATTTAGGTAAACTTTAAATTCAAGGCTTCTATCTCCTGAGATTGAAAGAATGGTGTCACCCATACCAAGAAATGGTATTCTCTCGACTTGAGAGAATGACAACGCACTTCCAAAAACATCATTAATAAGTGGAAGTGTAGAGCTGTCTTGTTTGAACATAAACTTATACTGTGTTAGCTCAAATAAGACACGTATTTTATCAATATGTGGATCGGATGCACCTTGCGGAGCGAAGTCTCTTACTGACTGAGAAGCAAAAGTAATTCCAGCAAAGAATTTTCTAGCTTCTCTTAAATACTGGATGAGAAGCTCCAGTATCTGAACCATCTTTGTATTTACCCATCTATGGCTCTCATCGATAAGGATTAAGAAGCACGTAACATCTTCAAGTTCTATCTCTTTATTTTCCCACATGGATTTCATGATGCTACCGTTATTAACAGCGTTATCCCAGCAGAGCGAAACCATGTTAAACATTTGAGCAACAAACACATTGCCTAAATCTTTAATATCTGAAATATCAAAGGTAACAATCTTTTCATCTACAAGATTATCTACGCTGGTATGTCCGTCAAACATAGATCCATAGTTACCAACAATTGTTGATACGGCATCCCTAATCTGACTAACAATTAAAGCTTTGTGTTGAGAAAGTCCAGCATCTACGCTGCTAGTAAATTCCTTAGTTTTTTCAATCTCAATTTGATCATCCAAGAAAGAAAGAAAATTTGAGAAGGTTGGATAGTTCTTAGCTGGCTGCCCTGTAATGCTTCTACCTTCAGCTGGCACTAGCTTATATAACTCATAAAAATCTCTTAGCAAGATTTCTAGGTTGGTTACTATTTGATCATCAGTCTGTGGCAAAATACATCTGAAGAATGTTGCTACTTTTGAGATGTGTTTACTATATGAAGTAAAATCATCTTCGCCAGCCTTCAGAATTTCTAAAGGATTAGCATACCATCTTCACCATTACACTTAATAATCTTGCCACCAAATTCTCTAGTTAGCTTTTCAAACTCCCCTGTAATGTCAAAGGTTCTTATAAAATTTCCTTTAGCAGCATTAGCCTTAAACCTTTTCTTCAGGAATGTTGATTTCCCACTTCCCATATCTCCGCATACAAGTGAGTTGTAGTGCTTCCTTGTTGCTGTTTTATGGAACTCGTTAAATATAACTGCACCACTAACTGGTGTAAATCCAAGTAGATCTCCATGATCATCTATAAGCTCACTATATGAGAATGGATTTCCCATAGCAACCTGTTCACTCATTAGCGGATGTGCTTTCATTGAAAAAATCTTGCTGTGCTGTGTCTGGTAAGGCTCAAAAATAGCTTGCCATTCCCTCTTGCCCTCATTTAGCATTGTTGCAGTCATATAGCTATCTGCTTCAAGGCTAGAGATAATCTCTTTACATCTATCATCTAGCTCTACTAGATTTCTTCCACTTACAAAGGTTCTTATATCTACATCCTTTACAACTTCTCCCAGGGATGTTAGTTCATCATACATCCCTTGAAGCTGCTCTTGTCTAAGCTTTGCATCATAAAGCTCCATGTAGTCTTTAGCAGTTCTAGCCCTGGCAAATTCTTCCTTCAAAGAACGGTTAATATTCTTTTTAACTTCTGCATTATCTTTAGCATGTATATCCATTACAGATATACAGTCCTCTAGCTTAAAGAAGTTATCTAGCCAAAAATCATCAAGCAATTTAGGAAGCTGATAAAGGTGTAAACATCTTATATATCCATCCCCTGTAGTTATATAATTAGGATCTTAAATGTAATTCCACCAGCTGGTTGGATATACTCAAAAAGTTCTTCGTCTAACGGAATTTCAGTCTTAAATTTCCCCTTTTTCTTTTTACCGAACTTACTCATATTCTTCATCCTCTACTAAATCATCTGCAAGTATTAATGCGTTCATATTGCAGAGCTTTCTTATAATCTGTATCTTCTTCTCTTTACCCATAGACTTAACTAATTTAGAACTTCCATACCCTATCCATCCAAGGATGTTTCCACGATTCTTTTTCAAGTTCGTCCTTTGTTTTTCCCAAAGAAAAAAACAAATAGAACTCTTTACGGTCTATCATGCTCTCCAGCCTGTCGAGTTCATCCCATTCTCGCATTAGCCATTCTTTTCTGATTGGATCGGCTGTCTTTTTTTTAGCTTCCTATCTAGGTATTTTCTTTGAGATAAAAGTATTTATTGGAAAAATTAAGCCCAACAATCTTATGATCTCCAGAGTAAAAGCCTTTCAAATTTAGTTAGCGTAAACATATCAAACCTTACAACATCATCCTGTAGGTTTTCTCTGTCTCTTGTAACGATTTCTAGTAAATCTAAGTATGTGCCATCTTCTAAAGAAAAAAAGCATCTATACCTTCATCATAGTTTCTGATAGGCAAGACGCTTAGTGTTTCTTTTATTATTTCCTTTTTCTTCTCTTTAGGTTCTTTTTCTTTCTTTCTAGAAAACATCTATTTATCCTTTCTGCTATAGAACGGTCTATAAGTGGATATATCTTTTGAAATTAAGAAGTATAAACTCTCATAATTTTTTCTTCTTTTATTGAGCGTGCTTCTTGTGGTTAAAAATATAGCCACTAATACTGAAAATATGATGTATACAATCCTTAGTTTAGGATGCACAAATATTCTTAGCGAGTATATAAGAGCAATGTAAAACATGAGAAAAAAGAGATCCCATACATCATATCCAAATGCTACGCTAGTTCTACTTTCTATTGAATCCGTAGTTACTGTTCTTGCCATTACTTCTTATCTCCCTTATCCATGAACTTACTCTTTGATCTAGTTATAGTTCTAGGCTTAGAACTTGTCACAACCGTATTCTTTCTAGTCTGCTGTCTATCTAGGTTATTTACCCTACTATTAAAGCTTTCAGAACCAGCTTTTGAATGGTGGTCTCTCTTCTGTAGTTCAGATCCTAAATTTCTATTTTCGTGCTTATCACTTAATGCACTATCCATTCTATCTGCAAGGCTGCTTGATGCAGCTCCTTCGGTAGATAGACTAGAAGATACATCTTTATCAAAAGAGCTTCCTGAAGAACCAGTTTCTGTATTACTTCCTTTACTAATTCCTGATGTTTCTGAAGTGCCGCCAGCACTGCCCTTTCCAAAGTTAGTATTTTTCTCTTTATCGTCTGCTGCTCCAAGAGCTGCACCAGTAGCACCAGCTTTTGCCATTTCCGCAGCCTTTTTATCGCTTGCGTTCTTCAGCGTTCCACCAATCTTTCTTTCTCCCCCTTTCCCCTTTTATTTCATACATCTATTTATAAATAGCATTCTTGCTACTTATATCAGTAATTAAAAAGGAGCATAACGCTCCTTTAATTGCTATCTATATTCCCAATGTCCTTGCTCTGGATGACTTACAGTATATGGCACTTGTCTCGTTCCTGTTTTTGTCTTTGGATATAGTCTTGAAGGTGTTCCAGCATCATCAAGTTCACAATAATAAGCATATCCAGAATTATAATCTGCAAATTCTCTGCCGTTGCAAATATACACGGTATATTGATATGTTTCAGTCCTGTACTTAGTTTCAGTCCAAGCAGCTTTATCCACTACCCAAACACGCTGTTTTGCCTTGCTTGTTGATGCTGAACTGCTAGAACTTGACTTTGCAGTTTTACTATTACTACTTGATGAAGCCGCTGTTTGCTGTTTAATAACTTGCTTAGCTGCTGGTGTTGAAGTTTCTACTTGCGAAGCAGTAACCTCAACAGTTGTTCCAGATATTTCTGTTATCTTTCCATTAATTTCTGTTGTTAAAGCATCGAAGTCTTTGTTGCTATCAAGCTTATTAAGCTTGTCTTTGTAACTATCTAAGACTTTATTAGCTTCTTTCTGTTTATCTTCAGGAAGAGCTTTAATTTGCTCTTTTACAAGCTTTGTATATGTTTCTATTTTTTTTTTCTTTGTTGCAAAGGTTTGAGATCTTTCTTAAACTGCTTCATAATCTTTTCCGCAGCCTTATCATCTTTTGCTTTCTTTAAATCCTTTTCATATGCTGATTTAAACTCTTTAACAGCATCCCTATCCTCTTGCATATATGCCTTTAAATCCACAGCCTTTACTTTCTCTAGAGCTTCGTCTTTAACTGACTTACTGCATCCAGTAAAAGCAACCGCTAGAACTAGCAATAATGTGATTAGAACTCCTATTCTCAAATTTCTTTTTTTCATGTTCTTATCCTCGCTTACTCACATCAATTAATTGCGTGCAATTAATTATACCTTCTTCGATATTATCATAATATCACATGTAAAATTCCGCAAAGTCTTAATTTTCTGTTTTATAAAAAAAGATGCGAGACTGCCTCAGTGGATAGCAGAAAACAGTTCGCATCTTTGCTTGAAAGTAATATCGCTTAACTTTAAGCACTTTCATTCTATCAGAAAAACTTTTGTTATACTACCTTAAATATTTTGTTCCTTCATTCAGTTACATATCAAAGCTTAAAATGATATATCAAAATCAACATTATCACTAGAATCACTATAGTTGCCATCAACACGTGTAACAACACTTGTACTATTTGCATATTAAACATCCCCTTATTTAATATCTTTTATCCTCTGGAATTTTCGCAACTTTACAGTGACAATCTTCACAAAAGTAGTAAATACTTTTTAATTTATATGTCGCATCTTGATACATATCTGCGTTATAACAAGTTTCATCGCAGTCTCCTTGATTATTTACCTCAAACCAACACTCTCCAGAATAGCCCATTCTTTGATAAAAGAACTCTTCATTACCACAGTGAGGGCATTTAAGCGGAAATGCATTTTTTGTAGTTTTATTATTCATTTTTTATACACCTCAACAAATAGTCGTTCTGTCTTTTAAGTTCTTTAAACTCACGCTCTTTATCATCTAATCTAAGTTTAAGATATACATTGGCTTCTTGTAGAACTTCTGCTTTTTTTCTAATTTTTTCTTTTTCTTCATATACTTTTTTAAATCTATCTTCTATTTTTTTCTATCTTCTGCACAAGTCCAAATAGTCCAAATAGCAGATATCCCTAATCCAAGTACCACCAGCCCTAAGCATATCTCAATTCGCAAATTTTTATATGCTAGATATACCCCTAATATACCGCTTAAAGGTATAGGTACAGAAACAAGCAGCATATCCAAAATTTCAAATTTGCGAGATCTATATTTCATAGTTATATTACCACCTTTCTTTAATTTTCATTGCCATCTCACACGTTAGTTATATATAGCAATTTCTCTCTCTCTGTTATAATTAATGTGCAACCAAGATTCATATTAAAGAAAGAGAGGAATTTACTATGCAAGTTATATCTAAAGAAAAATGCTAATACTTTAATTAATAATGCTCGTCATATTCTTTATAAATTACCTAATTCTGATAATATGTTAGATTATTACAAGACTATTTTGCATCAATGTCTAAACGATAATTTTCAACCAACTTATTTATATCAACGTACACTTTCATATTTTAATTCAAGTTTCACTCTTTATTGGGATACAGAAAAGCTAATCAATATTGCTGAACATTGTCCTCAAAGTTTTGTAGAAACCTCTTTTGCATATAAACTTGTTGACAAGGATAACATTCTAGATTCTGAATTATTTAAGTATAACAACTCTCCGATTATTTTAGCTGCTGCCCCATTCCTTTATAAAAAGTTTATTCCAGTGGACGGAAATCATAGAATTGTTACATCATATAAGCTTAAAAGAAAATTTATGAAAGCCGTTATACTTACTCCTTATCAACACTGTGTGGCAATGAATAGTTGTTCAGAAAATGTATTTAAAGTGTGTTGTAATTTATATTTGTATAATGCATACATATCTGAAGCTATAGAAAAGGATTCCTTAGAAAAATTCCTTTTCAAGCTTTGATACATTCCCGCCTTGCCAATAAATTACATCTTTATTGGTAATTATTAATACATATAATCCATTTGGCATTTTTCTTATGTCAAATTCTTCTTTTAAAAAACATCTTCTGTATCCAGCGTTCTCCATTTTCCCAAGAACAAGTTTTTTGTCTCCGTCTGGGATTATAGGCATATCATTGTTTTTCATCTTACACCTCAATTCCATTCTCCCTGATGTATGTCAGTACCTTGATTAGATAATCCTCTCTCATGCCTTTTTTTAAATCCTGTGGGAATAGATCTTCATCTATCTTATATTTCTTAGGTCTAGCTTCTTTCTTCTGCATTTCATATTCTGGCTTTCCGTTTCCAGAAGCATCCATAATAGCGATGTCATCAAGAGCCTTTTCAGAAGATTCGCTTGCTTTCGGATTGCCTTTAACTGATCTACAGTAAATTCCATCTTCGCCATAGTAATTAATCCGTCAAGTAGAGCTTGCTCTGAACTTCTTAAATATGAAATCTGTTCAGCCATTTCCTGTGTAATTTTCTTTTGCTCATATAATCCGTAGATAGGTGGTAGAAGGTAGGTGAGCCTTATTTTTCTTCTTACAGTTTTTTCACCAACACCATATTTTTCAGCAATTATTTCAGAAGAATACTTGCTATTTTGCTTTTGGTCACTCTGACCAGAAGCACCTTCTTCTGAACCATTTTGCTTTTGGTCATTCTGACCAGAAGCACTTGTGTACTGGTTTTTGCCTTTCCTATTAATTGCTTCAAAGATATTTCTATAAGCCCAACCTTTTTCAAGGTCGGTTACTGTTTCTCTCTGAAGGTTAGTATCTGCAATAATTATACTTGCTTCAACATCATCAACATCTTTGATGTTAGCTGGGATGGTTTCAAGTCCAGCTTCCTTAGCAGCTCTAACACGGTTATGACCAGCTAGAATTTCATATTTATCTCTAGCAATAGGTCTAACTGTAATAGGGTTAAGGATTCCATGAGCCTTAATACTAGCTAAAAATTCTTCCCAGTTTTCACCATCTAGTTTTCTAAAATGGTTCATAGGGGATGCGGTGAGACTATCTAGTTTTATCTCAACGTACATTTTACCGTCATCAAGAGCCTTCCGTTTTTCTTCATATTCTTTCTCTGCTTCTCCATAAAGAGAAAAATTGAGGGCAGCTTCTTTAGCAGCATCTTCATTTATAAGCTTAGCAGTAAAATCATCTTTTACAGTTTTAGGTTCTGAGCCTTCAGCTGCTAGTATATCCTTTTCTAATGTCTCTCTGTCTTTAATCTTAAATGCCATTTTACACCTCTTTACATTACGCTCTTTACAAATTCCTCTGTGAAACTTTCTAAAGCTTTCGTTACAGGATTCTTGCTGTCATATTCGCCAATGCTCTTTTCCATCATCTTACTTTCACCAATCTTTACACTCTGAGGAATAACAGAGTTATAAACGTTGATATGAACATCACCGAATATCTTTGAAATCTGATTAGTCATAGCTTTAGCAAGTTTAGTTCTCATATTTGCTTTATTAATTACTATTCCAGCAATCTGTAAATTAGGATTATAGAACTTCTTTATCTTTCCAAGCTGCGTAATGAGCCTGATAATTCCATCTACTGAGTAGTCATCAGCTTCAGTAACAATTAGTGCGTAATCACTCGCTACTAAAGAGTTCTGAAAATCTACATCTATAGACGGAGCATTGTCTATAAGTATGAAGTCATAATCTCTTTCTTCCTTAATCTGGTTAATCAAGATATTAAGCACAAAGCATCTTTCAGTAGCTGCATTAAGTCTTAGCTTAGTTTCAGCAAAAGACAGATCGCAAGGGATAATATCCAGATCACTATATTTGCTAGAAGCGTGAATATATTTATCTAGTTCAAGCTTTGTTTCTAAGTCTCTCATTATTTCTTCAAGAGCAGTACCAATCTTGTATGATTTATTTTCAATATCATATTTCTGCTCAATTCCTACGGTCTTACTTAAATTCCCTTGGCTATCAAATCTATAACCAGAACTTTATATCCTAGCTTGGTTAGATTAACAGCAAGATTAAATGTGATTGTAGTTTTACCAACTCCGCCTTTGTGATTCACTAGCGATATAACTTTCATAACACTGTATTCCTTTCTTTTAATATGCTCATTAGTGTAAATAATCTAGTCCTAAATTTATATGTAGTCCATACAGGTATTTCTTCCAAATTAGTTTAGCTGTTGACGGATGTACATGATGTTTATAGGCTAAGTAATCCCATGTACAATTTTTTTCAATGTTTTCCCAGATCATTGCTCTATGTTCTTCAGCAACCCATTCTTTTAAGGTATCTTTTAATGTCTTTATATTGCGTTCACAAACAACCTTGTCAGCAATATCCTTTTCTGTAATATCCAGTTCATTCTTATTTTCTATTAAAGTTATAGTCCTTACTTCTTCAGGGTATCTTTCTATAATTGAAACAACCTCTTTATAGATAGTTGGACTAAGTGTATAGCAGCCTTTTGGCTGTTTATAGCATTTTCGGTAATATGCCTTTTCTCTCTTGCTATCCACTGAAGTCACCTCACTTTTATATCTTTATACTAAATACGCACCACTATCTTCTCTGTTTACAGCTAGATAATGCTTACAAGCTTCAAAATCCGAATTGAATTTATCGTTAAAAGCATTAATATCTAAATGTTTCTTTAAACCAGCACGGTCGATTGCAACATCCCACTTTTCATACTGTTTAATATATTCATATTCTTCTGTAGATAACGAAATGTTCTTGTAATAACCATATTGTTTTTGTTTCAGATGGTTGGCTTTCTAAAAAGTCCAGCAACTTCAGCTCTAGCCTTTAACCTTCTTTCCTGTTTCTTTATTGAATCTTCTTTAATAGATCTAGTATTTTCCTTCGCATAAGGAACATGAATTTCTGCCCAGGAATCTCCGTAAGAATTTCCGTAAACAATTTCAAGGAACTCACTATCCTTAAAATAATTTAGAGCATCCGACATATTCTTATCATCTTCGCCAAGTATTCTCCCTAATCTAGTGGGAACACTATATGGCTCTGCAGTCATCCAGTCTAATCACTCCACCAGTTATCCCAGCTTTAGCAATAAGCTCTAAAAGAATAACAACTCTTACGTATCCATGCTCGCCAGATGAGCTGTCTCTAACATTTTTAATCTGTATATCATCAAAGAAGTCACAGACCAATTTGACGTACCAATTGACGATATTAGATCTACTCATTAACTTCACCCTCTTTAAGTGTCTCTATAAGTCCAATAACTTCATCAGGGCTTTCAAGCAATGCTTTAAGCCCATCTTCGCCAATCGCTTTAATCGCTGAATTGACGGTAGATCTAAGTGGACTATATGTATTTGCTGCACCTCTCGTAATTCTAGAGAAATTTGTCTTATCTACACCATTTTCAATTTCAGCACTAATAGTTGGCTTTGACACTCCAAGCTCATTAGCAATTTCCTGAATTGTTAAACCCTTCTCTTTTAATAAAAAAAGAAGATAAATCTTAGAATCCATAGTCCATACAGGTATTTCTTCCAAATTAGTTTAGCTGTTGACGGATGTACATGATGTTTATAGGCTAAGTAATCCCATGTACAATTTTTTTCAATGTTTTCCCAGATCATTGCTCTATGTTCTTCAGCAACCCATTCTTTTAAGGTATCTTTTAATGTCTTTATATTGCGTTCACAAACAACCTTGTCAGCAATATCCTTTTCTGTAATATCCAGTTCATTCTTATTTTCTATTAAAGTTATAGTCCTTACTTCTTCAGGGTATCTTTCTATAATTGAAACAACCTCTTTATAGATAGTTGGACTAAGTGTATAGTAGCCTTTTGGCTGTTTATAGCATTTTCGGTAATATGCCTTTTCTCTCTTGCTATCCACTGAAGTCACCTCACTTTTATATCTTTATACTAAATACGCACCACTATCTTCTCTGTTTACAGCTAGATAATGCTTACAAGCTTCAAAATCCGAATTGAATTTATCGTTAAAAGCATTAATATCTAAATGTTTCTTTAAACCAGCACGGTCGATTGCAACATCCCACTTTTCATACTGTTTAATATATTCATATTCTTCTGTAGATAACGAAATGTTCTTGTAATAACCATATTGTTTTGTTTCAGATGGTTGGCTTTCTAAAAGTCCAGCAACTTCAGCTCTAGCCTTTAACCTTCTTTCCTGTTTCTTTATTGAATCTTCTTTAATAGATCTAGTATTTTCCTTCGCATAAGGAACATGAATTTCTGCCCAGGAATCTCCGTAAGAATTTCCGTAAACAATTTCAAGGAACTCACTATCCTTAAAATAATTTAGAGCATCCGACATATTCTTATCATCTTCGCCAAGTATTCTCCCTAATCTAGTGGGAACACTATATGGCTCGCAGTCATCCAGTCTAATCACTCCACCAGTTATCCCAGCTTTAGCAATAAGCTCTAAAAGAATAACAACTCTTACGTATCCATGCTCGCCAGATGAGCTGTCTCTAACATTTTTAATCTGTATATCATCAAAGAAGTCACAGACCAATTTGACGTACCAATTGACGATATTAGATCTACTCATTAACTTCACCCTCTTTAAGTGTCTCTATAAGTCCAATAACTTCATCAGGGCTTTCAAGCAATGCTTTAAGCCCATCTTCGCCAATCGCTTTAATCGCTGAATTGACGGTAGATCTAAGTGGACTATATGTATTTGCTGCACCTCTCGTAATTCTAGAGAAATTTGTCTTATCTACACCATTTTCAATTTCAGCACTAATAGTTGGCTTTGACACTCCAAGCTCATTAGCAATTTCCTGAATTGTTAAACCCTTCTCTTTTAATAAAAAAAGAAGATAAATCTTAGAATCCATAGTCCATACAGGTATTTCTTCCAAATTAGTTTTAGCTGTTGACGGATGTACACGATGTTTATAGGCTAAGTAATCCCATGTACAATCAATGTTTTTCGCAGATCGTTGCTCTATGTTCTGCAGACAACCCATTCTTTTTAAGG
>BNJS01002958.1_pt1 | contig 26064 bp, 25 predicted proteins | sample 8540461 | NCBI WGS metagenome assembly BNJS01 (sample SAMD00202454, study PRJDB9452) | human saliva metagenome | isolation source: human saliva | place: Japan | reverse complement strand
CAGAAAAGACATCTAACAATAAAATTTTTATAACTATATGGAAAATGAAAAAGTTAAAGTTGATATAGATGATTACTATACAATTCTTAAAAAATTTAATTAAGAAAAATAATATTATTGGAATGAGAAAAACTTTAGCTAATATTATTGGAACTTTTAAAGGGCAAGTGGAGTAGATAATGTTAAAATTAAAAAAAGTGATTTTTAGTATTTTTCATATATTAATTATATTAATTTTATTATTTTAAAGAAAAATTTTTATATTTTTTCCTCAAGCCATGGTTCTTTATAATTACCATGTAAGTTTAATGACTTTATATAAATATAGTAATATCTATCACATACCTAGGTATTTAGTTGTGTATCCAAGTATTTATTTTGGAGAGTTATTTGGAATAGATATACATCTTGTTAATACAATCTATTCAATAATTATTTTCTTATTATAACTATAGTTTTATGGTGGAAAATTATAAAAATATGAAATAAAAATAAATTTATTGACTATGATATGTTTTAGTATGTTTTTCAATTATTATTGTAGCTTTGTAAATGGGAGAATAATTTTTGCATACTTTTTCAGAAGCATTATTATTGTATTATTTTATTGAAAAGAAGTTTCAAATTAACTTAAAATTTTTAATAATTTTTTTCTTTTTAGTAGTGTTAGTAGTGGAACGATGAGTGTTATTCTAATTACTTGTTTTTATCAAGAAAAATGATAAAAAATAGCTTAAAGAAAAAGAACTATAAAAATATTTAAAAGTAGCTATAATTTTTAATAGTAACTTATTATTTTATAATCTTTTGCTAAAAATTTAATATCTTATTCAGGAAATATTTTTAAATTATTACAACATGGTTTATTTTCTAAGCTAAAAAAATATTTATATAGAAGTATATGCTTTTATTAATAGTATTATTTCATATTTTATCTACTTATCAATACAAAATGAGGAAAAATTGATAGATTATTATTTAGAATTTATATTAGTTCTATTATAGGGTTTATTTTTGGATTTACTCATGGAACCATGGGAGTACCTATATTGATGATATATTTTTAATTGTATTTAATTCAGAAATTTAAAAAGGAGAAGTAAATGAAATTACTTTATATTTCAAATGATATAAAATGAAGTACAAAAAGTTGATAGAAATAGGAGTTGATTATATTTTTATTGATTTAGAAATAAATGGAAAAAAAGAAAGACAAGGACACTTTAGATACTTTTTATATCAAACCATAATATAGAAGATGTAAAAAAATAAAAAAATATTTTGAGAAACTCTAAAGTTGTTAGTTAGAGTAAACCCAATAGGTGAAGGAAGTGAAAGAAGAAATAGATAAAGTAATAGAATATGGATGCAGATGTGATAATGCTTCCCTATGTTTAAAAACAAAAAGAAGAAGTTGAAAAAAATTTGTTTCACTTATTAATAAAAGAGCTAAAGTTTGTTTATTATTGGAAACATCAGAAGCTTTTTTTAGAATAGATGAAATTCTTTTCAGTACAAAGGGTATAGATTACATCCATATTGGTTTAAATGATTTACATTTAAGTCTTGGGTTTAGATTTTATGTTTGAGTGCCTTGCTGGAGATTTTATGGAGCATTTAGTAAATAAAATAGCTAAAAAAAGGAATAGAGTTTGGAATAGGTGGGAATAGCAAGAATAGGTGAAGGAGAATTACCAGCAGAAGTTATTTTAAGAGAACATATAAGATTAGGATCAAAAATGGCTATTTTATCAAGAACTTTTTAGAGATGGTTCAAAAAGAATTAGAAACAGAGATAATAAAAATAAGAGAAGAATACAAAAAGATTTACTTTTTAACAAAAAGAAGAATTATTAGAAAATAAAAAAATAGAATAGACAAAATAGTAAGAGAAATAGCTTTTAAAAAGGAGACATAAATAATGTTATATAGAAAATTTGGGAAAAAGGATTATAGACATGTTATTATCTCTTGTTGGGATTATTTTACTTTTCTCCATTATTTTTTTAATAATAGCTTTATTGATTAAGCTAGATTCAAAAGGACCAGTTATATTTAAACATAAAAGGTTAGGAAAAAAATTGTGAGCCTATATATGTATTTAAAATTTAGAACAATGATTGATAATGCAGTATCATCTAGGGACCACAGTATACTAAAAGTAATGATACAAGAATTACAAAAAAATAGGAAAAATTTCTTAGAAAAACAAGTTTGGATGAATTAGCACAGTTTTTTAATATTCTTAAAAGGGAGATATGTCTATAATAGGTCCAAGACCAGATGCTTATACAGACAAGCCTGACTGATATTCAAATAAAAAAAGAACAGAAGTGTTACCTGGAATTACAGGCCTTGCTACAAGTAAATGGTAGAAGTAATTTAGATGCTATTACTAGAGGAAATTTTGATATAGAATATGTTGAAAAATTATAGTTTTTTTATATGATTTAAAAATTTTTTAAAAACAATTTTAATTGTAGCTCTTAGAAAAAGGAACAAATTAATAAATAAAATTAATAAATAATAAGGAGTAGAAATGGAAAGAAAGAGAATGTATTGCAATTATAGCAGGAATAAGTGGAGAAGTAATTGTAAAAGAATTGCATAAGTTAGGTTATAAAACTCTTGTGATTAGTGGTAGAAAAGAAGATTCAGGAATGAATATTTCAGATAAAAAGCTTCGTAGTAGATTTAAGGGAAAAAGAACTTATTTATAATGAGTTCCTTAAAAATAAAGTAGATAAAGTTATTCTTGGGAACAGGTCATGTATTAGCATTTCAGTTAATTGATTTTCTATCAAAAAAAGGGAATAAAAAGTATCAGTTGACCCAAAAAGTAGTCTTATAGCAAAAGATAAATTTGCCTATAAAGAAGAATTAGTAAAAATGGGATTCTAACTCCTAAATATATAGAAATAGACATTGATGAGAAGTATGATGTTGAAGAAATTTTTAGATAAAGTAGCTTTGTCCTTGTGTTGTAAAATCAACTATTGATACTACATATCCTAAAAAAAGCAAATACAAAAGAAGAATTAGAAAAACATATAGAAACTATTAGAAAAAAACAAATAGTCCTATAGTAGTAGAGCAATTTATAGAAGGAATAGATACAACAGTTCCAGTATATTCAAATCCTAAAGAAACTAAAAGCTATATTAGTTAGTTATTATAGTAAAGCTAGATGCTTGTAAACTAGAAGGTTTTTGGAAATGATTTAATTAAAAGGAACATTTAAAGTAAAGAAGTAGAAGAAAAAAATTAATGAGATTCTCAGAAGATGTAATAAGAAAAAAACAAATATTTTAGGAATGGCAAGACTTGATATAATAGTAGATAAGGATGAAAAACTTTTATGTCTTAGAATGTAACTCAGTTATGGTTACAGGAGTGCATCCAAATCAAATAGAATATGGAAAAGAATTTTTAGAAAGAGAAAATGTAAATTTTGCAGAATATACAGTAAAAAAATGCTTTTAGAAATATTTAAATAATTAGGGTGATATAATGAAAAAAATTTTTATGACTTGTTATGGTGGAGGGCATGCTGAAATAATAAAAAGAGGTATATAAAAATCTAGTAAATATTTTCTGATGTTGAAATAACGATTTTAGCCTTTAACAACATCAAAATATAAAGTTTGAACAAGAAAAAAATTCCTTATAAAATTAATAACAGATTATTATGATAAAGGAAGAAGAAAAATATCTATGAATTAGGGAAAAAGATTTTTGTATTAGAAAATAATATAGATACCTCAATAGGAGAAGATGAGACTTATCTATACCATGGTTATGCCTTATATGAATTAGAAAAAAATATAGTAAAGAAAAAATAGAAAGAAGGTTTTTAAAGAAATTTGGAAGAGCTATTTTTTACCCTATTCAATTTATGGAAAGAGTTTTAAAAAGTGAAAAATCCAAATTTAGTTATAACAACTAACTCACCAAGATATGAAAAAGCTACATTAATAGTGGCTAAAAAATTTAGATATATAGTCATCTATCTATAGAAGATCTATTTTGGAGTAGAAGGGATTCAGAAGTAACAGTAGAATTAGATAGAAATTTTTTCATGATCAAAATATATCAAAAAGGTATATGGAGATTATGTTTGTGTTCTTTTCTGAAATAACAAAAAGAATTTGAAATTTTTAAATAGAATAAATAAGATTTTTTATAACTGAAATCCTTCTTTTGATAAAAGCATTAAAATTTTTATGGATACAGTAAAAAAAGAAAAACAGAAAAGATATTACACTTTGTTATTTAAGTCAAAAACATTTCTGAAAATATATTAATAATGAAAAAAATTAATTCAAATTTATAGAAGAAAAGGTTTTAATTTAATTGTGAAGATACATCCTAATGAAAAAAATAGAAGATTATCTAAAAAGAAATAGATAATAAAAATAAAATAAAAAGGGTTGGAAATAGTAAGTTCAAATTTATATGAAAAATATATTAAAATCAGATATAGTTATAACGATTTTTCAACAGCACGACTTTAGAAGCAGCTATTTTAGATAAACCAGTAGTTACTAAAGAAAAATTATTGGAATTCCGTTTATTTTGCAGATTTAGGAGTAGGATTAGAATATGAAAATATAGATCAAATGGAAAAAAATTAATGAAATTTTTAAATAATATAGGAGATATTAATAAAAAAATTAAAAAGAAGCAAGAGATAAATTTAGACCTATAAAAAGAAAGCAGGAGAACAAATAAAAGAAGTGGTTAAAAATATTGAATGATGAGTTATAAATTTTTAATTAATACAAATAGCATAGAAAAATACTCATACTATTTTATTAAAAGGAGTATTTAGTAGTTTTAGGGGTGATTAAATGCAGTTCAAAAGTTTAGAATATCCATTTGATTGGGAATATTTGAATCGTAAAAAGAAATCATTAAAAAAAGGGAGCTAGAAACTAGTAGAGATTCTTTTTATTGAAAAAGAAAAATAGCTATTTTAGGTGGTAGCACTACAAATGAGCTTTAAATTAAACTTAGAACTTTTTATTGAAAAGAAGGGATTAAACCTATATTTTATGAATCTGAATATAATAAATATTATGAAGATGCACTTTTTAGTCAAAAATTATTAGAATTTAAACCAGATATTGTATATGTATATAGTACAATAAAAAAATATAAAAAGTTTTCCTTCTGTAACAATTGAACAAAAGCAAAATGAAAAAATTTTTACTTATGAAAGTAAAAATTAGAAATGATATGGGAAAAGCTCTTTTTCAAAAATTAGCTTGTGTAGTTATTCAAAAATAATTTTGAACTTCCACAAACTAGAATAATAGGTAACTCATCTTTTTATTTAGATGGAGGAAATATCAATTTTATAAATAAATTAAATATGTTTATTTCTGAATCCACTAATAAATATGATAATTTATATATTAATGATATCAATTATTTGTCTTCACTTATTGGTCTGGAAAAAGTGGTATGATAATGAATTATGGTTTAATTATAAATATGCTATCTCATTTGAAGGAATAGCATATGTAGCTCATAGTGTAGCAAGTATAATAAAAATCTATATATGGTAAAAAAATAAAAAGCAATAGCTCTTGATTTAGATAATACTCTTTGGGGAGGAGTTATTGGAGACGATGGAGTAAATGGAATAAAAAAATTGGAGTGAAACAGCTATTGGTGAGGCATATGAAGACTTTCAAAAAATATATAAAGAATTTAAAAGATATTGGAATAATACTAACTATAAATTCTAAGAATGATTTAGAGAATGCTTTGGAAGGTTTAAAGACATCCTAGTATGATTTTACATAAAAGATGATTTTTTACAATAAAAATCAAATTGGGATTTAAAAATCAAATAATATTTTAGAAAGTGCTAGAGAAATTAATATAGGAGAAGATTCTTTTTGTATTTATAGATGATAATCCAGTAGAAAGAGAATTAGTAAGAAGCCAATTACAAAATGTAGTCGTTCCTGAAATAGGGAATAAAATAGAACTTTTTAAAAATTTTATTGATAGAAATAATTATTTTGAAATAATATCTCTTTCAAAAGAGGATTTAGAGAGAGCAAAAATATTATCAAGATAATCAAAAATAGAGAAAAAGAACAACAAAATTACTCAAATTATAATGATTACTTAAAGTCATTAGAAATGATTGCAGAAATAGATGAAGCAAAAAGAAGTATATTTAGAAAAGAATTTATCAACTTATAAATAAAAACCAATCAATTTAATCTTACTACTAAAAGATATACAAAATCTGAAGTAGATGAAGTTTATAAAGATCCAAATCAAATACTTTTATATGGAAAAATTAAAAGATAAATTTGGAGATAATGGACTTATAAGTATAATTATAGCAGAACAAAAAGGAAAAAAATATTAGAAATTCCTTTATGAGCTTATGAGTTGTAGAGTGTTGAAAAGAGATATGGAAATTGCTATGTTGAATGAATTAGTAAATTTAGCAAAAAGAAGAGGAATAGAAAAACTCTTTGGAACATATATTCCAAGTAAAAGAACTCAATGGTAAAAAGATCACTATAAGAATTTAGGTTTTAAATTTGAAAAAGAAGAAAAATGATATTTTTACATGGGTTTTTAGAAATAGAAGATTATCAACTAAAAAGAATGTATGATAGAAAAAGGAGAGTACTAATATGGATATTTTAAAAAATTAGAAGTTATTTTTTTAGAGATGTTTTTGATGATGAGGATATTGTTTTAACAAATGAAACAACGACTAATGACATTGAAGATTGGGATTCACTAGCTCAAATTAACTTATTAGTTGCAATAAAAAGAATTTAAAATAAATTTTGATTTAGAAGAAGTTAGTAAATACAAAAATGTTGGAGATATTGTAGAAGCAATAGATTAAATAACTAAGGAGATAACTATGAAATTTCATCATATTGGAATATGTTGTAAAAAAATATTAAATAGAAGCTATTGAAGAAATTCATAATGTTTTAGAAAAAAACAGATATAATATATGATCCCTTACAGAGTGCAGAGTTATGTATGATAACTCTTGAAGATGGAACAAATTTAGAATTAGTAACTGGAAAAGTTGTTGAGACATTCTTAAAAAGAAAAATAGATTTTTATCATGTATGTTATGAAGTAGATGATATAATGAAGAGTTAAAAAGAATTTGTTCTAGTGGTGGAGTTCAAATTTCAGAAATAAAAACCCACTATTCTTTTCAATAATAGAAAAAGTTGTTTTTATAAAAGTAAGTTATGGAATTATAGAGTTACTAGAGAAATAGATTATTATTGACGAATTTAGGAGGTTTATTGATGTTAAAAAGAATGGGGATCAGCGTTAGATGATTATTTTCAAATGAGAAGATATATGGAGATTAGAGATAAAGTTTCATCTATAAAAAAATATTAAAGGCTTTTTATAATTACTTAATAGATAAAAAGAGAAAAATTTATAAAAATATATTCTTCTGATATATCGCCTAGATGTATATTAAGTGATAAGGTTGATTTTTGAGACATACACTTGGGATAGTAATAGGAAATGGAGTTATAATTGAAGAGAATGTAGTAGTTTTACAAAATGTAACAATAGGTGCGTATCACTTAGATGGAAAAAAATTCCAAAAACTATAATAAAAAGGAGCTATATTAGAGCAGGATGTGCTATTTTTAGGTAGTGTAACAATTGGTGAAAATGTCGTAGTTGGAGCAAACTCTGTTGTAACTGTTGATGTTCCAGATAATTCTATAGTAGTTGGAGTGAATAAAAATTAAAGCAAAAATCAACAGATGACTATCATTTATAGGAAGGTAAGATATGATAGAATATATGAAGGAATTGGATAAAGAAAATCTTTTAAATTTTTAGAAAAAATTGGAATATTAATCATATATATCTTAAGGATAAGAGATATTTTAATTATGAATTTTCAGATAATAGTAATTTTGTACTAGCTAAAAAAAGACGATAAGATAGTTGCAACTTTAGGATATTTTGATTATGATAATAAAGGGAGATATTTGGACAGTTATTTGGAAAAATACTGGAAAAATGGATGATGGTTTAAAATGTTTACAATTTTATTAAATACAGGTTATAAATCGGTATCTTCTTGTGGAATAAATAGAAAAACAATACCTATATATGAATTTTTAGGAATTAATACAGGAAGATTAAGGCATTTTTATATTTTTAAATCAGAAATTGAAGATTATAAAAATTGCTAAAAATATCAGAAAAATATAAAAAATAGATTATAAAAATGTTGAAGATATAATAGAAGTAAAAATATAGAAGAACTTTTAAAATTAATAGATTATCAAGAATTAAAAATATAATTTTTATAAATCACCTAAATATTTTTAATAAGCGTTATTTTAAACATCCTTATTATAATTATCATATTTTATTAAAACCTAAAAATGCTAAATCTATTTTAGTTTACAGAATTGTAAAAAGCAAATGGTAGAAGTTGTATAAGAATTATGGATTTTTTTAGGTGATGAAAAAGAATTTAATGAGCTTACTAATTACTTAATACCTAAGATGTTAAAAAGAGAAACATGAATATATAGATATTTATGAGAGAGGGTTAGAGGAATATACCTTAGAAAATAGTGGTTTTATAGAAAGAAAAAGAAGATGATTCTAATGTTATTCCAAATTATTTTTGAACCTTTTGTACAAATATAGAAATTTATTATATGTCTAACTGTAAAGATAAGTTTAGAATATTTAAAAGGTGATGGAGATCAAGATAGACCCAGTATGGTCAAGGAGAAAAAGATGAAGAGTGAAGTAACTGTTGTTATGTATCACTATGTTAGAGATTTAAACAATAGTAGATATCCTAATATAAAAAGGATTGGATATTGAGAAATTTAAAAAAACAAATTAAGTTTTTAAGGAAAATTATAATTTTATAAAAATAGAAGATATAATTGCTTATTATAAAAATCCTAAGAGAGAAAAACTTCCTGAAAAGAGCAATATTATTGACTTTTTGATGATGGATATAAAAGATCACTATACTTATGTTTTACCAGTTTTATTAGAAAATAATATTCAAGGTTCTTTTTATATTCCAACAAAATGTTTTCAAGATAAAAAGTATTAGATGTTAATAAGATACATTTTATCTTAGAAAGTTGTATAGGAGAAGAAGGGAAAAATTTTTAAAAAGAAATAGAGGAGTTTTTAGAAATTAACAAAGATATTAGAGTATCACTTTCGTATAATGAATATTTTCAAGAGTATGCAGTTGCTTCTCGTTTTTGATAAAAAGAAGTTATTTTTATAAAAAGAATGTTACAAGTAGTTTTACCTGAAGATTATAGAGAAAAATTTAGTAGATAAATTATTTAAAAATATGTTTGTTCAATAGGAGATAAAAATAATATCAGAAAAGAGCTTTTTGGGGAAGAGCTTTTATTTAACACCAGAACAAAATAAGAATGATGGAGAAACTTGGAATGCATATAGGTTTCCATAGCCATAACCATGTTTGGTTAGATTCATTATCTAAAGAAGAACAAGAATTTTCAAATAAAATCTTCTATAAATTATTTTTAAAGAAATAGGAATTAATACAGAAAAATGACATTGTCTTATCCATATAGCGGGTATAATGAAGAGAGTGTAGAGCTTATAAAAATATAAGATACCTCTTGCTTTTACAACAGAAGTAGCTATTGCAGATTTAGATAAGGATAAATATTATGCTTTACCAAGATTAGATACAAATGACTTTTTATCAAGGTTAAAAATTTAAAGGAGGTAGATTATGAAAAATGCTTTAATTATTGGTGCAGGACTTTGCAAGTGAAAAGATACTAGATGAAATGTTACAAAACAAAAGAGTTAAAAATAAAAGGAATTTTAGATAAAGATTCTGATAAATTTGGCATTGAGGAATTTTAATTTTAGGAAATTATGATAATATTGAAAAATATGTAGAAAATTTGAGTATAGAAGTTATTATAATTGCAACAACAGAAATGTCTACTGAAGAAATAAAAGAAAAAAATTCAAAAGAAGATAGATAATAAAAACTGTTACATATATATTACCAAATATAGAAGATTTAGATATTAATAAATCTTTATTATCTCAATTAAGAAAATATAAATATAGGATTATCTATACCTAATTTAAAATAAAAAGAAATAATAAAAAAATTTAGAAGAATGTCTAGAAAGTGGTTGGATTTCTACAGGTGGTAAATTTATACCTGAATTTGAAGAAAAAGTAAAAATATATGAAAACTAAATATCTTTACTGGAGTACAAAGTGGAACAGCTGGATTACATTTATCATTACAAGTTTTAGGGAGTTAAAGAGATGAAGAGGTAATTGCACCAACTTTAACATTTATTGCAGCAGTAAACCCTATTACTTATCTTGGTGCAAATCCAGTATTCATAGACTGTGATGATAGTTTGTGCGTGGATCCTATAAAATTAGAAAAATTTTGTTCAGAAGAATGTGATTTCATAGATGGAGTATTAGTAAATAAAAACTAAAAGAAAAATCAAGGGTGCTAGTAATTGTTCATGTTTTTGGAAATATGGCAGATATGGAAAAGATAATGGATATTGCTAAAAAGTATAATTTAAAAGTTCTAGAAGATGCAACAGAAGCATTAGGAACTTATTATACAGAAAGGTAGATATAAAGGAAAATTTGCTCTGGTACTATAGGAAATATTGGAGTTCTATCATTTAATGCAAATAAGATTATTACAACTGGTGGTGGAGGAATGGTTGTAGGAGATAACTATGATTTAGTAGAAAAGTAAGATTTTTATCTTCACAAGCCAAAAGATCCATTATATTTTTATTCATGATGAAATAGGATATAATTATCGTATGTTAAATTTACAAGCGACATTAGGAACAAGTCAAATAGATGAATTAGAAAGTTTTATTGAAACAAAAACTAAAAATTATTATTTATATAGAGAGAAGTAAATAAAATAGAAGGCTTACAATTATTAACTTTTAGAAAAGGAATAAGACCTAACTATTGGTTTTACTCGCTTGTAGTAGAATAAGGAAAAGTATGGCTTAAATAAAGATGAATTATTAAGAAAAGTTAGTTTCAGAAAAATATTCAAACAAGACCAATTTGAGGGATTAATTCATCAACAAAAACCATATCAAAAAGTATCAAGCTTATCAAATGGAGAAAGCATTATGGTATTATGAAAGGGTTTTTAAATATTCCTTGTAGTTCTAATTTGACAGAAGATGAAGTTGAAATTGTAATAAAGTAAGTTAAAGAAATAGAGAGTTTATCTTTTATACGACAAGAAAAAGTATTATATAGTAAATTTAAAATTAACAAGTTAAAATTTATAAGAAGGGTTTACTATAAAATGGATATTTATTTTTAAAGAAAAGTACACAAATTTATATAAAGAAATAGAAAGGAGAAGTAGAAAATTTTTGTTTTGAAAATGAATTAGGAAAAGTGGTATTTATTTATATTAAAAGAGAAATAATATTGGATAATATTAAAATATTATGATATCATTACTCATATGGTTATGGAGGACCACTAATCCAAAAATTGTATATATGAAAATAGAGATAAATTGATATCATTATTTTGGGAAAAATTTTTAGAATATACATTTTAAATAAAATAATTTGTTCATTTGTTAGATTTCATCCTATGAGATTATGAGTACTGTAGAGATATTATGATATCAGAGAGAATTTCTTCAACAGTTTGTATTGACTTGAAGTCAGAAGAACGGATATGAATGATATATCATCAAATGTAGATATAATTAGAAAAATCAATAAAGAATAATGTTTTTGAGTTCAGGAAGATGAGAAATTTAAAACAATTAATGATTTTCAAAATCTTTTACTATGATACAATGATAGTGCAGATGAATACTATAAGAAAGAGTTTTTGAAAAATTAAGATCTTTGAAAAGAAAAGAAATAACTCATTTTTATGCATTGCATGATACATAAGATAGTTTCATCTATTTTAGTTTTAATGGGTGATGAATATTTACATTATTATTTATCAGCAAATTCTCAGGAAGGTTATTCGTTAAATACTAATAGTTTATTATTGTATGAGATTGCAAAATATGGATTAAAAAGGATATAAATATTTCCACTTGGGAGGAGGTTATGGTGGTGATGATAGTCCACTTTTCAAGTTTAAATCATCTTTTCATAAAAATCACATTATCATTTTATATTGGAAAGAAAATTTTTGATCAAAAATATATGATGAATTATGTCAAAAAGCGGAATAAATATAGAGATGTAAATTATTTTCCATTATATCGTTACAAAAATAATTTAGGGAGAAAATGAAAAACCAAAAATGTTTTATAATAGCTGAAAGCAGGAGTTAATCATAATGGTGATATAAGGTTAGCTTATAAATTAATAGATGTACAAAAAGAAGCAGGTAGATTGTATTAAATTTCAAACTTTTAAAAACAGAAAAAAGTTATTTCAAAATACAGAGATGGCAAGTTACCAAAAAGAAAAATTTACAAAAATAAAGATACAATATGAGATGGTAAAAATTAGAGTTATCTTATGAAAATTTTAAAGATTTAAAAGAATTATTGTCAAAAGTTGGAATACAATTTTTATCAACTCCAGATGAGGGAAGAAAGTTTAGATTTTTAGTAGATAAATTAAATATGGAAATTATAAAAGTTGGTTCAGGAGAATTAACTAATTATCCATATTTATTGCATTAAAGAATAAAGATATTATTATATCTACAGGAATGTCTAATCTATCTGAGATAGAAAAAGCATTAGAATGTATTAGAAAATATAATAATAAAGAAATAATAGCTTTACATTGTACAACTAATTATCCTTGTCCTATGGAAGAAGTAAATTTACTAGCAATGAATACAATTAAAGAAGCATTTAAAATAAAAGTAGGCTATTCAGATCATACTTTAGGAATAGAAGTTCCAATTAAATGAGTTGCTTTAGGGAGTGAAGTGATAGAAAAAGCATTTTTACTTTGGATAAAAAAATATGGAAAAGTTTTTAGATCATAAAGCAAGTTTAAATCCTGAAGAATTAAAATTAATGGTAAAGAGTATTCGTAATATTGAAAAGGCTTTAGGGGATGGGATAAAAACCAAATAAAAGTGAAGAACTTATCAAAAAGTTGTAAGAAGAAGAGTTATAATTGCTAGAGATTTAGAAAAAGGTCATATTTTAACAGAAGAGATCTTGAATATAAAGAGCAAATAATGGAATAGAAGTTGAATTTTGATGAAAATATTTTTAGGGAAAAACTAGTTTGTTTTTAAATCAAAAGAAGATATATTGGAATGGGGGAAATAGAAAATGCAAACTAGTGAGTATGTATAGTAACAGGAACTAGAGACAGAGTATGGTATTTTTATCTCAATTAATAAAAGATTAAAGAAGATACTGAAGTAGAAAATTACAATTAATTGTTACAGGAATGCATTTATCTCCTGAGTTTGGATTGACATATAGACAAATTGAAGAAGATGGTTTCTTTATTGATGAAAAATTGAAATATTATTAAGTTCAGATACAGATATAGGGATATCTAAAAGTATGGGATTAGCATTAATTAGTTTTTCAGAAGTATACCAAAGATTAAAACCAGATATGGTTGTGGTTTTTAGGAGATAGATATGAAATTTTAGTAGACAACAATAGCGCCTATACATAAGATACCAATTTCTCATTTTATGTGGAGGAGAAATTACTGAAGGAGCATATGATGATGCATTTCGTCACAGTATAACTAAAATGGCTTATTTACATTTTACAGATACAATTTTATCTTCAAAAAGAGTCTGTACAATTGGGTGAAGATCCTTCAAGAGTATATTGTTATGGTTCTTTAGGAAATGATGAGCTTTCTAAAATAATGTATAAAAATAAAAGACAATTAGAAAATGAAATTTCTTTATCTTTAGAAAAATATATTTTTAATTGTTTATCATCGTCGTAACTCCTTGAACAAGAAGATCCTTCAGTATTTTTGAAAAGATGATGGAGTACTTACTAAATAATTTTATTAATTATAATTTTATTGTTATAAAGGGAAATTCGATACTTATGGAAGAAGTATAAACCAAAAATCGATATTTTTAGAAAAAGAGAATTCAAACAGAATTAAAAAGTTATTTTTCTATCCCACGTAACTTGTACTTTGAATTTATTAAAAATGCAGATTTAATGATTAGGGAATTCTTCTAGTGGAATTTGTAGAAAGCCCCTTGTTTAGGAACATTAAATATAAACATAGGGGATAGACAAAAAAGGTAGAAAGAGCAAATACAATAATAGATTGTTCATCAAATATTGAAGACTTTACTGAAGTTATGCAAAATATAAAAAGGTGAATATAATTATTTATTAGTAATATTAAAAATCCATATTTTTGGAGAAGATGTTGCAGAGAAGATACTATGTAATATATATTAAATAATAGTAAAAATTAATTTAAAGAAAAATTCTATGTAAAGGAGAATAATTAGATGAAATTATTAGTAATAGGGCTTGGTTCAATGGGGAAGAGAAGAATTAGATTATTAAAAGAATATGATTCAAGTACTGAAATAATAGGGATTGATAAACAAGCTATAAGAAGAGATGAAGTTGAAAAGTTATATAAAATAAAAACATATGATAATATTGATGAAATAGACTTCTCAGAAATTAATGGGAGTTCTTTTTATGTTCCTTCACCTTTAACACATACTGAACTTATTTTGGAATTAAATTCAAGGGGAGTTTATAATATTTTTACAGAATTGAACTTAAGTTCTAAGTTTTATGATCGTATTATAAATATAGAAAAAGATAATAAAGGAATTTTATTTTTATCATCAACTTTACTATATAGAAAAGAGATACAATATATTAAAAACATTTTTATTACTAGATAAAACCAAAAACTTACAATTATCATGTAGGGCAATATCTTCCAGATTGGCATCCTTGGGAAAAATTATAATAACTTTTTATTGGGAAAAAGAAACAAATGGTTGTAGAGAAATAATGGCTATAGAATTTCCTTGGATAGTTGATATTTTTGGTGAAGTTGAAAGTTTTTATTGTTTAAAAAGATAAAATAACAAATTTAAATATTAATTACAATGATAACTACCATATTATTTTAAAACATGAAAATGGAACAATAGGTTCTTTTGCAATTTGATGTGGTTTCAAGGGAAGCAACAACATCTTTAGAAATTATTTCAGAAAAATAATCATATTAAATGGAATGGAACTCCAGAAGGATTTAAAGTATTTGATTTGAATGATAAAAATGAAAGACATAGGAACTTATGAAAAAATTGATAGAAAAGAAGGATACTCACAATTAATAATAGAGGATATGTATTTGGAAGAGATGTCAACTTTCATAAAAGTCAATAAAAAGAAAATAAGAATTATTCAAAAATACTCATTTGAAAAAGATAAAGAAATATTATCTTTAATTAATAAAATAGAAGGTGAATAAATATAATGATAAAAATTTGTGGAATGGGTTCAATCGGGAAAAAGACATTTAAAAAAATTTAGTGAAAAATTTTTAAATGAAAGAAAAATAAAATTTGAAAATAGATGTTGTTAAAAAGAAAAAGAGCTTGATGGTGAAGTAAAAGGTTATATAAATAGTGTCTATAAAATAGATGAGTTTGTACCTAAATTTTATGATATTGTTTTTATTGTAAATGATACTTCACACATATAGAAACTTTAGATTTAATGAAAAATTATTCAAATAACTTCTTTATAGAAAAACCTCTTAGTATAAATGTGGATCAAATTATTATAGATAATTATAAAGATAAAAAGATATACATAGCATGTCCAATGAGATATTCAAATGTTATAGAATATTTAAAAAGAAATTGACTTTTCAAAAAGTATATTCTGTTAGAGCTATATGTTCAACTTATCTACCAGATTGAGACCAACAATTGATTATAGACATAATTATAGTGCTAAAAAGAATTAGGAGGAGGAGTGACATTAGATCTAATTCACGAATGGGATTATTTAATATATTTACTAGGTTTTCCAGAAAAAGGTATTCAATCTAAATAAGAAGGTATCTCATTTAGAAATAAATTCAGATGATCTTTCTATATATATTGCAAAATATAAAGATAAAATTAGTTGAGCTTCATTTAGATTATTTTGGAAGGATTCCAACTAGAAAAAGTTGAATTCTTTTTAAAAGAAGGAACTGTTATAGAGATTTTATAAAAATACTGTAACATTAGAAGATAATAGAGAGATAAATTTGTTAGATGATATTGATGATTATATTAAGGAAATGAATAATTTTTAGATATCATTTTTAATCAAAAAGATAATTTTTAATAATTTAGAACATGCCTATAAAGTTTTTAAAAATTAATAAAAAAGGGAGAGTAAACGCAAATGAATATGTTAATTACTATTTGTGGAAGAGTCTGGTTCAAAAAGGTGTCGGAAATAAAAAATTTAGATTATTTTTAGGAAGACCTATGATTTATTATACAATAAGAGCAGACTAAATTATTTAAAGAAAAATAAAAATATAGGAGAAATAGATATTTGTTTAAATAGTGATAATGATATTGCTAGAAAAATTGCATTAGAGGAAAATTTATTTTTATAGGAAAGACCAAATGAACTTGCTTCAGACACGACTATCAAAGGTTGATGCAATTAGAGATGTTTTACTAAAAATGGAAAGAAACTTAAATAAAAATATGATTATATTATTGATTTGGATATTACTTCACCTTTAAGAAAAAGTAAGTGATATAGAAAAATATTTAATAAGGAAATAGAAACACAATCTGATGTTGTATTTTCAGTAGTACCTTCAAGAAGAAATCCTTTATTTTTAATATGGTTGAAAAATAAAAGATAATAAAAATAGTATTTTCAAAACCTTCATCTTTTGTTAGAAGACAGGATGCACCAGAAGTATATGATATGAATGCTTCTATATATTGTTATAAAAGGAATACTTTAGCAGATTGTAGTAAAAATCCTTTTTAAAGAAAAATATAGATATTGTAATTATGAAAGATACATATGTATTTAGATATAGATCATGAAGAAGATTTTAATGTCATGGAATGTTTAGTAAAGAATTACTTTTTATAAAGATGAATTTAAGGAAATATTTGAAGATAAATAAAAATTAAATTATATAAATTTAGTAATTGCAATGTAGAAAAGTAATCCTCTATGTTAAAGTTAAAAATATTATAGAGGATTTTTATTATTATAAAACATCATATTATGTAGTATAATTCAAGAGAATTATACTTCTATAAATTGAGATTTTTATGGGAAAGATAATAATAGTTGTTATGATTTTTAATTTAACCTCAAAACTTTTTGCATTTTTAGAGAACTATCTTTTGCATATGGGCTTCATCATTGACAGATGTCATATATGTAGCATTTTCAATTCCTACAATTATTTTTGGTATTATAGGTTCAGGAATTTTAAATGGATATATTCCTATCTATAATCAAATAAAAAGAAAAGCTCAAATGACTTAATGGCAAAAAATTTACTAATAATTTTTACTAATATAATGTTAGTTACTTGTTTTTGGTATTTATTACAGGATTTTTCTTTTCTTCATCTTTGGTAAAAATTTTTCATATGGTTTTAACCAAGAAACACTAGATTTAGCTAGTTATTTTACAAAAATTTCTCTTTTGACTATATTTCCACTTATGTTAGTTTCTATTTTTCTCTGGATATTTACAATTAAATAATAAATTTTTGCAGTTGCTTTTTATAGGAGTTCCTAGTAATCTTCTTTATGTTATAGGAACATATATTGTATATAAAAATGCTAATTTTACTTTTTCTAATATTTTTAGTTGTTTTGCACTATTATTTCAATTTGTTTTTATGTCCATTTATATTTAAAACAGGTTACAGACATAATTTAAAAATTAATATTCATGATAAAAATCTACAACAATTGTTGACATTAAGTATACCAATTATATTAGGAACTTCATTAGAACAAATTAATATTCTTATTGATAGAACAGTAGCATCTAGTTTGGGAGCTCGGAGCTATAACAATTTTTAAATTATTCTGGAAAAATTAAATGAGGGCAATATTATCATTATCTATCATAGCTATTTTTAAATATTTTATTTCCAAAATTTTCAAGTTTAGTTTCTGAGAAATAATATTGAGAAGTTAAAAAGAACAAGTAAAGTATATTATTAATATGATTTTTATTTTTTTGCATTTCCAATAATGTTTGGAATAATAACTCTGAAATAAAGAAGTTTCTATATTTATTTTTGGAAGAGGTAATTTAGATAAAGAATCTGTTTTAGCTACTGCCAAATGTTTATCTTTTTATTCATTGTGTTTTGTAGCATTATGTCTAAGAGATTTATCTACAAAAATATTTTTATTCTTTTAAAAACTCAAAAACTCCAGTTATAAACTCTAGTATTGGAATAATTTTAAATATTATCTTAAATATTACTTTATCTAAATACTTTAGGAGTTTCTGGGATAGCATTAGCAACTTCAATTTCAACTATTTTTATTAGTATTTTGTTGTTCTATAATTTAAAAGATATGATATTTATTTAGATAAGAGAAATTTTTATAACACTTTTTAAAAGTTCTTTTAGCTTCAACATTTTTATGATATTTATTATTTATCTTTCTAAAAAGCTATCTATCTTCATTTGGAAATTTTGAGCATTCTTATATATATGCTAAATGCGGGATTTCTTATATTTTTAGGAGTATTATTATTAGGTGTTAGTGAAATTAAAGATTTATTTAGATTATTTCTAAAAAGCTTTTTAAATTGAAGAGATAGGAAAAATAAAAAGATTATTGATGAAAATATATCTAGTAACAGGAACAGAGGCTTTATAGGAGCAAATTTTTAAAAATATTTTAGGAAACATAAAGATATAAAAAGTAATTATTGTAGATTCTTTAACTTATGCTGGAAATCTAGGAACAATAAAAGAAGAATTAAAAAGATAGCAGAGTTAAATTTGAAAAAGTAGATATTAGAGATAGAAAAAGAAATAGAAAGAATATTCTCTGAAAATAAGATAGATTATGTTGTAAACTTTTGCAGAGAGAATCTCATGTGGACAGATCTCATTGAAAATCCACAAATATTCTTAGAAACAAATATACTAGGAACTCAAAAATTTGTTGGATAATGCTAAGAAATCTTGGGCAATATCAAAGATGAAAATGGCTATCCAGTATATAGAGAAGGTATAAAATATCTTCAAGTTTCTACGGATGAAGTATATGGAAGTTTATCAAAAAGACTATGATGAAGCAATAGAGCTTGTAATTAATGATGAAGATGTTAAGAAAAGTTGTTAAGAATAGAAAAATCTTAAAACTTATGGGAAATAAATTTCTTTACAGAAGAAAGCCCGAAATGATCCAAGAAGTCCTTATTCAGCTTCAAAAACGGGGGCAGACCATATTGTTATAGCTTATGGAGAAACATATAAACTTCCAATTAATATAACAAGATGTTCAAATAACTATGGACCTTATCATTTTTCCTGAAAAAGTTAATACTTTGATAATAAAAATATTTTTAGAAGGTAAAAACTTCCAGTATATGGAAAAGGAGATAATGTAAGAGATTGGCTATATGTTGAAGACCACTGTAAAGGGAATAGACTTGGTTCTAAGAGAAGCAAAAGTTGGAGAAATATATAATATAGGTGGATTCAATGAAGAAAAATATAAATATAGTTAAGTTAGTAATTGATATATTAAAAGAAGAACTTACAAATAATGATAAATATAAGAAAGTTTTAAAAACAGATATATCTAATATTAACTATGATTTAATAACTTATGTACAAGATAGACTAGGGCATGATATGAGATATGCACTAGATCCTTCTAAAGATAGCAAAAAGACTTAGGATGGTATCCAGAAACAGATTTTGAAACAGGAATAAGAAAAGACTGTAAATGGTATTTAGAAAAATCAAGACTGGGTGAATGAAGTAGTTTCAGGTGACTATCAAAAAAATATTATGAAAGAATGTATGGAAATAGATAAAATATAAAAAGAGGTCATGCTAAATTTATAAAGAGTAAAAATAGTTCGTTACTGAGTAGATTTTCAACGATAAAAATCAAGAATTCGCCGCAAATTCGGTAAACTCACTTTGCTCAAACATACCGAGATTTTTCGGCTCATTCTATTTGATTTTTCATCTAAAATGTCCATTCGTAACTCACTTATTTTTAACTTTTAGATTGAAATTTTAATTTTGCAACTGCCTTTTCTTTCTTTTTACTTATAATTCTGGTAATTGTATATTGTTCAACCCAATACTATTATAAAAATTTAATATAAATTTACTAAAAATTGGATAGAATTTAGACAAAAATGACAAAATTCTCACTAATATCGAGAGCTTCACTGTTTTAAAGTTAATATATACTCAACTTTTTAATTTTTAATATATTAATATCATCATTGTCATAGCATATCTATATTTTAAAATCAAATTCATATTTTTCTATCTTCTAAAAACTTAGCATTTATATCTAATCTTTTGTTTAATAGTTTTCATCGAAGTATAAAATTTTTGTTAGAACATTTACATCATAGTCAAACTAAATATATTTCTGATTTCCATCTTATCTCCTTATGCTATAATTATTGCCTAAATATTATTCAATATATTATTTGCTATGTCTGAGCCGATTTTATTTCTCTTTCAAAATTAAAACAAAGGATTTTCTTTAAGTTCTTTCATTTTTAAATCATATTTATTTTGAAAATTTTCCATAGTTCCTTAAGTTCCATAATTTTTATTAGGTATTCTCCTTACATAGATTTACACCTTTAGAATTAATTTTACTATTATTTAATATTTTTTACACATATTATCTTCTCTGCAACATCTTCTCCAAAATATGGATTTTAATATTGTAATAAGTATTATATATTCACCTTTTTTTATATTTTGCATAACTTCAGTAAAGTCTTAATATTTGATGAACAATCTATTGTTGTATTTGCACCTTTCTCTACCTTTGTCCATCCTATGTTCTATTTGTAATTCTAAACAGGAGCTTCTAAAGTCACAGAAAATTCCCAATCATTAAATCTGCATTTTAATAGATTCAAAGTACAAGTTACGTGAGATGAAAAATAACTTTTAATTCTGTTTGATTCTCTTTTCTAAAACCGATTTTTGGTTTATACTTCATAAGTATCAATTTCCCTTTATAACAATAAAATTATAGTAATAAAATTATTTAATAGAGTACTCATCATCTTTTCAATACTGGAAAAGATCTTCTTGTTCAAGTTACTAGCATAAATAATTAAAATATATTTTCTAAAGAGATAAAAATTTCATTTTCTAATTGTCTTTTATTTTTTATACATTATTTTAGAAAGCTCATCATTTCTAAAGAACCATAACAATATACTCTTCAAAGGATCTTCGCCCAATTGTACGACTCTTTTTGAAGATAAAAGTTGTATCTGTAAAATGTAAAATAAGCCATTTTAGTTATACTGTGACAGGAAATGCATCATCATATGTCGTCAGCCAATGTTTCTCCTCCACATAAATGAGAAATAGTATCTTAGGCTGTATAAGCGTCGACCATTGTTCTGCTTCAAAATCATCTATCATCTCCTAAAACCACTACCATGTCTGGTTTTAATCTTTTGGTACTACTTCTGAAAAACTAATTAATTACTAATCCCTTGTACTTTTGACTATCCCTATGTCTGTATCTGAGACTTAATAATATTTCAATTTTTCGTCAATAAAGAAACCATCTTCTTCAATTTGTCTGTATGTCAATCCAAACTCAGGAGATAAATGCATTTCCTGTAACAATTAATTGTAATTTTACTTCATTATCTTCTTTAATCTGATGGTGAGATAAAATACTACAGACTCTGCTCTAGTTCCTGTTACTAGACATCACTCACTAAGTTTGCCTTCTCTTCCCCCATTTCAATATGTCTTCTTTTGATTTTAAAACAAACTAGTCCTAAAATATTTCGCATAAAGTTCAACCTCATTCCATTATTTGCTCTTTTATATCAGATCTTCTTCTGTTAAAATATGACCTTTTCAAATCTCATCAATAACTCTTCTTCTTACAACTTTTGATAAGTTCTTCACTTTATTTGTTTTATCATCTCAGCCTTTTCAATACGAATACTCTTTACCATTAATTTTAATAATTCTTCAGGATTTAAACTTGCTTTTTATGATCAGGGCCTTCCATATTTTTTATCCAAAGAAATAAAATGCTTTTCTATCCCTTCAGCTCCTAAAGCAACCGCTGCAATTGGAACTATTCCCTGAAGTATGATCTGAATAACCTACTTTTGTATTTTGATAGCTTTAACTTTAATTGCTTATTCATTGCTGATAAATTTACTTCTTCCATAGGACAAAGGATAATTAGTTGTACACAATGCAAGCTATTATTTCTTATTGTACTATATTTTCTAATACACATTCTAATGCTTTTCTATCTCAGATAGATTAGACATTCCTAGATATAATAATATCTTTATTCTTTAATGCAATTTTTTTTAAATATGGATAATTAGTTAATTCTCCTGAACCAACATAATTTCCATATTTAATTTATCTACTAAAAAATCTAAACTTTCTTCCTCATCTGGAGTTGATAAAATTGTATTCCAACTTTTGACAATAATTCTTTAAATCTTTAAAATTTTCATAAGATAACTCTAATTTTTTACCATCTCATATTGGGTATCTTTTATTTTGTAAATTTTCTTTTTGGTAACTTACCATCTCTGTATTTTTGAAATAACTTTTTCTGTTTTAAAAGTTTGAAATTTAATAATCTACTCTAACTTCTTTTTGCTGCATCTATTAATTTATAAGCTAACCTTATATCACCATTATATGATTAACTCCTGCTTCCCAGCTATTATAAAAACATTTTTGGTTTTCATTTTTCTCCCTAAATTATTTTTGTAACGATATAATGGAAGGAAATAATTTACATCTCTATCATTGTTCACTTTTTGACACAATTCATCATATATTTTTGATCAAAAGTTTCTTTCCAATATAAAATGATAATGTATACATGAAGATGATTTTAAACTTGAAAAGTGGACTATCATCCACCATAACCTCTCCCAAGTGGAAATATTTATATCCTTTTTTAATCCATATTATCAACCTCATACAATAATAAACTATTAGCACTTTAACCCAACAACCTTCCTGAATTTATGATAAATAATAATGTAAATATTCATCACCCATTAAAACTAAAATAGATGAAACTATCTCATTATCATGTAATGCATAAAATGAGTTATTTCTTTTTCTTTTCAAAGATCTGAATTTTTCACTCCTTTCTTATAGCATTCATCTGCACCATCTGTATCATAGCAAGATCGAAATCCATTAATTCGTTTTAAATTTCACCTTCCTGAACAAAACATTATTCTTTTATTGATTTTCTAATTATATTTCTACATAGACGATATATCGTTCCATATCCTGTTCTTCGACTTCAAGTCAATACAAACTCTTCAGAAATTCTCTCCTGACATCCACAAAATCTCTACAGTGCTCACCATTTTTCTACAGAAATGAGCTAACAAATCAACAAATTGTTTTATTTAAAAGTTGGAAGATTTCTAAAAATCCCAAAATGAGATATCAATTTATCTCTATTTTCATATATATACAATTTTGGATTAGTGGTCCTCCACATAACCATAAGAGTAATGATATCATCAATATTTAATATTATCCAATATTATTTTCTCTTTTACTAACAAATACCACTTTTTCCAATTCATTTTCAAAACAAAATTCTGCTTCTCCTTTCTCTCATTTCTTTATATAAATCAGCGTACTCTTCTCTTAAAAATAAATATCCATTTTGTAGTAAACTCCCTTCTTATAAATTTTAACTTGTTAATTTTAAATTTTACATATATAATACTTTTTCTTGTCGTATAAAAGATAAACTCTCTCATTTCTTTAACTTACTTATTACACTTTCAACTTCATCTTCTGTCAAATTAGAACTACAAGGAATATTTAATTAACTTTTCACTTAATACCACAATGCTTTCTCCATTTGATAAAGCTTGATACTTTTGATATGGTTTCTTGTTGATGAATTAATCCTCAAATTGGTCTTGTTTCAATATTTTCTGAAACTAACTTTCTTAATAATTCATCTTTATTTTAAGCCATACATTTCTCCTTATCTACTACAAGCGAGTAAAACCAATAGTTTAGCCTCTTATTCCTTTTCAAAAGTTAATAATTGTAAGCCTTCTATTTTATTTACTTCTTCTCTATATAAACACAATTTTTAGTTTTTGTTTCAATAAAACCTCTAATTCATCTTATTTGGTTTACAGTTCTAATGCTCGCTGTAAATTTGCACTATACGATAATTATATCCTATTTCATCATGAATAAAATATAATGGATCTGGCTTGTGAAGATAAAACCATCTTACTTTTCTACTAAATCATAAAGTTTATCTCCGTACATCACACCACCAATTGTGTTGTAATACTCTTTATTTGCATTAAATGCGAGAACTCCAACATTTCCTATAGTACCAGCAGAATTTTCCTTTATATCTCACCTTCTTGTATAGCAAGTTTCCTAATGCTGCAATGTTGCATCTTCAGAACTCTTTAAATTATATACTTTTAGCAATATCCATTATCTTTTCCACATATCTGCCATATTTCCAAAAACATGAACAATTACTAAGCACCCCTGATCTCTTTTGGGTATATTTACTAATACTCCATCTGTGAAATCACATTTCTTTCTGAACTAAAATTTTTCTAATTTTATAGGATCCACGCACAAACTATCATCACAGTCTGCGAATACCGGATTTGCACCAAGCATAAGTACAGGGGTTTTCACGTGCATGCAATAAATGTTAAAGTTGGTGCAGTGACCTCTTCATCTCTTTTTAACCCTAGGCACTGACCAATGATAATGTAATCCCAGCGTTCCACTTTTGGCCTCCATAGCAGCATATTTAGTTTTCATATATATATACTCTTCCAAATTCAGGTAGAGAATTTACACCACCTGTAGAAAGTCCAACCACTTTCTGGACATTCTTCCTAAATATTGCTGTTTTTATTTAAATTAGGTACATAGATAATCCTACATTTATATTTCTTAATCGAGATAATAAGATTTATTATCAAACTCTACATTTGGTAATATATATGCTAACAGTTTTTTATTATCTACTCTTTTGAATTTTCTTTATTCTTCATAGACAACTTTCTGTTAATCACAATATAATAACTTCTATAAAATTTCTTTTTTCAATATTATATAATTTCCTAAAATTAAAATTCCTTTTTTCAATACCATTATAAGAATCTTATCTAAAATTCCTTTTATTTTAAATAACGTTTTAACATTTCATCAGTATCTTTTTAACACAGAATCCACCTGTCATTCAAAGCATTTTCTACTAATCTACCTCCTTCAAATTTTTTAACTTATTGGTAAAGTCATTGTATAATCTTGGTAATATTTATCGCTATAAATCTGCAATAGCTACTTCTGTTGTAAAGCAAAATTATCTTATGTTTTTATAATCTACACTCTCTTATTCTTTATACATATGGATAGAACAGCGTCATTTTTCTGTATTAATTCCTGTTTCTTTAAAATAATTTACAGAAGATTTTGAAATTCCCCATATTTAGATGAATCTATTGACATAGTTATGGCTTCTTGAAACTATATGCATTCAGTTTCTCCATCATTTCTTATTTGTTCTGATTAGCTCTAGCTCTTCCCAAAAGCTCTTTTCTGATCAGCTATTTTATACTCTATTGAACACTATTTTTTTAATAATTTATCTACTAAATTTTCTCTATAATCTTCAGGTAAAACTACTTGTAACATTCTTTTTATAAAATAACTTCTTTTTTTTATAAGAGCGAAACAGCATGCTCTTGAAAATATTCATTATACAGTGATAAGCAATACGTAACCA
>BNJS01000923.1_pt1 | contig 26099 bp, 31 predicted proteins | sample 8540461 | NCBI WGS metagenome assembly BNJS01 (sample SAMD00202454, study PRJDB9452) | human saliva metagenome | isolation source: human saliva | place: Japan | reverse complement strand
CCCAATTAGCTGCCCTTTTTCTTATCATTCTATTTACTTGGGACCTACTGGTCAGAAGGTTGAACTTCACCTTCAATTTCATCCTTGTTTTTCTTGTGGTCACCAAGCTTTATTTCATTAATCATATCCATCCACTTGCCAGTCTTGCTTACAAAGAATTCATAGCTATTGCCCTTTTTCATAGTTACCCTGATACCGTCATTAGTAAAAGGTGTTGGCTTGAACCTTTCTATTGACTCAGCCTTCATTATAGACAGTCTTATAGCCTTCTTTTCTATTAGATCTGGATCTGGAGTATTTGCAAATATAATCATCTTGTCAGTAAGATATAGCCATCCTGTCTTCATCTTGCCATCCTTCATATGGGCCTGGGAGTCATACTTTAGGATACCCTTCTGGCTCATCTTCATAGCAAAGATTCTCATATTTGTAGTATCTGCCCTCCTCCTGTTAAGCATCAAACCCATCATAAAGAAGGTACCACCCATCAGAATAAGTACGTATAGGAAGTAGTTTAGGTTGCCTACTGTTAGGCCCTCCTTATAGAACCTACCAGCATTTAGGGCAATACCAAATATTATCCCTACCAGGGCAGATTTTTGTAAATGTTTAAAAACCTCAGTTGTCATTAAATTACCTCTCTCTTATTGTATTTATATAGATTAGACTCATATCTTCTTAGAAGGCCCAGTTTCCGTCCTTGAATATCTGGAATTCCTGACCATCCTGCTGGATACCTACTATATCTAGGTCCTTGTCGCCTATCATAAAGTCTACATGAGTCATACTTACGTTTATACCCAATCCATCCTTATCTTCATCAGCTATATTGGCCCCGTACTTTACACATGAGCTGTAGGCAGCCCCAATAGCCAGGTGGCAGGATGCATTTTCATCAAACAAGGTAGTGTAGAATACTATATTTTTATTTGATATAGGTGAATCATAAGGTACAAGGGCAACTTCACCCAGCCTAAAAGATCCTTCGTCAGTTTCTATTAAGTTCTTCAGGTTGTCCCTTCCTGTCTTGGCATCAAAATCTACAACCCTTCCAGCCTCATACCTAATCCAAAAGTCTTCTATCAGGCTACCCGCATATACCAGTGGCTTAGTGCTGTGGACTATACCATCTACCTTGTATTTGTGTGGCATACCATATATTTCCTCTGATGGAATATTAGGATTGAAGAGGTTGCCCTTAGGATCCTTGGCTGCCCCACCCAACCAGATGTGGTTGTCTGGCAGGCCTATAACTAGGTCTGTCTTTGAAGACTTATATCTTAACTCCTTAAAATTCATCTTATTCATAAAGGCAGTCTTTTCCTTTAAGTTCTTGTTGTGGTCTTCCCAAGCCGCAACTGGGTCTTCAGTAACCCTTGAACAGTCTAGTATATTGTTCCAAAGCTCTTCAACCGCAGCCTCATCTGCAAGGTCTGGATGGACCCTCTTGGCCCAGGCTAGTGAAGGAACTGCTACTATAGACCACTTAACCCTATCATTCAGTGTATAGGACCTCCACTCCTTGAGATACTTGCCAGCCTCCTTCTGGAAACGACCTATCCTGTCAGGGTCTACCCCCTTCATTAAGTCTGGATCATTGGATATTATGGATAGGAAGGAGCCCCCCTCCTTGGCAATCTGAGTATACTTATATGATTGCCACTCTGGATATTCATCGAAGGCCTGGCTAGGTGCACTTAGGTACTTTTCCCTAGTTATAACCTCATCAGAATACTCAACATATACATGCTTGGCCCCAGCCTTATAGGCCTCTCTAACACACCTTCTAACAAAGTCTCTTGACTCTACATCAGCCCTTATTAGTAGGCTTTCACCAGGTTGAACATTTATACCTGACTTGATAGCCAGCTGGGCAAATTTATCTATTCTACTATCTAAACTCATCTTATCTTCTCCTTATCTTCTAATATTTTTCATAAAAAGCTACTTATTTTCCAAAAACTCCTGTGGAATTATACTCTTGACTATATTCCTGTAATTTTCTAGGTGGTAGGCCCCATTTCCCCACATTTCTATATGTTTGTTGGCAAGGTCCATAGGGTACTTGTCCATCCTATAAACAGAACCATCTAACCCGTATTGATTTTTCTCCAAATGGAATACTAGGGGAATAAACCTTGGCCTGTCTATGTACTTTTTGTCTCCAGCCTTTACAAAATCAAAGGTTGCCATACCCTCTAGGTAGGTAATTGGGGTCAACATATTATGGACAAAATTTCCTGTTCCATAGTATACCAGGGTCCTTTTATTGTCCTGGTTTTCCAACCATTTGACTGTCTGAATCTTGTGGGCATGGGTCCCTATAACCACATCAACACCCAGGTCATTAAATAGCTTTGAGTACTTCTTTTGTGTATTATCTAGGCTTGAATACCCTCTTCTCCCCAGTGACAGGAAACCAGGATAAAGTCTACCTTGTCCTTGATATTAGCTACATCCTTCCTTATTTTCTCTTCATCCAAGTAGGAAACCCTGTAGTCTGTATCTGGTGCAATACCGTTTGTTCCATAGGTATAGCACAAAAATCCTATCTTTATACCATTTTTATCAATAATTACAGGTTTGTCCCTATCCTCCTGGGATGCAAATACACCTGTATGGTATACATCTGTTTGGTCCCACAGTTTTATTGACTCCGGTATGGCCCAAGACCCCTTGTCTAGAGAATGGTTGTTGGCCATATTTACCATATTAAAGCCAGCCCTTGTCAAGGCAGGTATCATGGCCTGGGGAGTATTAAAGTGGGGGTATGTACCAATCCCAAATTTATCACCCGCTATAATAGACTCCTGATTGATATACTTGAGGTCATACTGGTCCAATTCCGGCTTTATATTTTCGTATAGGTGGTCAAAATCATACTGTCCATCACCAAAAAGGCCCTTGCGCCTATCAGCTGCATTATAAATAGAGTCGTGGATAAGATTATCCCCAACGCCTGCAAACCTAAGCCTCTTGACTGATGTTTCCTGCTTATTAGCCCTCCTAAGTGAGCTGATTTCAGTCTGGAAAAAGTAGCCCATGGATAAAAGAAATATTAATATTATACCAACAGATAAAAAAATAAAGTTCTTTTCGTTTTTAAGATTCATTCGACCCACCTGTTTCATGATTATAGTATATTTATAAGCTTCTTAGTACATTATATCACAAGAAATTGTATATCTCTATACAAGTGAAGATAAGATATTATATTTGATTCATTAGTTGTTCCATAGGTTGATGGCATGCCCGTCATACCAAAAAAAGCGACCAGGCCTTTGGCTTGGTCGCTGAAAGAGTAAATGGGAGGTTACCCTTCTTAAAATTGACTACTAAATGTATTTTAATAATTTATATCTATATTATAATTATGGAATACTAGCTTACAGACTCTAGCCAAGATTCAAGCTGGTCTCTGATATGACCATCCCTTTCTTCAAAGGCCCTTGTCTCTTCATCGACCCTCTTCTTTAGGTCGTCACTTAATTCTCTTGCTGCAAAAGTATATACTACCTTATCTTCCTTCTCTATGTGTCTAGCTAGAAGGTCTCCATAGCCAACTGCATTTGCTATGATGTCTAGCTTATATATATCATCCTGGCTATTTTCATAATTATCCAAGGCAGCCTCTAGGTTAGTCATAAATAGCCTACCTAGGTCGTGCTCAACCAACATACCCTGCCTGATTAACTTTTCTGCAACTGGTGGAAGCTCATCTACCATTATCTTAAATAGGATTTCTTCCTCCTTGCCGTGGTGGTGCTTATCAGCGTAATTTCTCGCAAAATTTATATACTGCCTAAACTTATCTATGTCAACAGCCTTGCCATCAAGGATATCCTTGCAACTAGACTTCATTATGCCCACAAATTTTAATATATTCTGGTGCTCTGCTACCAAAAGATCTATTCCGTACATCTTATTTCCTCCTAAGCTCAAATTCATTTTCTCCATCCCATGAATATGATATATCAGACTGACTTAAGAGACCTTCAATCACGCTAGTCCTTATCTGATAAAAGTCCTTACTTGACCTTCCATAAGGCTCCCAATAGTCTGCATGTATGTCCAATCTATCCCTCCACCTGAATGAGTCTTCTGTAGAGTCTAGCATTTCTTCTACCCTATCACATGGCATACCGTTTAACATCTTACCTGCTATTGCTGGGTATACATCTTCTATGCCTAGGTCACTACCAAGGTTATGGTCCTGACCATACTGTCTTCCTATACTCTTTATATCTTCTATAGTAAATATACCTGACCTTAATGCCTCATCAACTACAAAGGCTAGTCTCTTCTCAACTATTACTACTAGTGACTGTAGAGACCCATGTATATTCGTAGTATCTACTATCTCCTCTAGGCTACCTGCTGGCACACCTGCCAGGCTTAGGTCCAGCTTCAATTCCAGCTCATTGTTGCCAGTCTTTTCCTCTGCTGCCTTCACTATTGCATCAACTAGTCCCTCCTGGAACTTGATCTTATTGTACATTATATGGTGGATTGGTCCCAAAAATAAACTCATATTTCTACCTCCTACTTGCTGTTTAGCTTAGCTAGTACATCCTCTACATTTAGGCCGTGTACCATACATGCATCCTCAAGTGATTCCATCTGTGATGATGGGCAACCTAGACAGTGCATACCAAAACTTGTTAGTATTTCATATGCTCCTTCATTTTCCTTTAATACGTTTCCTATTATAGTGTCTCTTGTTATCATAATCTTATTCTCCTTTTCTTATATATTATTTATTTTGATTTTTTTATTATCTAGCTCCTTGCTATATACATATAATAAATCATTCCATAAAAAAATTCGGTTGTATATGCAACCGAATTGATATTTTTTATATTTTTTTTAATTATTCTACTTATACTACTTTTTGTACCTATCCTACTGGAAGATTTCCAACCTATTATGATCACTTATAGTATCAGTGTATATGCTGTTCAAATAAGACCCAGTAAAGGTCCTCTCACACTGGTCCATCCATAGCTTGTAGGCCGGATTATCAAGACAAAGATCTGGCCTCTTGTCAAGGCTACCTGAAAAATAATGGATATTGGTATCTACCATAAAGTCCATCATCATTTCCTTGTCTTCCTTACTAAGGTCTAGCTTGTCCAACTGCTTTTTAGTCTGTAGCCTCGTACACCTGACAAAATACTCCCTACATGTATTTTCAAAGTCCAAAAGAGCTTGGTCCTGGTGCTTATACTTTTTCATCCAATAGGCAACATCAAGGCTTTCTGTATGGTAGGTCATATTATTCCTCAGGTCCATATCTAGGACCCCATATAGGTTTGGATAAAGACCCAGGCAGGCCAGGGCTATATCGTGGACCCTCTTGTGCTCTGCCATATGCTGGATGTGCATATGACCACTAAGGTTTATCCTCACATTATACTTGTTGTATAGGTCTACTAGCCTTGAGCTATTTGTAATCTTATAGCCGGCTATAAAAAGCTTGTTGTGGGCAAGTATATTTTGGTGGCTGACACCTATGACCCTCATATTCATATCCTTGGCATTTTTTAGGCACCTCTCTATCCACCTATAACTGGACTTAGATATTGTCTGGTCATTTCCCTTGGTAGAAGTTTCAACCATGAGTAAATGACACTTGTTGCCTAGCTGGTAGACATAGTTGAGGGACTTCTTATCTCTTGAAACTACATTTGGATCATCCTTACCATAGCCATAGTCGCTGTATATTTCCTCAAATTCTTGAAGGCTAACTGTATCCACTGGTCTGGTAGTATCAGCCTCAAAGGCAAGGGCTCTTTCATTTTCAAGGTCATGGTTGCCGGGTAGGACCAGGACCTTAATCCCCTTGTCCTTTAGTAGCTTGAATTTATTGGCAAGACCTATATGGCTCTCTTTTTCCCCGTTATAGGTCATATCTCCACTGACAATGACTAGGTCTGGCTTGGTTCTTACCATCTCTAGGATAAAGGCATCCATAATCTGGTCTATATACCTCATCATCTTTCCATCACTTTTTTTCTATAGTATCAACAAAGCTCCTTCCATAGTCACTAAGACTTGGTGCAAGGTAGTGAATGTCTGTTACATGGACTATCTTTATATTGTTATCGTCTATAAGACTTGTATTTAATTTATTATTTGACTTATTTGGTGACTTCTTGCCCCTAGATAAGACAAAAAAATGCTACCACTATTATTGCAACTAGTGTGATAAATATCAACATACTACCACCTCCATATACTTAGGATATCACAAAAAAACTTATTTTTTTCTTATTTTTTTATAGCAGGTCTACAACTACTGTAATAAAAAAACATGGTAGAGAAATCTACCATGCCTAAGTGCGCCCAGCGGGACTCGAACCCACAACCGCTTGATTCGTAGTCAAGAACTCTATCCAGTTGAGCTATGGGCGCAAATTATCATACCATAAGATTATACCATAAATTTTTAAATCATACAAACAAAATCGTCCAACAAATTTTCCACCCAAACCCGCTATCTCCAGTCATTATATGATATAATAATATATTATGCAAAAATTATTAAACATAGGAGGTTAGCATGTTTATTGATGATACAATTGCAGCCATAGCCACTGCCCCCGGACAAGGTGGTATTGGTATTATCAGGATAAGTGGTCCTGATTCACTAAAGATTGCAAATAAGATATTCTCGCCCTTCCATAAGGGGGAAATCCTAGACTATCCTATCAGGACCCTAATCTATGGAAACATACTAGATGGCGATACAATTATAGATGAAGTACTCCTAGCCTACATGAAGGGGCCAAACTCCTATACAGCCGAAGATGTAATAGAAATCAACTGCCACGGTGGCTTTATATCAGTCAGAAAAATACTGGAGCTAGTCCTAAGGTCTGGTGCCAGACCAGCCCAGGCTGGAGAATTTACCAAGAGGGCCTTCTTAAACGGAAGAATAGACCTATCCCAGGCAGAGGCTGTCATAGATATAATAAATGCCAAGACTGAGGAGTCTCATAATATGGCCCAGTCCCAGCTAGAGGGGTCCCTGTCAAAGAAGATAAGAGGCCTAAGAGACCAGATAACAGCCATTTTAGCCCAGCTAGAAGTAGCTATAGACTATCCTGAAGAAGACATAGAGTTTATAACCTACAAGGAACTGGTTGACCAGACCACAGAGGTAAATGACCAGGTAAAAAAGCTCTACAAGACAGCCGATACAGGTAAAATTTTGAGAGAGGGCCTGAATACTGCCATATTGGGCAAGCCAAATGTAGGTAAGTCATCCCTTATGAACCTAATACTTGGAGAAGACAGGGCCATAGTAACAGACATACCTGGTACTACCCGTGATGTCATAGAAGAATTTGTAAATATCAAGGGCATACCCCTAAAGATAGTCGACACTGCCGGTATCAGGGCCACAGATGACCTGGTAGAAAAAATCGGTGTAGAAAAATCAAGAGAACATATGAAGCTAGCAGACCTAGCCTTGGTGGTCCTAGACTCATCTAGACCACTTGACCAGGAGGACATCCAAATTCTAGAAAATATAGACCAGACCAAGTCCCTAGTAATTTTAAACAAGACTGACCTGGCTTGTCAGATTGATATAGAGGGCCTTAAGTCATATGTAGACCCAGAAAATATAATAAATATATCAGCCCTAAAGGGCCATGGCATTGACCTGATCCATGATCGGATAGAAGACCTTGTTTGAGGGTAAAATCAGTGATTCATCAGACCTGATGATTACAAATTCAAGGCACAGGGATGCTATCTACAAGTCCATGATATCAATAGGTGATGCTATCAATTCATTAAATGATAGGCTACCTTATGACTTTATCGAGGTAGACCTAAAGGATGCCTGGGATAGCCTGGGATGTATTAACGGAGATACAATAGAGGAAGACCTGCTAGACACCATATTTAGCAACTTCTGTATAGGCAAGTAATAAGAAACTTTGAAAGGATTAAATAGTATATGGAAAGATTTGAAGCGGGAAGCTACGACATTATAGTCGTAGGTGCCGGCCATGCTGGATGTGAAGCCGCCTTGGCCAGTGCAAGAATGGGTATGAAGACCCTAATGATTACCCTGTCCCTGGATGCAGTAGCCGCCCTAGCCTGTAACCCCTCAATAGGAGGAACTGGTAAGGGCCAGCTAGTCAAGGAGGTCGACGCCCTTGGTGGCCAGATGGGTCTAAATATCGATGCTACATACATACAGTCGAGAATATTAAATACGGCCAAGGGACCGGCAGTCCACTCCCTAAGGGCCCAGACAGATAAAAACCTCTACCATAGGGTAATGAAGGAAACTATTGAAAACCAAGAGAACCTAGACCTAATTATGGATGAGGTAGAGGAAATCCTCCATGACGGAAATAGGGTCACTGGTGTAGGAACCAGACTTGGATGCCAATATAGGTCCAAGGCAACCATACTTGCCACAGGAGTCTACCTAGAGTCAACAATATTTATAGGCCATGATACCTTCAAGGAGGGTCCAAACGGTCTTGGCTATGCTAAAAAGCTAACCAATAGCCTAAGAGGGCTTGGTCTAGACATGAGAAGATTTAAGACTGGTACACCAGCCAGGGTCCACAGGGACAGTATAGACTTTTCAGTCATGGAGCCCCAAGCAGGAGATGAAAAAGTAGTGCCATTTTCCTTTATGAATGAAAATATAGAAAGGGACCAGATTATTTGCTACCTTACTAGGACTACTCCTGAAACAAAGAAACTAATAGAGGATAATATTACAAAGTCTGCCATGTATAGTGGAAATATCGAGGGTACAGGACCTAGGTACTGTCCTTCCATAGAGGATAAGATAGTAAAGTTCAACGACAAGGAAACCCACCAGCTATTTATAGAGCCAGAGGGCTTAGACACAAAGGAGATGTACATACAGGGTGTATCAACTAGCTTCCCCCTAGATATGCAGGTAAGGATGTACCAGTCTATCAAGGGCCTAGAAAATGCCAAATTGATGAGACCTGCCTATGCCATAGAATATGACTGTATAAATCCAACCCAGTTAAAGCAGAACCTAGAAATAAAGGGCTTGGAAAATCTATTCTCAGCAGGCCAGTTCAATGGCACATCAGGCTACGAAGAAGCTGCAGCCCAAGGTCTAATAGCAGGAATTAATGCAGTCCTAAAAATAAGGGGCCAGGAAGCCCTGATACTAGATAGGTCTGATGGCTATATAGGTGTCCTAATAGATGACCTAGTAACAAAGGGAACTAATGAGCCTTACAGGATGATGACATCAAGGGCTGAATATAGGCTATACCTCAGACAGGATAATGCCGATATGAGACTGACTCAAAAGGGCTATGATATAGGTCTTGTAAGCCAAGAAAGATACGACAGGTTCCTAAAGAAAAAAAGGCCGATGTTGAGGAAGAAATAGAGAGACTAAAAAAATGATAGGATAACCCCTAAGGAAATCAACCATATCCTGGAGGAAAGGGGTATAGTTGGCCTAAACAATGGCTTGTCCCTATATGAGTTTCTAAAGAGGCCGGAAGTAAACTACAGCCTACTTGAAGAAGTTGGTAAGGGGTCAGACAAGGACCTATCCGATGAAGTCAAAGACCAGGCTGTAATAATGATAAAATACGAGGGCTATATCAGCAAACAGATGAAGCAGATTGACCAGTTTAGAAAGCTAGAAAAGGAAAAAAACTAAGCCCAGACTTAGACTATGACGAAATAGAAGGTCTAAGAATAGAGGCAAGACAAAAACTAAATGCCATCAAGCCCACATCAATCGGTCAGGCATCTAGAATATCTGGAGTATCACCTGCTGATATATCTGTCCTACTAATCTACCTAGAGCAGGCAAGAAGAAAAAAATAGGAAACTACTAGTAGGCCTTTCATTATATGCCTACTAGCCAGTAAGAGACAAAATGTCTTTATTTGATTAATTTGAAGACTTGGAGGCTTAAATGAATCAAAACATTGAAAATGTAGAATTACTAAAAAAAGGACTGGCTGATTTTTCAATCCAGGTAGATGACCTAATGGTGGATAGGTTTGAAAAATATAGACAGGTCCTAGTAGAATACAACCAGCATATGAACCTAACAGGCATCACAGAGCAAAGAGAAGTATATATCAAGCATTTTTTGGACTCTGTTGCCATATTTAAAAATGGCTATATTGGTGATGGCCTATCAGTTATAGATGTTGGTACAGGAGCTGGTTTTCCAGGCCTGCCATTTAAAATCTGTAATCCAAATATCAAGTTGACCCTACTAGACTCTCTTAACAAGAGAATCAACTTCCTAAAGGCAGTTGGTCAGGAACTAAGCCTAGATGGTATAGACTATGTCCATGGCAGGGCTGAAGATATGGCCCAGAAGCCAGACCATAGGGAAAAATACGATATAGCAACAGCGAGGGCAGTAGCCAGTCTACCCGTCCTACTAGAGCTATGTGTCCCTTATGTAAAGGTCGGTGGTTTCTTTATATGCCTAAAGGGACCTGGTGTAGATGCAGAATTAGAAGATGCTAAAAACGCCATGAAGATACTTGGTGTTAAGTTGGTTGAAAGGATAGATGTCAGCCTACCAGACCAGGAATTAAAGCATAATATACTGGTCTTCAAAAAGGAAGAGCCTACTCCAGCTAAGTATCCAAGAAAGGCCGGTAAGCCTTCTAAAAATCCACTTTAGATTGTGTATTTAGGTGAATATGTTAATCGAGTAGGGAGGACTTTCTCCTCCCTCTCACACCACGGAGCGTGCCGTTCGGCACTCCGCGGTTCAATTCAAATAATAATCTAGACAACTAATGAGTCCTCGCTTTGCGAGGATTTCTTTTGTTATCTTGCGAAGCCCCGCTGTTTTTGCTACCGCTTGATAATGGTCTTTAAATCCTACGGATTGTCTCGCCATCCATTCTGGTACACCTAGCTTCCTTAGTCCCCACATCCTTTTCTTGCTAGTTTTCCATTGTTTCCATATAACTATCCTCATACGATTACGAAGATGTTCATCTATTTTAGTCATATTTTGTTTCATCTTACCTATCCTAAAATAGTTTATCCATCCTCTTATCACCTGATTTAGTTTCAGTATCCTGTAGTCCATAGACACTGACCACGAACGATATGTTAGTTTCTTGAGCTTTCTCTTGAATCTGTTTATTGAGTCTTTATGTGGTCTGGCTTCCCATTTTCCATTCATTTTCACAAAGCCAAATCCTAGGTACTTGAGCCTTGTTGGTTTTGTGACTTTGGATTTAGTAGCATTTACCTTAAGGCTTAGCTTCCTCTCTATCCACGATGTGACCGTATGCATCACTCTATTTGCAGCCGCACTGCTTGCAACGGTTATTATGCAGTCATCTGCATATCTAACAAAGTGCAAGCCTCGTGCTTCTAACTCTTTGTCTAGTTCATTGAGCATTATGTTACTAAGCAAAGGGGATAGGTTACCTCCTTGCGGAGTTCCTATAGTGGTTTCTTCATATTTCCCTTTTACCATAACTCCTGCTCTTAGGTACTTAGTTACAAGAGATATTACATCTGGGTCTTTCACCGTTTTACCTACTAGGTACATTAGCTTGTCCTGTGGTACGTTATCAAAGAACTTTTCTAGGTCAATATCCACTATGTATGTGTATCCATCATTTAGATATTCTAGTAGCTCTACTATTGCTTGTTGTGCTCTTCTACCTGGTCTAAATCCATAACTATGTTCACTAAATTGTGGTTCGAACATTGGTGTTAGAACTTGGGCAATTGCTTGTTCTATGATTCTGTCTACTACTGTTGGAATTCCAAGATTTCGTACTCCACCGTTTTGGTTTTTGGTATTTCTACTCTGAGTACTGGTTGTGGTTTATATTTCCTTTTCAGGATTTTCGTTTTGATATCTATCCAGTTTTCTTTGAGGTATTTGTTAACATCTTCGATGCTTATACCATCTATGCCTCCGGCACCCTTATTGGCTTTTACCTTTTTGTATGCCATTTTCATATTTTCTCTGGATAATATCTGATTCATTAGTTGTCCCATAGATTGTCTCACTTTCCTAATTTTCTTTTGTACATATTAGCCCTAACTCCTGTGAAATGTTCACTCCGTTACGTCTTTGCTACTATATTTCTCGTCGGACCTGTATACTCAGTTTTATTAAGTCACTTTGACTTTTAGAATTGTTCAGCCCTTCGCTCCATTCCCATTACAGAAACTTCTCCACTACTATGGCTTCTGCTGACTTCTCACAGTTCGTTGTTACTAGGTTTTCCCTCTGTGAGACCTCACGGGATAAGTCGTCAGTCTTTCCTCGTCTACCTGCCTAATCTACATACATAAGTTACGTTTGCCTTTTGGACTTTGTGACTAATAGCCCACTCATCCTTTATGTAAGCCTTGATATTAGGTTTCTGTACGTCAGGCTACGATTTTGCTATTGCTTCTTCTCGCCATCACCTCACGGTGATAACCTTGCAAGTTGCTATGAGGTTCGTCGGCAACTACGCCCTACGTGGACTTTCACCACAGACTGACGGCATGCCCGTCATACTATTAAAAAGCCTTAGTTAGAATTTTTCTTAACCAAGGCTTTTTTAATATCAATGTTTATCTTCTTTTTTTATCTATCTAAGTGTTTTTAGTTCATCTTCTACAGAGCTTGATATAGACCTTTCACCACCTACAATGATAATATTTGCTATATTCTAATCTTCAATCCTCTTTTTTAAAACCACAATAAAAACCAATGCAAACAGTATACTTACGTATAGTGTTGCTAATGATACAGTTTGAAAGCTAAATATCATTTTATATCCGTCATTGTGATATTTTTATATTAACTAAGTAGTCATGAATTGATATATACAATACTATTCCAAACATTATTGCCCCTGATACTATCGCCCAGAATACACTCTCCTTGATATACATAAATATCATACTCTTTTTTTGATAGACCAATATATCTCATTATAGTATTTTTCTCTTTTTCTTTGTTCAAAAAAATCATATTTAAGCTTGTATATATTGTTATTATTGACAGCACTGAAATATAAATACCAATTACAATAATATTTTTTTCATTAATACTCTATGTTCATATTCATCAATATACTTAAATTCGGTTTTGGATATAATTTTGTAGTTATTCTTTCCTAACACTTCATCCATATGTGCTCTTAGATTTTTTTATTATTGCCATTATAATTGAAATTTATTTCATCAGCACCTCCATATCCTACTAATTTCTTAAAAATTATCTGTATCAGTGATTATTTCAGGAAGTAGCAATTGTGAAGCTACTTTTCTTGACCATTTTAAATCATCAATAAATCCACCAACAATAATTTTTTTCGTTTTGTAGGCTTCTCTTCCATTGGAGTATTGGGCAACTTTGATCTTTATTACATCTCCAACTTTTTATATTTTTTTCATAGTTGGTACCATCTTCGTTTCTAATTTATTATAGACCTTCGATCTAAGATAGGCTACTGGGTATTCTGAAGTCGATTTGAATTTATCATTTCTTATAAATCCATTTTTTTATTAGGAAGTCATCATCTACTCCTGTGATAACTGTTTCTATTTCTTTACCCTTTAAATCTCTATCGTTTAAAAAGTATTCATTAAACATCTTTCCATCACTGATAAAATAGGCCCCTTTACTAGATTTAGTAACGATATTTTTTTAATTCTATTATCATCTTTAAACCTACCTATATTTCTATCATTCAAGTTGGATTTTTGGTCTATAAATATTACTTAGATTTTTTTAAGGTTATAATCTCTTCCCATAAGAAAAATTTACTGAAGAATCAACATTCTTATCAAAATAATCTCTATTAATATTAATTACATATCTAGACAGTGATAAGCTCAACATAATAACCGGTACCATCAAATATATAGCATTTTTTTGTATATTTATTAATAATAGTTTCTTATGTATTTTTTTGTAGTTGGTCTTAGTAAGATTCTATTGATTTTTTTCTTCTATGACTATAGTTGGTTAAATCGACTACACTTAAATTATTTATCACATAAAATTCATATAGGAAAAACAATCGCAAAAGGTATAATCGAGATAATAAAAGGAAATTATGTAGGTTCTATAATCCATATATATGCTTTTTATCCATTAGTCTAAATAGATCGTCTGAAAAACAAGGTGAAGTTCACTTTTTTTCATATAAATTAACGATGCATAATATGATAAAAATAAAGCTAATAATATTACTAATTAATATAATTAGTACTTTTTCTAAACCAAAGATAAAAAAATACTTTTTTTCTTACTTGACCCTACAACCCTAAGAAGGGCAGCATCTGCAAATACATCTCTAGATGCAATAAACAAGAAAACTAACGGAAATAGTATACCTGCTAAAATTAAATTTTTTTACGTCTGGTGAAGCAATAAAAATTGCCTATATGTATTTTTCCGTGCTCTCTAATATTTTTATTATATGTAACTAGATTTTTGAGGTAAGTTTAATTCTGTATTTAATCCATAAGATTCACCCTCTGGATCCTTAAATCCAGTCTTAAAAACTAATATATGCATTAAACTTGTCTGGAATTGTATTTTTTTAAAACCATCTCCCATTTTAATATATAATTGATCCATCCCCCTCGTCTCAGTTGACTCAATCTTATTATATACAATACCAGTTATTTTGATTTTTTTTGAAACATATCTAATTTTGTTGATTCCATTTTCTTCATAATTTACTTTTACAACTCCATCGATATAGTCTCCGATTTTATGATTTCCAGTCCCATCTAACAATATGGCTTCCTCGTCATTAAATGGTAATCTCCCCAAAATCAGCTTGAGCTTGCTAATTTCATTCACCTTTTCGTTATACTCTTCTAAAAGTAATATCTTACCATTGTTCTCAATGAATTCTCCTATATTTTTTGTTTGATATACCTTATCTACACGTTTACTATTTTCTATATTATCTAGTGTTGTTTTATCTATATTTTTTGCTACAGCTCCATAGACTGCTGAATTTTCATCGATAAATTTCTTTGCGTTTATCATTTGGCTTTTAGTAGCAATAGACATTGAAATTACACTTACCAGAGAAAATACTATAATTATACTTAAATATATAGCCCTTTTTGCGTGACTTTTTAGATATTTCAACCCCAAAATATACATATTCATAAAATCATCTCCTAGTAACTAACTGTTCATAAAACATAATAGGTGGCAAAAACCACCTATTATATTAACTCTTCTAATACTTATCAGTGCCATATGCACATCTTTTAACATAGGGGCCACATGCGGTACAGTCCACGTCGCAGTCAACTCCGTGCCTTCTCCCATAGTCTTTCCAAATATAATAGCATGGATGTACATTTACCTGCATATCTTCTATTGGTAATTCCTTTTCTAAAATACCCAACCTTATTTTTTTCTTATCATCTTTCATTACATGTTCCACCTTTTTGGGTTTTTTATTTTTATATTAATATATTAATATTACAACTAAATTATATATCTATTATACAAGTGTTTATAACACGCATAATATTTCTTATCTCGTGCTTTTACGTCTTCTGATAGTGAATTTACACCACCTAAAAACACAACTATTTTCTGCACTAAGTCTTTTTGATTTCATCGCTTGTATTACTTGGTAATTCCTCTTTATTTACACAAAAAATCTATGTATCTAAATTTATGATTGTTAGATTATCTATTAAACCAAATATTTTTTTGTTTTAACATCAACCACATTTAATTATTATTTATATATAACATTTTAAGATATTGTTATTCTTTTTTTCAAAATTGTCAAAAAAATACCCTAAAAATGACATAAAAATTCATATACTAATTTTTAAAGTGTTTATTCTTGTAAAAATGTATCCTGTTTAATTCCCAGTTTCCCGTAAGTGGTATTTTCCAGTATCTCTTCAGTACTTTATACTCTCTAGACCTGGTATTAAGCTTCTTCATCTCATTTATTCTTAACTTGTTTAGTTCCCTCGTCAAGTGCTGTACTATGTGGAATTTATCGACTAAATTTACACTCATAGACGCATCAACTGTATTTACTGACTTGAATTCGTCTATTGATAGAATCCTAGGTAGATAATTTTTTCTTCTCCTATCTTCAGTTAAACGGAGTATTCTGGCAACACTAGTAGGAGATACACAGTGTTCTCTTGCAATTAAGTCCATTGACTTAGTCTCACATAGGTTTAAAACTATAGACCTCTTAACATCATTCGATATGAAGCACCCCTTATCTACGATAGGTGTTTTGGCCATAAATGTTGACTCGCAATGCTTACAGAAGAATATCTGCTTTTTAACCATCAATATCAAAGGGTTTGTATTGACCCTATTAAAAAGTATTTTTACAGTCTGACTCCCATTTTTAGTTATGTCATAATTTTCATTGACTATACCACATTTAGGGCAGCAAGCTGGCCTATATGAAAGCTTTCCCCTTAAGACTGTATATTCTATCCCCTTAATATTTTCTTTTTTTGTTCCCTAAAATTACTAAATTTTTTTATCGTTAATTCCTAAGATTTCTGTTATACTAGCATTAGAACACATATCATTTCTCCTTGTTTTTTTTATTTTTTTGCGATTTAAAAATTATACACGAGATTTGATGTGTGTTCCTATTTTTTTAAAAAAATTTAGCGTTGATAGTATAGTAAATTCCAATATATGAAATATACACTACCAACGCTATCATAGATTTATAGTTCTTACTCTCATCTATGTATATTATACAACTCTATATCATATTATAAATATTTTTATATTACCTAAATGCTATCTGGACTCCATAAACCAAAAACTGTCATATATCCAGGATTTACACGAATTCCTTGTAATCTTGTGTCTCCTTTACCCCACTCATACGTGTTCTGTGGTATCTTTGCTGAACCCGGTCTGTAGAAAGTTTTTGTTGAGGAACCAACATCTTCGTAATGACTACCATTCCACTTTCCTCCTACCATCTTCATAGATACACCTAGATTAAGATTTTTTCCAGCATTGATTTTTACATAAGATGATGTCGCATCCAATTTGGGACGAGCTTCTGTAGTTCTAACTTTGTTAGGTGATGTGAAATAAAAATCAAATTTTGTATCAATATGATTTCCAGCAAATATAATACTACCACTTGTTAATAATATTGTACCTGCTAATGCTATTGATAAAATTAATTTCTTCATATATGCCTCCTTTCAATGATATAGAGTATATAAATCACTAATAATCAGATATTGTGTATTCACCACTATCCACATTGTATTCTACCATCTTTCTATTTCCCTTGTCTTTAAATACATATGCTATATTTTTTTATTTTAATTTCATTGACATCATGAAGCACATCTCCATCATTACCCTTGACTGGTATTTTAGTTCTATCATCTGTGCTATTTTTTTATACTGTCATAGTTGTCTGTTTTACCTCCAGACTTTATTGTCCGTAAATATTCCACCCTTGCATCTAATTTATTTCCATCACTTACATCCACTCCCAAGTATGAAATATCTAATTTACTTTTTATTTTTTTGCCCTTAAATAAAGTAAAAATTTCGTCTTTTTCATTTTTTTATTTTCTTCACCTCTATCTCTATATCCTCAACCCTGACTGGTAAATTTTTTTGCTTGAAACTTTAACTGGAGGTGTATTTATATTTTTGTTACTATCCTTCATACTGATAATGAAACTACAGCCTATAACAAAAAAATTATGGCGACTATGGCAATTACTGTTTTTTTATTCATTTTTTTATCTCCTTATATAATGATGCTCTAATTCGTTGCTTTTTAATATTGCTGATAAATACCTTTATATCACCGTCTTTTTATCTGCGCTTCATTAGGTACTGGTATCAAATACCTATACTCATCAATTCCAATTTTTTTAGACGCTGGTAAACCATCATAAAAAAATATATTCATTTAGATTTAACTTGATATCTAAATTTTTCTTTGTTATCAACACCCTTTATTGTATAATCTACTCTTACATATCGGTCTATAGTATAATCGATAAAATTCTTACTCATATCACCAAGATCCTTAGCAATATCCAAATCTTTAGTTTTCACAAGGTCTATGTCTTTCACAGTCATTTTACCACCAAATGCATTAAACTCTTTTCCTAGTGTTTCCATTGTATAATCTCTTAAATTGGGTGCATTTTTATTCACTTGATAAATTCTACATGAATAAAAAGCTAACAATACAAGACAAATTGTAAAAGTAATGACTTTATATTTGTTCATTTGTACACCTCTTAATAACACTCTCTATTCTACCATTACTCATTTTAACTGTGTAATCGAACAAGTCTTCAAGGTCTTCCTTATGGTGGCTGGCAATAAGTATTGTTTTACCTTGCTTTTTTTTACTTATCATTATTTCTCTAAATATCTTGATAGAGTCCTCGTCAAGAGCATTTGTTGGCTCATCAAAAACTAGTAATTCTTGGTCTTCCATTATTGCCTGGACAATTCCAAGCTTTTGCCTCATTCCCAAAGAATATTTTTTTACTTTTTCATCCTTAAAATCATATAGACCTACTTGTTTCATTACATCTAAAATAGCATTTTTATCTATATATTTATTTATATCAGCTAGGTATTCAAGGTTTTCCATTCCTGTATATGAATCAATAAATCCTGGATACTCAATAACTGCACCAAGTCTTACTGGATAAAATGCCTTTGGTTGAAGCTTTACATCCTTGACATATATTTCTCCTGCTGTTAGATTAATAAAATTACAAATAGCCCTAAATAACATTGTTTTTCCGCAACCATTATGTCCTATAAAGCCATAAATTTTTACCTTCTTCAATATCAAGGTTAATATTTTCCAATACATACTTGTTTTTTTATTTTCTTTTCAACATTTAATAACCTGATTAAAGCCATATAATAACCGCCCCCCTATATCAAATCTATTTCTTTATAAAAAAATACCACCAAAAAGCTCGTTGATAAAATCAAAATAGTATTGTAAATTAGACCTCCAATATACATACTTCCATCTTGTAAAACTAGCATATATCCACCACCCGGAAGAAATCCCGATCCAGAAACTAAATTAAATGCCACTGAACATATAGCTACAAATACTCCTATATGCTCACCAAATTTCATTGATACAAGCAAATTGAATATACCTAGTGAAATAGCCCCTATACTATATGAAATAAAAAAATTTTCCCTAACAAGTATAAGTCTCTGATATATACTTTATTGAAGAGGCAACCTATATAAATAGTGAGCATAACAATTGATATAAATATGGTACTACTAATACATATAAAAACCATCTTGCTAACCGCTAGTGAAGTTCTACTCCTATACCTCGTTAAAATCAGTTTATTATAATTGAATAAGTCTTCGTAAATATACGAACTGAAAATGTACATAACAAGTATTTGTAATGTAACAAAAAAATATTACTACCAAATATATTTTTCCCTCGTATCAAGCTTTGGTAGTATAAGGTATGAGACTACATAACTATAATCTTTGTAAAAAAATTGATGCAAACAATCAATGGCATAATAATAAAAAAATTATAAATACAAGTATATTCCTTTTTTTGATTTATCTATACCAAATTTAAAAATCTCTTTTTAATAAATTCAAAAATCTTCGCCCACCCTTTTTTTCCTCTAAAAAAACAAGTATATATATACTAGCATAAACAATAAAAATTACAGTAAATGATAATTTTGCTAGCAGTAATTTCGGACTATTTATAGACTCTATATCTAATATATAAGAATATATCAAGACCCCATTCCTGAAAGCTGAAATAAAAAAATGGTATCGTGACTAGTGCAAAGCTATATAATCTATCCAAATATCTTGATACTATCAATACCATCATGGATATGGTAGCATTTCGTAAAAAGTAAAATAATAGATTTAATACAACTACACTTTTGCTTATTGATAAAAAAATATTTGTGTCTATTTTTTTGAAGCATTGTATAATACTGATATAGGGCTATTTACCTGATACCAGGTAAAGTCAGTTTTATTTGTAAATATGTATGCAAAAAGATATAAGGATACACAAAAAATCAAACTATTTACCACATTTGCAAGTATAATCTCTCTAATTTTATGTTTTGCAAAACGTTTTCTTGATTTAAACCTGACCATCAGTTCATAACTTCTGTTATTACTTGCATATAGGATAATAAGTAACAGAAAAGGGATACTTATTAAAAATTCAACTGATGGGTCAGTCATCATTATCATGTACATATCATACATAGATAGATCTTTATAAAAACTATATGCATCCATCATGGAATAGTTAATCTTCATGCAAAAAAAAGTCACTATCACAATGGCTGGCAACATATAAAAAACAAGATCTTTCATCTTATTATGTTTAAATATAATCATACTTTTTCTCCTTTATAAATATGATTATTAATGATAGTAATAGAGGTACAAAAAAACGCTAGTAGTAATTCTACAATCGTATACCTATTATGAGTAATCCTAAAAATGAGCATTGATGAAACGGAATAGTCTTTAATATTGAGTATATTAACCAGATTCCAAATTAGCATGTTTATTATGAAAGGAGTTGATACTACCACTAATTTCTTATTTATAAAAAGTGACATTGTAAACCCTACTATACCCATCAATCCTGAAAATGCAAATGTAAATAAGAGTGAAGCTATTGTATATATCATTGGATGATAAACTAATAAGTCTGACATACCCATTTTATATTGAAAATTAGCACCTAGAAAAACTGATGGCATATTGATTGGGAAAATTGCTAATTTTACTAATACATCTAAGATAAACACTGATATCATCACCAGCCCAGCACTAATAAAAGACATTAATAGCTTAACTAGAAATACCCTATGCCTAGGCGTTCTAGTTAAAATATTTATATACTCCTTACTTCTTATATCTTGTCCAAGAATATCACTTCCAACAAGAGCCGCCAAAATCGGCAGTAAAAAATAGAAGGTATTCATCGAGGTTATCATATCTGGTGATAGAAAGAATAGCCTCATATAAAAATTTCTATCGGATATGAAATATATATTATTCATATTATAGTTTACATAAAAAAATAAAAAAATAATATTAAAAAGTAAAACCCTAAAAAATATCTTACTTTTTTTATAACCCTTTTTAAATTCTAGAGATATCAGTTTCATACAATCCTCCTTAAATATAACATGTCATTTCAACCATTAGTAACCACTTACATTTTATATATGATTATCTAATTTCCCTAAAACCATTAAAAATGCTACAATTACCAATGACACAGAAAAATGTATCGATATATAATAGTTAATAAAAATATAGCAATTGGTATGCTATGTACATAAATAAAGTAGTTACTATAGCCCTTTTTATACACTCCTTTTTTTCACATACGTCTAACTTTTTTTATTTCTACATTCAACTGGTGATAAAACAAGTATAACTACAGATGAAACAAAAGTTATAATAAAGGTGTTTATTTTAACCTCGTTTATATAACTAATTGCATTCAATGCAAAAAACTATAGTAATAGTTGAAAGAATATAACAATTCACTAATGTTTTAGAATGATATCCACCAGAATATCTTCTCAATAATATATACGAAAATGTATATACTATTGTTCCAAATAAATTTTCATAAATTAAACCTATAGCAAGTATTAATAAAACATTCATTACCGAATTAATTAATCTTCTTAATCCATATCTATATATTTCAATTTCATCATTTTCTATGCGAGAATGTAATATTAAATTTTTTTAAAAATAAATTCAACCATATTTTTTTCACACTAGAATCGTCTCAACCCTTTAATCCCTTCACTTTCTTTATCTTGAAAAAAATAAAAAAATGAACATGTTGAGTTTGCACCTAAAACTGCAAAAAAATATCGATACGTGAGCTATTAAGTTAAATATTTTTTTCATGTTTTAATATCCTCCATAATTTTATTATTATGCATTTGTAACATATTAATATATTGTTGTTTCTTTTTGTCAAAGTTGTCAAAAAATACTCTGAAAATGACATAAAAAGCATGGACTAATTTCGGCTCTATGTCAAATAACGTTGGTGATAATTTAAATCAATAAAATCTATTAAATTATGCGGCAGCATCCATAGCAAACTTATAGCTATGGATGTTGCCCTTTTGTATCTTATACCTTTCCATAAGCATTATCCTTGCCTTAAAATTTCTAAAACTCCTATATCCGTAGGATACTCTTTTAATTACCTTTATCTTATTATTCTTACCCTCCACCATAGCATTCGTATAGTCATATTTCAGTGAATTTACCACATATTTTCTAAGCTTTTTTTAAGGGTTTTTTTATACTCTTTCTAAAAACACATCGGTACTTTTATCAGTCCTAGTATTTAGAATGTCTTCAAGCATAGCCACATCATTATTAGATATACTTAATAGGAAGTTTTGATAAAAAAATCATAGGCTTCTTTTTAAGTTGGGAAATTTTCCTAACATGTAGTCTAATATGTCAACTGAACTAGTCATATTTTTTTAAAGTGTATGTTCTTGTAAAAATATATACTGTTTTAATTCCCAGTTCTTTGTAAGTGGTATTTTTCCAGTATCTCTTCAGTATTTTTATACTCTCTAGACCTGGTATTAAGCTTCTTCATCTCGTTTATTCTTAGCTTGTTTAACTCCCTTGTCAAGAGCTGTACTATGTGGAATTTATCAACTACGATATTGGCATTTGGAAAGACCTTCTTGGCAAGATCAATATATGGCCTATACATGTCTGTAGTCACATATTCTACCCTTTTTCTCACCTTCAAGGAATATGAATTAAAAATACTCAAAGAGGTATCTTTGCCTCCTATCTGCCAGGATATCAAAAATATGACCGCCTTCTAAATCGGTTAAATTCACACTCATAGACGCGTCAACTGTATTTACTGACTTGAATTCGTCTATTGATAGAATCCTAGGAAGATAATTTTTTCTTCTCCTATCTTCAGTTAAACGGAGTATTCTGGCAACACTAGTAGGAGATACACAGTGTTCTCTTGCAATCAGGTCCATTGACTTAGTCTCACATAGGTTTAAAACTATAGACCTCTTAACATCATTCGATATGAAGCACCCCTTATCTACGATAGGTGTTTTGGCCATAAATGTTGACTCGCAATGCTTACAGAAAAAAACCTCTGCTTTTTAACCATCAATATCAAAGGGTTTGTATTAACCCTATTAAAAAGTATTTTTACAGTCTGACTCCCATTTTTAGTTATGTCATAATTTTCATTGACTATACCACATTTAGGGCAGCAAGCTGGCCTATATGAAAGCTTTCCCCTTAAGACTGTATATTCTATCCCCTTAATGTTTTCTTTTTCGTTACCTAAAATTACTAAATTTTTATCGTTAATTCCTAAGATTTCTGTTATACTAGCATTAGAACACATATCATTTCTCCTTTTTTTATTTTGTCGTGATTTAAATTATACACGAGATTTGATGTGTGTTCCTATTTTTTTCAAAAAATTTAGCGTTGGGAGAGAATTTTCTCTCACCAACGCTAAATATTATACAACCCTAATTTCAATCCATGCTTTTATACTAGTTGTCTCAACAATATATTATAGGTTAATAAATAAATCAACAGTAAACATACAGTTACCTGTATCAATATTCATATACCCATTACTTTTTTTCTACTTGCTCACGTACGTTTTCAAGCCCTATTCCATGGTAGTTTTTTTCTTCCTTTCTGCTAACAAATCCTTTATTATCTTTTTATTACTAGGCCATCAAATGTATTTACTATTTTTTTATAAGCAAATTACTATCTTTATATGATATAAAGACTTCTATATATCTATTATCTTTAATTGATTTTACTCCTTCAATAGCATTATCCAGCAAATTCCCTAAAAATAGTTATAACTTCAAACTCAGGAAGTTTAATTCCTTCTGGTATTTTTTTACATCATATTTAAAAATCTATACCTTGATTTTTTTATTTCTTCAAATTTTTACATTTAATATACCATCAATTAGGTAGTTACCAGTATTTATGTATACTTTTTTTCACCCTCTATTTTCCCTAGAATATCATTTGTATAAGTAATAATATCTTTACTCATATTATTTTTTTAGCCATATTTCTTATAGCATACATATGATTTTTTTCATATCATGCTTTATTTTTTTCTTGTATTATTAATATGCTTTCTATCAGCTTCTATTTGCTTTTCATAATATTCGCTTTGTTTAATAAGAAATTTTTTTGTCTAGCATTTTTCTGTCATTACATTTACTATTTTATTAAAAAAATATATTAGTATAATACAAATAATAAAAAAATCAAAACCATGTTAATAAAAAAATAAACTTATAATTATTACTATCAACAACTAGAAGCATATTTATAGCGATCACCATAGATATTACTGCTGTTAGGGCTATTGGTAATGAGAATATTAATGGTATGTTTTTCAATTCTTATTTTATAAAAAAATTAATAACTATTAATACAAACAAGTATCTTATCATATTTACAATAAATACCACATATATATCAAAAAAACTATTTTTTTGGAGTATATTTTTCATTAACTACATTTATAAATATCATAGATAATAATATATCTGATATCAATAAGAAGAACATAATCAAAATTGTAACAAGAGCTTTTTCTCTTAAAGGTATCATCGTATATCAAGCTCAACAATAACAATATAAATATGAAATTTGCTACAATTGTTAATAATGGTATGTTAAATTTTTAAATATACTGCAACTACAGCAATATTAAAGATAGCATATAAAATTTTTTTCATAAACAGAATTGATTTTTTTATTAGTAAAGAATACATTTATTATCTTATATACAGTCAAAGTATAGATAACTTCTAATAACATAAAAAAATACAATCATAACTTGTAAGCATTATTACCCCCTCCGATATGCCATATTTTTTTGCATTGTTTCGTCTACATACTTTCTGCCGATATTTATTATAAGTCCATTTTTTTAACTCTATTTTGCTAGCAGATATCTTAACAATGAACTTAAGATTTACAATATATGATTTATGAGGGTTAACAAAAATTACTGGTAATAAATTTTTTTCTTTTTCATCTCCAATTTTTTTCCATTAAATACATCGTATATTTCTCCATTTTTAATTATTTTTTTATGTGACGTCCCTCTGATTCAAGATACATTATTTCGTTATAAGGTATTGAACATATCGTCTTATTTTTTTCTTATATGTATAGACTTCTTCTTTCTTTCCTGTTATTTTTTTATAAACTTTTTTTATGATAGAGTTCAATTTATCAATATCTATAGGCTTTTCTAAGAAATCAAAAAGGATTTGTTTTAAATAACTGTCTATCATAAGAGTTTTTAGAGGAAAAAAATATACTATTTCTGTTTTTGTAATTTTCTAGGGTATCCCTTATATATTCACCTACACTTATACCATTCATTTTTACAAGCTCTATATCTAAAAAAATAAAAAGATCGATTTCCTCTTTTTTTATAAATTCAATAAGATCTTCACCCGTATAGAACTTTTTTTAATTCCTATTTCTATATCATTTATAAACTCATACTTCAATATATTTTTTTCCAGCTCTAAGCAAAAATCTTTTTTTCATCATCACAAATTGCTATTCTTATCATTTGTTGTTTGTCATCCTCCAATATAGCTTTGTAAAAGACTAACCTTATTATATACTTTTTTTAAATACCAATTACAAACATATGAAAAATTATATTGTAATAAATAAGAAAAATATTTCAAATATCATGTATAATTTAAGTCATTAAAAAAATAGAATTATGCTATGTGTTTAAGTTACATTATAATAGATATGTTAGTAATTTAAGTAACAAAAAAATCAGCATCCATAATTATCAATTTATTATGTACACTACTGTATAATTAAACATATTTCGTTGATTCTACAACCAGCCCACATATTCCTGTATGATATTCCTGTATGGCATCACATATATACCGGAAAAACCCCTCTTCCAATCTCAACTAATAAAAAAATTCTACAGATATAAATAAAAAAAGCCCCTAAGGTA
>BNJS01001595.1_pt1 | contig 26161 bp, 32 predicted proteins | sample 8540461 | NCBI WGS metagenome assembly BNJS01 (sample SAMD00202454, study PRJDB9452) | human saliva metagenome | isolation source: human saliva | place: Japan | reverse complement strand
TTAAAAAAATCGCAATGATGTCCTCAAGTTTTATGTTCCATGCTTTCTCCAAATATTTTTTTATCAATAAAGCCTTTTAAAAAGGTTTAAGAATTATCTCATTTTTTTAATGTCTTTCACAAAATCTTGAGTGAAATAAAAACGTCTGAATGATCGTTTCAAACGGTTTTTAAATAATAAAGTGATCTGCACCCTCAAAAATCTGGACACCTAATTTGAGGTGCAGATTATATCCTACTCTTATCAATTTCGTTTAAAAATTATCAAACTCGTCACCGAACAGGGATTATGGTATCCGTGAGGTGGCTAAACTTCATAAAATTTCCCACGCTCTCGTCATTTATTGGCTAAAAGCATTTCGCGAAAGAGGGCTTGATGGCGTAAAATCGCCTTATACGAATCTTCAAACACCGAAAATAGTGCAGTCAAAGATGAAAAAGAAAGACATTAAAACTCCGGAAACCACGGACTTTTCACCCTAAAAGCGTTTAAAAAGTTACAACGAGAGCTCGCCTTGGCTCGTGCGGAGATTGCTTATCTAAAGGAGTTGAGGCGCTCGACCGTCAAAAACAACGACAGAAAAAAGAAAAATCATTGAAAGATTGAAGCCAGACCACGCGTTAAATGATTTACTTCATGTGTCTAAAATGCCTCGCTCAAGCTTTTACTATAAAGAGATTAAGCGAAATTATCACGAGGTAAAAGAGGCTATCTTATCGCTGTATAAAAAGAACAGAAAACGAGATGGTTATCGCTCAAATGACACCTCAAATTACGCCAAATGGGTTTTAATTTGAATCATAAAACAGTGTTAAAGCTAATGAATGAGTTAGGTATTCATTCCATTTTACGCAAAAAGACATAGGGAAACGTGGAAAAACATCGCATATTGCCCCTGAATTTACTGAATCGTGATTTTACAGCAACGGCACTCAATCAAAAATGGGTAACGGATGTAACGGAATTTCATGTTGGGCAAGAAAAGCTTTATTTTTCACCGTTGATGGACTTGGCTAACCGAGAAATTATTGCCTATAACTTTTCAACACGCCCGAAGTTTTCATTGGTAAAAAAGATGTTAGAACAAGGACTTAGTCGAATTAAACCGATAGAATGCCCTGATTATTCATAGCGACCAAGGCGTATTGTATGGCACGGCGGAATGGGTGAAAATGTTGGAGGGTAAAGCGGTTCAAAGTATGAGCCGCCGAGGAAATTGCTACGATAATGCGGTGATTGAAAGCTTTTTTGCAATATTAAAATCAGAGTGCTTTTACTCTCGGACTTATCATTCAATTGCTGAATTACAGGCTGAAATTGAAGAATATTTAGTGTATTACAACCAAAAACGAATTAAACTTGGTTTAAAAGGATTGAGCCCAGTGCAATACCGAGCTCAATATTTAAGTTAACTAACCTGTCCAACTTTTTGGGGGGGGTAGATCACTTTTCACCGCCCCCATAGCTCAGTCGGTCATAGCAGTCGACTCATAATCGATTGGTCACAGGTTCAAGTCCTGTTGGGGGCACCACTTTCGCCATACCGCATCATTTTATCTCCCTCAAAAACCACACCCACACCACTGATTAACATCCACCACACAACATCCCCGAATCCTCGTAGCGTGCAACTTATTGCACGAAATCATGAATGCCTGAAAAGTGGTGAATAACGTTTTGTGCGTGGTTCTGTCATGCATCAAGATGCACGCTACAATATGGGAAAAAACGCCCTGTTGCGCAAATGTAAAACGATGTAAACTTAAGGCGTGGGGCGTTGCAGTAGTTGATTTGTGATTATTTTTGCATATAATTCAAGATTTGAGGTATAGGGTTGAAATAAGACCCTTTAAAATGCCCTGCGATGTGAATTAAAGTGCGGCCATTTTTCATGGTGTTTTTTTCAGTCTAACGCTTTCAAAACTTTTAAGGTGGATTGTGAACAACAAAAACATTCACTTAAGTTTTTACGGCTGGCGACAGCCTTCGTTTTTCATAAAAAGGAAATCACTTATGAATCATATTTACAAAAACATTTTTAATAAGGCGCTTGGTGTGTTCACCGCCGTCCCTGAATTTGCTTCTGCACATGGCAAGGGTTCCGAAAGAACTGTTGTCGGTCGTGTTGCGAAAGGCACCGCCGGCTTTTGCTGCCAGTGCGCTTGCCATCTCTGTTGGGTTGGCGCTAACCTCCACGAGTGCGGTGGCGGGACCGGGAATTTATATTAATGATGGAGTTGATGAGGGTTGTATGGCACTGTCTGATGCGCCACTTCCAAGAAGTGGTATCTATGGTATCAGCTCGACAGGTGTCAGTTACCACATTTTAACTGCAGGAGCGACGGCGGCCAATGCAGCTAATTTGGCATATTTTTGGTGGCAATGTAATGGCTCCCTTTGCTTGTCAACAGGTAATGCTGCTCAAGAATTTAGCACCCAAACTAACCGCACTTTATTCTACGGTAAAATGCGCCAGCTAGTGTGAACGACAACGGTGCGAAAAAACCCTCACCCTTGGCGGTCGTTTAGACGTGAACTCTGGTATTATCGGTGTGGGCGATCGTGGTACTAACGGCGCAGGCGCAACGAATAGTATTCGTATGGGTACGGGTACGACGTTGGATGAGGCGAATAAAAAAATAAAAATGCCATTGCAATTGGGGTAGATACAGCGACAACGGCAGAAGGTGCGGTTGCTATCAGTGCTGAGGCTAAAGCTAGAACAAGTTATTCTATCGCGATAGGTCGTAAATGCAACTGCCGGTGGCGATATGTTTTCTCCTTCTAACGAGACTGGCAGTGCAATCGCAATCGGTCGTAATTCTTTATCGAATTTCATCGGCGCCGTTGCATTAGGGTAATGGTGCAACTGTTTCTCCAGCAAAAATCTGGCGGGAACACGACAGACGGTATCGCGATTGGTACTAAAGCATTAGTAGATAGCTATAGAGGTATGGCTATTGGTGCGAATTCCCAAGCGAAAGGATCCCAAAGTATCGTGCTCGCCAATAATGTGCCTCGGTGCCAAAGTTTCCACTGCAAGTGGTATCCGTTCTCAAGTATATGGCGTGGAATCTGAAGTTTCTGGCAGTAATTCTGTTGCAATGGGTTCTACAAACACCGTTGCAAGCGCCCGCACCTTATGCGATCGGTAACAATATCAATGCAGCAGCAGGCACAGACGATTCATTGGTGTTTGGTACAAAAAGCGGCTGTGGGGGAAATAATGCCATTGCGATGGGTAACACCGCACAGGCCTCTGTAGCTAACTCTACTGCTATCAGCACGGGAGCAAACGCAAGAACATTGTATTCCATTGCTATGGGTTATAAAAGCCGTTGCGGGTGATAACTCAGCAGGCGCACCGGCAAACGGTGCAAGTGCGATTGCGATTGGTAACCAAGCTCTTGCGAATTACTACAATGCCATTGCATTAGGTCAAAAAGCGAAAGTCAACACTGGTTCTGATGGCATTGCGATTGGTTCTGAAACTCAAGTGAATGCGTATAAAGGCACTGCGATTGGTGCGTTCTCAGAAGCTAACGGCTCTCAAAAGCCTTGTTATTGGTAATAATGTTCAAGGCAAACCATCCGTTGCCTCCGGTGTGCGTTCGCAAATCATTGGTGTAGAATCCAATGTTGTTGGCGAGGATGCAACTTCAATTGGTTATAAAAACACCATTTTAGCCGCTCGTACTTATGCGATGGGTAACAATATCAATGTACGATCAGGTGCAGATGATTCAGTCGTGATGGGTAGTAATAACACCCTTGCTTCTGTCCGTACTTATGCAGTTGGTAACAATATTAATTTAGCATCAAATAAAACAACTGATTCACTTGCATTTTGGTACGCGTGCTCATGTAAGTGATCACGACCAGATTTCTCTTGGTACAGATGCCGGTGCAGATGCTGCAGCTACCGCCTCTAATGCCAATAATGTGGCGATTGGTCAATCTGCCGGTCGTTACGCGCAAAAGCGGCGCTGCCAATACTGCTATTGGTTCAAGATCTGGTCAATATGTGAAGGGTTCATATAACATCGCAATGGGTTCTAACGCTGGCTCTGGTGATGCGACACAGGTACTTGAGGCTAATAATACAGTGGCGATTGGTAATTCCGCCAAAGCCTCTGCCAACAACGCTATGGCAATTGGCATCGGCAGCAAAGCTCAGGCAGAGCAGACCGTTGCGTTTGGTCCATATGCTACCGCAAGTGGGAAATTCAGCACAGCAATAGGGTTTGCAGGCAAGAGCATTAGGAGATAATGCTATTGCTACTGGCAATCATGCGGCGGCAGTGGGTACTCAACAAATTTCTATCGGTATTAATGCAGGTAATAGCACAGGCTCCAATACTTCCCCGGCAAAAGCAGCTGACTATGGTGTGTTTATTGGTCGTTATGCAGGCTCTGATGCGGCAGGCGCAACAGGTAATGCTTATGGTGTTGGTATTGGTTTTCGAAGCGGGTAGCTATAATCAAGGTGGTACTAATAACTTCGCGATAGGTTCTCAGGCAGGTCAATATGTAGAAGGCTCACGCAACGCCTCCTATGGTCAACACTCCGGTAAATACATAAAAGGTAGCGACAACGTTGCAATTGGTACGCGTGCAGGCTCTGGTGCGGACGGCGATATTCTAGAAGCTGGCGATACTATTGCCATCGGTCGCGACTCCAAAAGCTTCTGCAAGTTATGCCACAGCCATCGGTCTCGAAGCAAAAGCCAAAAGGTATCGATTCTATTGCAATGGGTCATAATGCGACAGCCTCTAATGCAAAATTCTGTTGCATTAGGGTACTAACTCTGCAACCGCAGATGTTCACACCGGTGATTACACCCTTTAACGATTCCTACACTGCCGCAGGCTTGCCTAATGCAGTGAACGGCACTGTGTCTGTGGGTTCTAAAGGTAAAGAGCGTCAAATCCAAAACGTGGCTGCAGGCGTGATTAGCAAAACCAGCACCGATGCGATTAACGGTAGCCAACTTTATGCAACCAATAACTACTTAAGCAATCTCGCAGGTGGCGTGAAAAACGTCCTGGGTGGTAATGCGGCAGTTGATAATGCCGGTAACGTAACCATGAGTAACATTGGTGGCACGGGTGAAAACACCGTAGATGGTGCGATTAAAAACTTGAAAACCGCCATCGACAGCAAAGCAGACACCACCGCAAGCGTGACATCAGAAAAATGCAGCGGATATTAAAGTCGAAAAAGAAGCACAGGTTGGCAATATAACAAACTATAAGTTGTCTCTTGGTGATGACGCGAAAGCGAAATTAGCCAAAGCAGCGACTGCACTTCAAACGGTGGAAGGCGATAGCAATATCACGGCAACCAAAGATCCGCTGACCCAACGAAAGTGAAATTGGCGTTAAAAAGAGACTTAACGGCAGATTCCGTGACGTTAGGGAATACAACAGGCGACCAAGCTGTAGTGAACAAAGATGAGCTAACCATCGATAATGGTCCTTCTGTGAAGAAAGACGGCATCAACGCAGGTAATAAGAAAATTACCGGCGTGGCTGACGGAAACGTTGCCCTAGGGCAGCACAGATGCGGTGAACGGCGGTCAATTAGCGGAAGTGAAATCCAAAGCAGATAGCGCAGTACAAAAACGTTGTGTCTGCAAATCCGACCGCACTTACTGTAACCAAAGCGGGCGACACTGTGACGTTAACACCGAACTTTATCGCAGGCGACTTAGTGAATCCGGCAACCGGCGAAGTCAATACACCGGCAGCGGATGATGCAGACAAATTAGTGACTGCAGGTACGGTTGCGAAAGCATTAGCGAAACCCACTTCGTGGTGGATACTAAAGCGACAACGGGTGGTGAATTAGATGGTGCTTCTCAAGCTAACCAAAAAATTAAATCCAGCAACAAAGTTACCCTTCAAACGGGTAAAAACTTAAAAAGCGAAACAAACCAACGGCACAGATGGTGCTCAAGTGGAATTCTCGCTTAAAGACAGCATCAGCTTGACACAAGTGACTGCAGGCACAGGTGACAACCAAGTCGTATTAGGTAAGGACGGTGTGCAAGTAGGTGGCAACACTTACATCAACAAAGACGGTATCAATGCTGCGGGTAAAGCCATCAGCAACGTTGCTAACGGTAATGTCGCGGCTTACAGCAAAGATGCGGTCAACGGCGGTCAACTGCATGACACTGCGAAGAGCATGGCTGATGTAATTGGCGGCGGCGCAACCGTGAAAGACGGCAAAAGTGGTCGCAGGCCAAAACGGTATCGGTAACACCGGACAAAATACCGTTCATGGCGCGATTGCGGCAATTAACCAAAATACCGCAAACAACTTCAACCAAATCCGTGGCGATCTACGTAAAATGGATCGTGACTTACGCGGCGGTATCGCGGGCACGTGGCAACAGCCGGTCTTCCGCAAGCCTTCAGTCCGGGTAAGAGCATGGTTGCAGCAGCAGCAGGTGCCTATCGCGGTCAGCGGCTTAGCAATTGAGTGCATCCTGTACTGCATAACGGTAAAGTTATCTTGAAAGTCACCAGCACACCAACTCCCGCGGCGACTTCGGCGGTACAATCGGCGCCGGTTACCAATGGTAATCACTCCGCAGCTCACCTGAATCGGTGAACTCGCTTAACAAAAAGCATAGTAGACAAAATAGTTGCTAAAAAGTGGCTTAAAAGCCTTATAGTACAAGGCTTTTAAGCCCTATTTCTGAAAACATGAACAAAAACTGTCCATTTTGCCAAAGTGCAAGAATAAAGAAAACATGGTAAGCAAAAATAATAGCTCAACGTTATTTTTGTAATCAATGCCATAAAAACATTTATCCTAAAAATACAAATTAGATCCTATTAAAATTTGGGCTGATTACACCTCTGGAAAACAAACCTATCAACAGCTCGCGATAAAAATATCAGTGTTTAGTTAGAACCATACAACGATATATTGATAAAGCCCCTAAAACATCTTTTTAAATCAGCCTAAAAATCGATACCTTAATATCATTATGGATACGACCTTCTTTTTCATCGTTATTCTGGTATTTTAGTAATGATGGATTCAAAAACAGATAAAAGTCGTTTCATATCATTTTTGTAAGGACGGAAAAAGATGTCTACTACAAACTTGCATTAAATAGATCTAAGAGAAAAAGGTTATATAATTCAATCAATTACTTGTGATGGTGAGGCGAGGTTTAATGAAAGAACTATTTGATACGCCTGTGCAGATGTGTCATTTTCATATGGTCGCGATGGTGATGAGAAAAATTAAAGAAAAACATCAGTACAAGCGGGTAAAAAATTGAAAAATAATTGCGAAATCATTGGTAAAAGTTCCAAAAATGAATTTTATCGTCGTTTATATATGCTTGGTTTTATAAAACATGAGAATTTTTAAAAAGAACGAAGTGAAAAAGGAAATGAGAAAGGCTATTTTTCCTTATAAACATAGAAATTTAAGAGGGCTTATGCCAGTTTGAAATATTATATGAATTATTTATTTACCTTTGAAAAGCATGCTGAAATAAATATCGAAAATACGACAAATAGGCTAGAAGGATTATTTAAATATCTCAAAGCGTCAATTAAATAATCATAATGGATTAACGAAAAACGTAAGGTTATGGTCTGCCCCCAAAAATTTAGATCTGTTATTTAAAGGACTGCTTTTCGATGTTGTATCGGACTCAGTCCTTTTAATTTTAATTAGTTCGTTCTTCATTATAGTACCGCACATAATCATTGATAACCTTTCAAATTCATCAATGCTAGTAAATGATTTTTCCGTGAAAACACTCCGTTTTCATTGCCAAAAAGCTTTCATTGCCGCATTATCCAAACAATTTCCTTTTCGCGACATACTTTGAGAAATCTATTTTCGCTAATAGGCATTGATAGCTGGGCATTTGATAATGTATTCCTTGGTCTGAATGTAATATCAAATTCGCATTTCTCGGTCAATTTTTCCACCGCTTGTAACAGCATTTCTTGCACTAACATGCCATTTGGGCGACGACTTAATCCATAAGCAATCAGCTCATTATTAAAGCAATCTAAAATCGAGGAAAAAAATAGAGCTTTTTCATCTTTACTCTAAATTCGGTAATATCGGTCAGCCACTTCTCATTCGGTTTACTCAGCGCTAAAATCCCGTTGTAACGAGTTCGGCGCAATTTTGCCTTGTTCACCTTTATATGAACTATATTTACGCTGTTTCTTCAGTGCAAACTTGTAAACCCATTTCTTGAGATCAAGCGTTGTACGCGCTATGGTTCACCCTGACTCGCCGATAGCCATAATGGGCTCTCGCCTGCTTAATATCTCGAATTCGCGCTTTTAGTGTGCTATCTCTATCTGGTTTGGATTGGTGATGATAGAAGAAGGTGCTTCGAGCTAATTTCGCTATAGGCAAAAAGTATCTCTAACGGATAATGCTTTCTCAAAACTTTTGGACTGTTTCTGTCGTTTGGCTTCGTCCTCTTGATTATTTCGTCCAACTTTTTGAGAAAAAGCCACCTATGCTTCTAGCTCAAGGATGCGTAGGCGTAAACGTTCTTCCTCTGTTTTTGGTGGTGGAGGCATTTTTAGCGTATTTGGGTTTTTCATACTTGGGCGCCCTTTGGGTTTGAGTGGAGCCATTTATACTGTTTTTCCGAAAAGGCTTTTCAACCATGGACTAATGGTTCCACTACTAGCAATACTAAAGTAAAGCTGGCATTTTCCATCGAAAATCTGCCAGAGAGAATGGTTTGAACAACACTATGTTTAAATTCAGGAGAGTAAAGTCTTTTGCGGTGTAATACTGCTAATCCATTAGTGCCTGAATATTTGTATTGTGCAATCCAATATCTAACTAGTTTTTGACGCTAAGTTGAAATGCTTTTAATGTGAAAGCAAGATTTTCGTGATGTTCGAAATAGAAATTCACGACTTGTTGTTTGAAAAAGTTGATTGTATTTAGTCATAAAAATCTGCACCCTAATCAGTTAGAAGTTTTAGTCTAACTTTGAGGGTGCAGATCATTCGAGACGGCTTTTACTTTTTAGCGCATCCACAATCAATTTAAACACATCTCGAATGCCCACGGCGGCTAGGGGTAATCAAAGGTAAAGTGGATCGTAAGTCATCGCATATTCAGGAAGTAACTCGACTAACTGACCTGAGTGGATTGCATCTGCTACTGATCATATGTGCTATCCACTGCAATGCCGAGGCCATCTGAAACTGCTTGCAGGCGTAGATGATTATTAATGGATAACTGTGATTTAGGGTTCAAAGGTTATCAACTCTTTTTGTATTTGAATTCCCATTGCATTTCTGAACCATGTTTCAGCTGAAATTTCTCATTCCAATAAGGCGGTGTTGGTGTAAATCGTCAATTGTTTTTGGGGTTCCATGTGTTGCTAAATAATCAGGTGAAGCGACTAATGCCATTCTTAGCAGAGCGGAAATAGGGACGGCAATCATTTCTTTTTGACACATCATTACCAGTTGTACGCCCATATCAAATCCTTCTTTTTACGATATCTACCCAGCGATTATCCACTACGATTTCTAGGCGAATTTTCGGATACTGGCTCAAAAATCGACTTTAATTTTTGGGTACAACACAGCTTCTGCTGCAACAGCCGGTGCATTGATACGAATCAGTCCGGATGGTGTATTCAAAAATCATTCAATGCATCAACTTCATGGTTAATCGCTTGATAAAGAAGCAAAAGCTGCTGTCCTGCCTCGGTTAGCGATACATTGCGCGTTGTACGGTTGAATAGGCGCAGATTTAGTCGAGTCTCCAAATTTTCTCATACTATGGCTCAACGCTGAGGAAGAAATTCCCTATAACTGTCCTGCTTTCACAAAACTCTGCATTTGCGCCAGTATCAAAAATAATTCAATTCATTCAAAGTTCTGCATTTTTCTATCCCATTTGGGGAGACTAATTAGTATTATGGATTAGATGTCGCACTCTAAAAATGATTAGAGCTTTCTATCTTTATCATCTTCCCAGTATGGTAATATCTCTTTACGCAAATACAAAAGAACGTTGCAATATAGAAAAATACCAAAGAGATATTATAAAAATAAGAAATAAATACCTATGCCTAATAAAGTAGTTTTTCGTAGCTTATTTATCATTATGACTACATCTAATAATATGGATTGACTTGATTTTCCAAAATAACTTAATATTGAGGAAAATTAGAATCCCCATGCAGATGTAAAAATAAAGCTATTTTTATTCAGATTAGTCTTTTCTTCTTGATAAGCATTCCACAATACAGAAATTATCTTCTTTTTACAGCCTTCTTTCTTAAAAGATATAATGATTTTTATAATCAGTATTTTTCATTCTCAAACATACTAATGTTAAATTTTTCCAAAATGTATAAGATGAAATAAAAATAAATCCACTGGATGGATAGGGACTATTACAGCGAAATAAAAGAGAAAAGAATAATAGCTTCAAAAATGCCATATAAATCTATATCCTTCTGTTTTTCTTAAGAGTTCCGTGAGAGAGAAATGTCATATTTTAAATTTAAATACATATCGAAAAATGAAATTACTAGCAATGATGCTAGAAGCCATTGAGTCTCATTAGTTTTTGTAATAATCCGCTACTAAGTTTATCTAAAAGATCAGTCATTTATTATTCCCAAATATTTTGTGTTTTAGTGGTTTTGCTATTCTAGTTTAAGCATTTTTCAAGAATAGGAATACAGATATATAAGAAGTGTGAGTGAATAATTCTTTTGGTTTGCTTTTCACCTAAAATTACTCAGAGCTCAATTACATACTCAATTAGTGAATTTAATTCATTACATCATAAACTAAGCCTAATTTATCTCAATCAAAATATGCTTCTAAAATGACCGCACTTTGATGAGAACGAACGGAGATAACATCATGCAAAATATCACATTAAACAACGGCGTACAAATCCCGCCCTCGGTTTCCGGCGTCTTTCAGATTCCGCCCGCAGAAAACTGAACAAGCAGTCATCTTCAGCGATTAAAGCAGGCTACCGCCACATCGACACCGCACAGGTTTATAAGAATGAAGCGAAAGTCGGTTTAGGGATTAAAAACAGCGGCGTAGCACGCGAAGAAGTATTCGTTACCACCAAAAGTGGGGTGGAAAATTTCGGCTATGAAGCGACAAAAGCTCTCATTAGAGCGTTCATTAGGGCCGTCTGAAATTTGGATTACACTGATATGGTGTTGATTCATCAGCCTTATGGCGACAGCTACGGAACATGGCGCGCGCTAGAAGAATATCAGGCGTGGAAAATCCGCGCTATCGGCGTGAGCAATTTTTCAGCCGTGCGCTACAGTTGATTTGGGGTTGTTTATTGAAAGTGATGCCGCAAGCCAATCAGATTGAAATCAATCCATTTCAACAAAAAGCAAGCTGTTACTGCGTTACAAGCTGAAGGGATAGCCGTGGAAGCGTGGGCTGCGTTTGCCGAAGGTAAAAACGATATTTTCCATAATCCTGTGTTAAGCAAAATCCGCGAGAAATACGGCTAAAATCCGTGGCGCAGGGTGATTACCCGCTGGCTAGTAGAACGAGACATCGTGGTATTGGCAAAATCCACCAAGCCTGAACGCATGGCAGAAAATTTAAACATCTTTGATTTTTGCGCTCAGCGATGAAGACAAAAGCCGAAATTGCCAAGCTGGACGGTATGTTCGATGCCATCGTAAATCACGATACGGTGAATAATTTGAAACGTATCGCTGCGTGGAAAAACAGGGGCACATAATGCCATTTGAAAAAGGTTGTCTGTGAGCCAAGCACAGAGTTTAAACCTTATCCCATTTACTGATTGTAATTTATTATGCTAACTACGTTATCAGCAAAGACACGTACCAAAGGAGAGAATGTATAGAAATAGCGGTTGAATTTTTGAATCGGATTTGTAAAAACACGTTTGAAATCTGACTGCACTTTGATCTGCCCCTAAAAGTTGGACAGGTTAGTTAACTTAAATATATTGAGCTCGGTATTGCACTGGGCTCAACTTTGAAAGCAAGTTTAATGCGTTTTTGGTTGTAAGACACTAAATATTCTTCAATTTCAGCCTGTAATTCAGCAATTGAATGATAAGTCCGAGGTAAAAACACTCTGATTTTTAGTATCGCAAAAAATTTTCAATCACCGCATTATTATCGCAATTTCCTCGGCGGCTCATACTTTGAACCGCTTTACCTTCCAACATCTTTACCCATTCCGCCGAGCCATACAATACGCCTTGGTGCTATAGTGAAATAATCGGGCATTCTGTCAGTTTTTGCCTACTAAAGCCCTTGTTCTAACTTATCTTTTTTACCAATGAAAACTTCGCGTGTTCGCAAAGTTATAGGCAATAACTTCTCGGTTAGCCAGATCCATCAACGGTGAAAAATAAAGCTTTTCTTGCCCAACCTGAAATTCCGTTACATCCGTTACCCATTTTTGATTGAGTGCCGTTGCTGTAAAATCACGATTCAGCAAATTCAGGGGCAATATGCGATGCTTTTTCCTCGTTTTCATGTCTTTTTGCGTAAATGGAATGAATACCTAACTCGTTCATCAGCTTTAACATCGTTTTATGATTCAAATGAAAACCCATTTGGCGTAATTTAAACGTCATAGGGCAATAGACGGTCGAGCTTCTCCAACTCCTTTAGGTAAGCAATCTCCGCACGAGCCAGGAGGCGAGTTCTCGCTGCAGCTTTTAAACGCTTTAGGTGAAAAGTCTGTTGTTTTCCGATTTCAATGTCTTTCTTTTTCATTTTTGACTTCACTATTTTCGGTGTTTGAAGGTTTGTATAGGCGATTTTTACGCCATCAAGCCCTCTTTCCCGAAATGCTTTAGCCAATAAATGACGAGAGCATGAGAAAGTTTGATGAAGTTTTAGCCACCTCACGGATACCATAATCCTGTTCGATGACGAGTTTGATAATTTCTCAAACGAAATTGATAAGAGTAGGATTACAATCTGCACCTCAAATTAGGGTGTCCAGATTTTGGGGTGCAGATCAAAGTCGGGTCAGATTTCAAAAGTATTTTTACAATTAGCTAAATACTTTTTCTAAATGTGCTCTGGTAATCAGCTAAGTATTGTTCTACTTGTGGATTTTTAATCACATCGTTACATAAGAATGTCGGCAGACGGGTCAAAACCGATGAACTCATTGAGTTTTGTGGAAGTGCATGTATAACGCATCCACGCCTTTACCTTCAAAGAAGTCGCCTTCACGAGTGAACGCTTCAATCGGCGCATTCCAAAGTAAGCGAAAGCATGTGTTTTTGCCTTTGCAACAAGCCACCTGTGCCGTAGCCTTCGGTTGGATTGACACGATGACGACCATCACTGTGGTAAAGCTTGCCGTGTCCGGCGGTTAATACTGTCTATGTATTTTTTCACTGTCCAAGGCTCGTGGCATCCACCAGCCCGGCATTTGCCAAATCACGGCATCCATCCACAAGAATTTTTCGATTTCTGCTTCCAACATCATAGCCAGCATCAATCACGGTTTCTTGCACATTGTGTCCAAGTGCAGTCAAAAACTTCTTTCGCTTTTTATGAAGTGTGCGATTTGAACTCCACCATGTGAATGCCCGAAATTTTTACCACCGTCTAATAATAAAAATATTCATCTTTTCTCCTTTTTAGCTGATAATTTACCGATTACTAAGCTACTTTTAGTAATGCACAATTAACCAATCAATAAGCTCCGACTATTAAACGTACTACTCAAAATCGAGAGTTTGATAGAAGTTAAAACGTGAAATAGCCTTTGAAGTCATTATTTTCAAGGCTTTAAAGTCTTCTCATAGGACTTGATAGGTTTATTTTGTGGTGCTGGCGTCAGTTGAACTATACCGCCACTCATTGATATACCTAAATAGTTCTGAATTCAAAATTCTTTCGATGTTACTTTCAGTGTTACTAAAAAGGAAAAATCAATAAGAATATGAAATTAGCACTCTATAACCAGTAATGTTGATTATCTAATTTTATTAATCGATTTTTCAATTCTTTTTAACAAATTTTAATGATTATTGATTACCCCATCTGCCCTAATAAAAAGTAAAATTCACAATCTTTGTCGATAATTTGCAAATTAGAGTGTAAGTGAAGTTTCACATATGCTATTTCTTGTTGAAGTATTACACTAATTTCAGTGCACTAAGCCGTTGCTCAATCGATTTGCCAGTTTGGGAGAAAAGTTATCCATATGCGCCATAAAACGGGCATTGTGGTGGCGTTCGAGCAAATGGGTCAGTTCATGGACGACAACATATTCTAAACATTCGGGCGGTTTTTCATGAGTTCTAGATTCAACCAAATGCTGGCAGTGTCGGTATTACAGCTGCCCCAAAGGGTTTTCATTTTCACACCAAAACGCTTAGCAGACTACGCCCATTTCTAGGCTGCCATTTTTCCAGTAGTTTACCAATTTCTCGCTTTTAACTCGTTGCGGTAAAAGCTTTCGATCACGGCAGTTTGGTTTTAAGTCTGTATTGGGACGGACAAATAGCTTTATTTTACGGTGCTCAACTTCTAGGCTGTGCATCTGCCTGTAGTCGGCAACACTTCCAATAAATACTCGTTTGCCCCAAAGATAATGACTTTCACCTGAGACTATTTCACGCTCGGTTTCTAGCTTGGTTTTTAAACGCCCTGCTGCTGTTTTTAATCCACTAGTAAACGATTTGCTACAGCCATCTTAACTGCATCATCGCTCATTTTAAGCGGTGCAGATACTCGAACTACACCGCTTGGTGGCAACACGCTAATATGAAGATTCTTAATTGCTTTTCTGCGTACTTCTACATTTAGATTGCCGATTTGCATATTAAGCTCCGTATTCTGCCTGTCTGATAATCAACTCAAACACTTCATCAATATCTAACCCTTTTTCATCAGCAAGCGGTTTAAGTTGGGCTTTTAGGCGTGCTTCATTTTGTTTGTGAGATAGCCGTCCTGTTTGTTAGTTTGAATGGCGTGATCCAGGCTCGCTCTACCCAATCAACATCTGACTCAAATTGTCAAAAAGTGCTTGTTTGCCGGTGTGATTAATTTCTTTCAGGTAGTGCTATCTTGCGATCGTTTCACCTTCTCAGCAAGACGTGCCATTTCTTCCAGATACTTTTTATAGTCAATCACTTCCTGTTTGCGCTGTTCGATCAATTCATCCAGCAACACTGACATTTTTCAAAATATTTCGGGTTTGTCGGGTTTTTCATCCACAATGGTTTTACGGATATTGTTCTCGATGGTTTCTGCCATACTCTCTTTATCTTTAAGATCTTCGGGCAAATCATCCATTACATCAGCGCCAAGACTGATTAACAAATCCAACAGTCCTACATTCTCAAAGGTATCCAGCCGTTCACTGTCTTCAGCACGCACATATTGGTTGATTAAATAACGCATATCCGCATCAACAGTTTTAAAATCCACATAATCACCACTAGCAATTTTCAAATGCGTCTCGCAAGTCAGTGATATTTTTACCCGCTTGGTGCCATTCTTCGGCTTGGCTTTCACTGTAACCGGCTTCGACCAACTCATTGGCTATCGCCCGCATAAGCACGGATTAATTTTGCCGCCGCTCGATAAAATGCCAGTGCGTTTGCTTTGGTATTCGGTTTGCAGGTTGGTTTTTATCGTCAGCGCCGCAAAAATAGGCTTTGTACTCGGGGAAGTTTTTCGGTGCCAGCACGTTTTCCGTCATCATCTGCACCGTTTCCCAAGCCGTATCTCTAAATTCTCTTTGCTGTGCTTAAAGCGATCTTTAATCAGCCCTTCACATCAGCAGACTTCATAGCTACCGAAGGCTTCTTGAGTAAAATCTTTAAATGCCTTTTCTAAAGATTTGAACAAATCTCGATAATCCACCACATAACCGTAAGTCTTTCGATTCACCGTCCAAACGGTTCACCCGACAAATAGCTTGGAAAAAGGTTATGGTCTGCCATGTCGATATAGAGATAAGTCGCTGAAGGCGCATCAAATCCTGTTAATAATTTATCCACCACAATCGCAGCTTCATTTGTGCGGGCTGCTCGATAAAAGCGTTTTTAACATCAATTTCAAACTTCTCCGCCATAACTGCCGCTTTTTCCTCACCCACCCGATAATAATCGGCAATCATCTTGCGATAGGTTTCATATTTGAAGAGTTCTTCACTTTGCGCCTTCTCTGATACCGCATTTTTTGGCTGCCTGAGCATCAGGCTTTGAAGCTGGTTACAATCGCCACCTTATTTTCAAGCCACTTTGGGCAAAACAGTTCATAGCATTGGCACGCCTGATAGACGCTGGCGCAGACCAAAATCGCATTGCCGCTACCGTCTGAAAGTCGTGGCTTGGTTTCCATATCCAGCAAAATGTCGTCCACGATTTTTCCAAGCGGTTTTTAGACGACAGCAATTTCTGCATTGTTCCCCAACGTTGTTTGAGTTGAGTCTTGGCGATGTCGGTCATGCCGCGCGTTTTTGGCATCAAACCAATCATCGACACGTTTTGGGAGAAGACAGGGACTGTTCAATATCACGCGCTTCGTAAAGCGGGTCTAACACCACACCGTCTTTAACCGCTTCGTTAAATTTATAGGTGTGGATAAAACCGCCGAATACTTCCACAGACTGTTTTTGTCCGTTTTCAGAAGTGGCGTGCCTGTAAAGCCAACAAATATTGCATCGGGCAATAGGGATTTCATCGCTTCGTGCAATTTGCCCGATTGGGTGCGGTGGCATTCATCCACGAACACGACAATCTTACCCTTTCGGCGCAAAAACTGCCTTTCGCCGTACGAATATTATTTAAAAAATCGTTCAATTCCAGCATCGTTTTCTACCTCTGTCTCTTCACGGCTGCCGAAATTTATGCACTAGCGAACAAATCAACGAATACTCATTTTCATTTAAAACGTTGAGCAAATCCTTACCACTTTTGGTGCGATAGATTTTCATTTTGCGTGTTTTCAAATACCTTTTTGAATCTGCTCGTCTAATTCCGTGCGGTCGGTAATAATCAGCACCCGATGATTAGCTGCCTCGTTCCAAAAATCCACTGCGCCAGCCACACCATCGTCAGGCTTTTTACCGCTGCCTTGCGTATGCCAAATAATACCGCCTTGCTGCTTTTAATCTCTCCTGAGCGCTGCCTTAATGCCGAAATACTGATTCGGACGGGCAGTTTTTTGGCACCGTTATCAAACACCATAAAATCGTGCAATATTTCCAACAAGCGGCTCGCACATACAGCATAAATCAGCATCCAAATCGCCCAAATTATCGGGCGCACCGTCTTCTTTCCACTTCAGATAATACTTTTCAGGCGTTTCAATCACGCCGTAGCGCAAGCCTTCGCTATCATTTCCCTGCAAACAAAAAGCTGCACGGTGGTAAAAATGCCTCACAAAATTCCCGCTGCTGATTGGCGATATTTTGGCGTATCCTTCTGAAACCGACACCGACGAGCGTTTCAACTCTCAACACCGCCACCGCAATGCCCATTAAGATACAGTACCACATCAGGGCGTTTTGTCGAATTGCGAACCTTGAATGCTTACTTCTTCAGCAAGAGCAAAATCGTTATTATGCGGATTTTTCCCAATCCACCAGCCACACCGTCTGCGTCTGTTCACTGACTCCCGTTTTTACTTTTGCGCCATAACGCAAAAAGCCGATAAATATCACCGTTGGCATCATAAAGCCGTCTGCCGCCGCCTAGTGATTCAAACTTTGCAAACGATTTGACCGCACTTTGGGCGAGCGCGTCCGAAACGCCCTGCCAGCAAGCCACGCCAGTAAATCCGCCTCACGGATATTTTTATTCGCCAAGCCTTGTAGGTTGCCCAAATAATGGTAGCCCAATTTCTTTCACGAAATAATGCCACCACACGGTTTTGCGTGGTGCGCTCCGATTGTCCGATGTCGATGGTCATAGTTTCTACCTTAAATTTTTATTCTAGTGGCAGGCGGATTTTTCCTGTGAGTACGTCTGCATCTGCCCTGTTTGAGCGACTGCATCAGACGGCATTCTAACGCCTCAATTTCTGCGTCCATATCGCTGAATAGTTGGGCAATGGCGGTTTGTTCGGGTTTAGATGGTAGTGAATTTTTGAATTTCTGTAATGCTTGAAATGAGTTTGCTCGTTTGATGCTCAGCTGATCCCACCATATCAAGCGCTAGCTGTTGGCGAAACTTAGGCTGATTGTCCAGTAATAGATACAATTCTGCATCTGCTTGGTTCGCTCGTAGATATATGAAATTCGCACTACCAAAAACCAATTTGTGTTTTTAAATTATGTGCATAACCGCCTTTTTCCATTCTCAAAACAAGGTGTAATTTTTGCAACTAGCACATCATTTTCTTCAAAATATGTAAGCCTGCTTTTTTAATTGGGTAATTGGTAATACTGTTTGATTTGATAATCTTGGCTTCTTCAGAAACATCTTGCATTCCAATAAAGGTAAAGAATGGAGCATCTACTTTTTATTCAGCACGGACTCAAAACAGTCCCCCTAATTCCACCACTTTCCAATCTTCAGACAGCAAGCCCAGTTCGGTTTGACGCGTGGTTTTTGGTGATCCATCGAGGCGTTGGGCGAACTCGCGCAGAAGGATTTTGCCGCTGAGCAGGTTTTTGCACTGCCGAGAGCTTGATTGCCTTCTTTTGTGGCGATAAGCGTTTGCAGGTCTGCTTATCAGCGCATCGGTGTCGCTTAATACGGTGGCTATGGCGGTTTGTCAGTGGTGGATTTTGGGATGGCTATCTTAAACTTACGAACTTGCGTTGTACTTTATTTCTAAAAATGTACTGCCATTGCATGCAGCTCAATGAATTTATCCTTTTGCGAACTTAATAAGTAGTACAAGAATTCATTGTTTTACTGTTCTATTACTAAATAAAATTTTTAAAGCCCTGATTCGTTGTCATTGGTCGTTTTGACAAATGGCACATCTCACCAATCGTAGCTCTTGAAGTCATTAATACCGAACCCGTCGGCAATAACTCTGCAGCAGAATTATTCAAACCCAATTCACTAATTTTTCTATTCGTATCAGATAAATATTTTCCTGATAACGATGTTATATCTGTTGGCGTGCACCAAAGGATATGACCATTCCAAAATTCAGGCCGATCTCGTTGAAGGAGTACCACCAGATTTTTATTTCAGCCACTCTCCAACTCCACCACATCCCAATCCGTGGAACTCATGCCCAACTCGCCCACCTTATAGCCTGTTTGTGTCGCCATCTCAGCCTCCAAACCCCATTCTTTTCAAGTGTGCATCAACTTTGCGTTGCCACATTTTCCACTTCTTGAGCAAGCTCTGCCATCGGGCTGTGGTAGCGTTCTTCCAGCGTGTTCAGGCGACTGATAAGCTGCTGAATAGCATTTTCCAAACGGTTTTCAATTCGGCTTTGCAACGTAGCGTCATTTGTCTTGACGGTCAAGTTCTGGATTTCATCCTCTGTCAGCCGCGAGTGAATTGTTCTGAATACTGCAAGGTCTAGGGCCTCTTGAGCAGTTTTAATTTTATTTTTTAGCAAGAGACTGTTTTTCTTGCAAATCTCATGTATTTTCAGCACAATAGTAATATCTTCTGTACTCAAAATTTCACCTTTATCAATTAACATTTCTAAGGTTTTATTAAAAGACTCTATCTCTTGCTTGATCTCTTTCCTCCAATCTATTGATGTTTTTTGATTAATTCCATTAAGTTTGTTAATAAAATCTTATCTCCAACCGATTTGGATATGCTTTCTTTTATAGCTTTTCTAGGTTATTTTTCCCTGCTTATTTAAAAGATCATTAAAAATAGGATTTTGAGTTGTTCATCATGTTTTACTTCTAAATCTGCTAATTCTTTCTTTAGCTTTATTAGTTGTTTATATTGATCAGGTGCATAATTTCTCCATGCTAATTCTTGATATTCTCTCAAAACTGTTTCATTTTTCCTTTTACTGCCTGCATATTTCAAAACACCATCATCATTGCCGTGCTCTTCCAAAAAGGTTCTCCAGTTCTTGACTGATGCTATCCAGCTCGCTTTGCAACCCAGCAATGTGTACTAAATCTTGAGCAAAGTAGCGCTTTGCAACCAACCCGCGACGGAAGCAGCTCACTACGGTATTTTTGATGATGCGTTTGATTTTGTCTTTACCTTTTTGTCGGTTTCGGTTTCCTCAAAGACAACGGTTAAGTTGGCAGCTTGATCACTTTCTTTGGTAATTTCCTTTCAAATCTTTAGCCGCTGGCCAACCGTCTTGGGCAATTAAATAAACATCGTCTTGCAGGGTTTCCGCCCAGTAGTCCATCAGGATTTGATAGAAATCGTATTCTTCAATCAAGCTGCTTGGTTTGAACGCGTCCAGCAGGCTTTCACTCCATTGCTGGATAAGCTTTACTCTGGTCGGCTACCTGCTGGATGGCAGCAAGATTGCTTTTGAGCGTACCACGCGGCAAATTTTGCCGTGTGTTCGGCTTTGAAAGCCGCGTAATCGGAGTGCGCCAAAATATGAGGCTTTGATTTGGTTGCTTTTCGATTTTAGTGGTAAAATCGGCCGTCGTGTTCGGCAAACAACTCGTTTTTCAGATGGCCTAAGACTTGCCAACAGGCTTCCAATGCGTCCATATCGTGTGCAGGTATGCCGCCATAAAGATGGGCAGTGAGATCTTGCAGGTCTTCGACTTCTCCACTATCTATATAGCGAGGTAGGTTAAGGTTGTAGTCTTGTGCAGCTATTTCACTTAAACGCACCATACGGCTGTAATGGGGAATTTCTTCCTGTTTCGTGAAGGTATCGATGATTTTATGAATGTCTTGCTCGCGCAGACGGTTTTTGTTGCCATCTTTTAATAAAAGCCACGTGATGCGTCAATCATAAACACACTGCCGCCACTGGATAACTTGGTTTGTTCCGTCTTCGGCAAATTGGGCAGTTTGGGCATGTTCTTTGTCTATAACGATAATGCAAGCCGGAATGCCTGTACCGTAAAACAAATTGGCAGGCAAACCCAATAATACCTTTAATAAGGCCAAGGTTAAAGTAATTTGGTACGGATACGCGCTTCAGCATTACCACGGAATAGCACACCGTGCGGAAGAATAATCGCGCCTTTGCCGCTTGATTTCAGACTTTTGAGTAAATGCAGCAAAAAGCGTAATCGCCGTTTTTCTCGGGCGGCATGCCGTAGCTAAACCGCTCAAATAGGTCTTCGGCCGGCGTCATGCCACTCGTCCAGTTTTTACTGGAAAAAGGTGGATTAGCAACAGCAAAATCGAAGGTCTTAAGCCCACCGTTTTTCATTACGGAAAGACGGAGCAGACAAGGTATTCCCGGTGTTGATTTCGGCGGTTTCATTGTTATGCAAAATCATATTCATACGGGCAAGGGATGCGGTCGCCACATCTTTTTTCTTGACCGTATAGGCTGATTTGGTTGTTGGCTTGCGCTGCAGCTTTTGAGTAACAGCGAACCCGAGCCGCAAGTTGGGTCATAAACACTGGTGCTAGAAGGACAATCTGCACTGATTCCGATAATCTTCGCCATAATGCGCGAGACTTCGGCAGGCGTGTAAAACTGTCCTTTAGATTTACCCGACTCGGTTGCAAAATGGCGCATCAGGTATTCGTAGGCATCACCTAATAAATCGTCGTCTTCGGCTTGGTTAGAGGAAAGGTTGAGCTTTTTCAAAAAATGCCGACCAGTTTGCTCAGACGATCGATCATCTCCTTGCCTTTACCCAGTTTGTCTTCGTCGTTAAAGTCGGCAACGTTGATAACATTTTTCAAGTCGTTCACTTCAGCAATTTTGCCGATAATTTTATTCAAGCGGTCGCCAATATCAGCGGTATTTTTGAGATTGACAATGTCGTCAAAAGTCGTACCAGCGGGCAGCTCGATCATGCCTCCGCCTTGCTTGTGTTTATCGGAAACGTATTTTTAAAAACAATAGAGTAAGAACATAGTCTTTATAAAGACTCGCATCCATACCGCGCGCGCAACCTCGTCGCAGCTCGCCCAGAGTGATGCATAAAGCTGATGATTGCCATAAGATTTTTGTTTGGTAAAGTAAAAATTACAGGAATTTTAGCATAAATACTGCATGGATTTTTAAGTTTTGTAAAACTCCTGCAACTCTCATTGCTAAATTTAATTTAAGTCATCTGTAGCAACAGCTACTTTTTCCTTTTCTGAGAAAACAATCTACAAATCACAGATCTGATGAAACGTTAGTTAGTAAAGAATTGAAATAATAGAAATTAAGGAACATACAATGCCTACTTACCCAGTTGAATTAGAAAAAATTTTATCGTCTGATCAACTATGCATAGACAGAAATTGCATCTATCAGCCTTTCAAAGGCTACAAATTCTCACCATGATGTTGATGAACTGGCTACTACAGTGATTTTGTGGAATGCGCTACCCGGAACTTTTTAAATTTTTATATCAAAAATATCTTTTAGATATATCAAAAGGTGCTTTTTCTTTGCTAAATCTCGACAATTTGAATGTTATCTTTCTGTTATCCCCATTGATTAAAAACCACCAATTAGTACAAAAACAAGCTAATGGATTGGTATATATCAGAGTGTTTTTAAACAAACTTACAGTTTTCAGTATATTTCTCATATCTAAATTTACTTTCACCTCATATGCAGATAAGAGCTATCGCTATTTGCCTCATATTTTTAATCACATTGTTTTAAATCTGTAATGGCTAAATTTTTACTTCTCTTCTATTATTTTTAATTCCAAAAGGACTTAAATAGAATTTTTGATAAGCGTCTATCTCTCATAAAGGTTTTTATTCAAATTCACTTATCTCATTAAAAACCTCAAGAAAAACATAAGACACTGTATTAAAAAGAAATTCACACCTTAACACATGATTTATTGAATACTAAAAAGAAATTAATAAACTCATGCTTCAGATAAAAATGAAGCAGAACGTCTTATCAATGCGAAACTCATCTTGTCGAATTTACGATTTGTTATTAATAAAGATTATTCTTAAAAAGATTTAAAAAGAATTTTCATTACACCTAAAAATCTTTTTATTTATTTAAAAATCAGATCCTCAGCGAAAATTAATAAAATTAAATATTTACAACAATGAAAAACAACTGTTTTTATTGACTTTTCATGATATTGAATAGAGTCAATTTAATGTGTAACCTATTTCCATAAGTCCACAAACCATTTAGAAGGAAATCTCATGAGCGACAACCTCAAAATTTTAAGACCTAAAGAAGTTATTAAAAACTTAGTATTTCTAAAAGTACTTTTTATGATTGGCAGAATAAAAATCTAAAAAGATATAGAGATGATTTTCCAAAACCTATTTCTATTGGCATGCAAATTCTGTGGGTTATTTAGAAAGCGAAATTAATATGTTTTATCCTTAATATGGCAAATAATAGATAGGATAAGGAGACATTATGTCAAAACTAGTCAATTTGATGATTCACACTATTCCAAGGCTTTGATGACTGCTATCGAGATTTAGCTACCACCTTCTTGGATAAACAAAGCAAAATGCAGAAAAATTGTCTCTTTTTCAGGAAAATCAATGGAAGAGCATTTGTGAGTAAACCCACATGTGGATTACTGACATGCACATTTTGCTATAACGAAAACTATTAAAATTACAGAAAGAACTCCTAGAGAGTTTAAAGCTAAGTATTAAAAACCGTATTATTCTTGAACGATTAGCAGGCTTTTGTTCCAAGCAAAGATAATTTCTCTGATTGGGTGGGTTGAGCGTAACAAAAGCTAAGTTAGCTATCAAATTAGATGATTTTAAAGCTGTTTTCTGTACGCTTTTCACCTAAAATGTTATTGCTGAATCTACTTACCAATCTTTGAAGAAATTAAAGAGCAGATGAATCTGTTGTATGAAAAATTGCAGTTATCGGATAGGTTTGTTTTTCACCATTAGATTTCTAGATGCGTTGAGCAAAAGCAAATTAATCAATACACACGTACATTCAACTCATTTTGTTTAATAAGAACATTATTTACTCAAATATTGGTAGAGACATGAGATATAACACAGATGAAGTAATGAAAGTATTTTTGTCACAAATGAGTTGTCAAGACCAATCAAATTCTCAATGGATTAAGAGCTATTATGATCTTTTTAGAGTGATTGCATATATCACTAAAGCCTAGAGAAAATAACTTTGAAGAATCCATTGCTCCATTTTCTTGGCTAAAAACTGGCTTATCAATTTACTATGATCACACTCAGGGTAATCAGTCACGCCGTTATCGAAATTTATGCTCTTAAAGATTCACCCAAAAAGATGAGAACAGAAAAGTGGTAAGAGGAATCAAACAAGAGAAATTGTTCAATGAGTTATCTACTACCTATGGATGTGAAAAAGATGATCACAGTTAAGATTGGTAACTACACAAAAATCGTATTATTTCTAGTAGAATTGAAAAAAGAGGCTGAATACTATATCAAAAATACGAATAAAAATTATTCTTACTGATGGCAAACAAAATATTATTCACGAGGTTAGGCTGTATAAAAATCACCACATCAATTTTATTGTTGCGAAGAAAAGCTAGATAAAAAGCATCTTAAGGAGTTATCTGCTAGCATTGAATATATCTACAGCTAAAATTAAATTATTATATTACACGACAAAAATTCAGATGGATGAAAGGAAAGAAAAGAAGATTTCAAAAAGTACGAATAGTTTGATCTCATAGTCTTCAATTCAAAAATTGACAATTAAACAGTTGTTATACAAAAGCTTTGCAAGTAACGTGAGCAGGTTTTTACTAAAATCGGTTATCTATTTACTAAAAATTATGGTTTTTAGCATTTAGCAAATTACTCATTAACGACTTTTTAAAGTGATGTTGCGGATGGTTCCAAGTGAACATTGATCAACAAAATCAGCCCATGCTTGCAGTATTATGAAGCGTTGTTTGAGATAGTCGCTTCTATTGTATGCAGTATGAATACGATCTTGATTAATATGAGATAAAAAGCAATTTCTATCATGTCTTTGTTATATCCTTGTTCATTTAGGTAAGTACTAGCAATACTTTCAAATCCGTGAGCAACTAGTTTTTCCTGATACCCCATACGTTTAATTGCTGCATTAGCAGTTTGAGTATTGGTATGTGATTTAGGATTTCTTTCACTTGAAATAGATATTCTTTGCCATTACTTAATTTTTAATTTCTTTCAAAAGGGCTATTGCTTGCCGAGAAAGTGTAATTTTTATGTTCTTCCCACGTTGCTCTTGCTTAATTCCTTTTTGAATATAGATAGTCCAGATTTTGGATTTCCATCAATATCTTCATAACGAGCCGTAGCAGCCTCATGTAGGACGCGTCATTGTCAGCAGTTACAAAAATAAGATAACGTGTTTGTAATTTAATTTGGGGCACGATTTAACGTCATCAAAATTCAGGCAGATCTTCTGGGCGTATTGTTTTTAAAGTGCTCAACGGTTGGATTATCAAATTCTTTGGATAGATTGGCAGTTGGGTTATGTGAAATAATGCTGCGATGCAAAGCAAAAATCCATAATCTCATTAAGCTTTTGAATAGAACGTCTACAAGTGTTTCTAATATGCCTTTATCTTGAGTGTTTTGAATGCTTTTTAATGCTAAAGGTGCGGTAACTTGGCTAATTGGCAGCTTTCCAAAATGAGGCAATAAAATCACGTCTCAATCAAGCTTTTTACATCTTTTTGCATAGCCTTTTGAAAAGTTTTTACGTGTTTTACGATGCTCAAAACCATTGCCAAAAGGGATAGCTTCAAACGTTGTTCAACTCATCTTGCTTTTGCTAGTAGCTGATTAGTTCTATATTCTGCAGGATCAATATCTTTGGCTAACAATGAGCGAAATTCATCTCTTATTTTGCGGGCTTGAGCAAGCGACAACTCAGGACAACTGCTTTAAAACTCGATACTACGTTTTAGTGAAAGGATGATAATAATTAAAGATCCATAGCTTAGAACCATATAGTTTTAACCCTTAAGGATAATCCATTGCCATCGGAAAGGTTGTATTCCTTTTTCAGCCGGCTTTGCTCTGTCTATTTCGCATTCGTTAAAGATTTTGTTGTTCTTGGCATAGTAACATCACCCTGTCATTTAAGAAGTGTACCGTCAAAGC
>BNJS01001330.1_pt1 | contig 26180 bp, 39 predicted proteins | sample 8540461 | NCBI WGS metagenome assembly BNJS01 (sample SAMD00202454, study PRJDB9452) | human saliva metagenome | isolation source: human saliva | place: Japan | reverse complement strand
GAGAAGGTGAAGTTAAATTCTACATTGACGGAGATAAGGAATATCCTACAATCTGCGGGACAGGAACAGAAGATTACTTTGGTGGAGCCTGGAGTTTTGCTAAGCAGGAAGAAGGAAAGACAGTAGAGCAGATGTTCTGTACACCTTATCTGGGGTACCCTTTTTATTCCTGCCATGACACATTTATACATAATGATTACCATAATGATGACCAGATGCCGCAGAGAAGCTTCTACAGATGGCATATCGCAGATCCCATTCTTTTTAAAGAAGATCTTAAAGTTACGATACAGCAGATTGGTGTATACTATGGTGGATTATTTGAGCGTCAGGATGATGTGGCAACTGTAGCCTACTGGTATCAGGCAGAGCCGCATAGGAAATTCCCGAAGTTTCCGGCGAGAAAAGAGCGTTGGCCAAGATAACTCTAGTTGAATTACATTGATAAAGGCTTTTAGGTTATTTCGTATTTTCATCCATCAACACCATCCATATATAGATTCTTATACAGAGCTATGAACTTCTCTGGTGTTAAACTCTCACAGGATTTTACAATTCTCCCGTCCTTGAGAAAGTGCAATTGATCAGAAAGATCAGTGATAAAGGAATAATCCTGCGATGCCATAATGATAATTCTTTCTTTTTTTAATGGTTTGGAGGATACTCTTTAATACTTCTATATTCGCAATATCAAGTCCCTCCGATGCCTCATCGATCATAATGCATTTTGCATCCATCACAACGGCAGACATAATTGAGACCAGTCGTTTCTGTCCGAAAGATAGTTCTTCGATTACTTTATGCTGAATTTTGTCGTATATTGGGAAAAGCTTACGGCAGCTCTCCAACCCCTCTAATGTCTGCTGTTTTGTCATACCTGAAAGAACAGCAAAAAATTTAAGGTTTTCCTGTACTGTATTTTTTTACATAGAGGTTTCGATCTCCTGACAGTAGCAAGACGGTATTCCGCTTCTCGCATATACCCTCATAACGGACCTGTCCCTGATCTGGATAAACAAAGTCAGCAATCACACTTAAAAGCGTAGTCTTTCCCTCTCCATTAGGTGCAATAATTGTGCTGATTGTACCTTCTTTGAAAGTCAAGTTGATATTCTTAAGGACTATTTTTCTGGAGTAACTACGCTTGAGATTTTCAATACATATTTGATTATTCATTTTTTCATTTTACCCTATATGCTTGACTTTACAAGGAGGAATATTTGAAAGCCTTCATGCAGAACGACTATTTTTATCCTTATATGCCTGAAATGTCTAATACTAATTCTCTTTATCTCTTTGTCCACAAGCTCATAAGCGATATTTTTTAGGGATGGTACTACCAAAGCTGTTAAGCCATCCCCACAGATATTGTCGCAAATTATTTTGATTTCACTTATACAATTAGACTGATTTAGAATAATTTGCTCTAGTACTTCAGGGATCACAACATATCCATTGTCCAGTATGATTTTATTATCTTTTCTCCCAAGAATATATAAGAAGCCGTCTCTATCGATTTTCTTGTGAAAAATAGTATTTGTTTGAAGTCCTGGTGACAAAGTTAAATAAGTAGATGGCAATGAGGTGATTTTGAGATAAAATGCTTTGCATAAAGCTAATATAGTTTCGGGAGGATAGAATGTTAGAAAATTTAAAGAATTTCTTTACTCGAAAAGATGAATCTAAGTCTGAGAATCAAAGGAATAGTGAGAATGGGTCCGAGCGCCCCCGATTTACACTGATGGTAGAAAACTATGCAGTTGTAGAGGGGGATTGTTTTTCTGTAGAAGGCCAACTCTTTGGAAATGCTAAAGAAGGGGAGAAGGTTTATGCTCTGCATCGTGATGGAACTATTTCTCATCTAACGATTATGAAGATAGAAGAAAGTACGACATTTGCGGAACAGGTAAAAAAAGAGGAACAAGAGGAAACACCGGAAACACAAGGGGCGAGAAGGGTAAAGCTCTTTTTCTCTCGAAAAGAAGCCCTTTCTCCGGACTGGCAATATGCAGTAATCACGGATATTCCCTATCAGATTGAAGCAAATGTACATCAAGCGGTGGAGAATCCCTATCTTTTAGGCTTAAGTCGTGTGTTTTTTGAAAGACAAGGAGAGGGAGAATTTCTGAATCTCTTTTTTAGAGAGCTGGTGAGAAGTCATTACCTGGTGGCGATAGAGACAGACGGAAGCCAGCCAATGGGGGAAAAGGATGGCTCTGTAACCCTAAAGGCAGGGATGAAGCTCACCATTCCTCATGTAACGATGGATCGGGGAGAATCGGCTCTTCCGGTGTTTACGGATTGGTTTGCACTAGGCGCCATGGATCAGCAGATGGAGGCTTTGAATCAACAGAAGGAGGCAGGGAGGAAAAGAGAAACCATGATTGCAGGTTTCCCTCAAATTGTTTCCATGCTTACTAAGGGAGAAGGATTTGTGATCAATCCCTATGGACCGCAGCTCTTCTATGTAAGCCCGGAGCTAATTCATAACCTGATGAGTTCGCCGGGATACCAAAGTGAGTTTGGGGAAGCGAAAGTACAGTCCGTGGAAGTGAAGAAGGATGCGGAGGTTTTACTGGGATATCCAAAGGAGAATGAAGAAGTGGAAGCCTTACACAGGAGACTTATATCCTTTGCAAAGACACATTCCGAGATTGCAATGCTGGATATGCTTTTAAAAAGGGATGAAAGCGGAACTACTTCTTATCTGATTATTGTGGACATGCCGGAGGAGCATTGTCATGAATGCTTTAAGGAAATCTATGAAAGCTGTCGGGATCTTTTGCATCGGGTTCCCTATATGGATTTTGTGACCTTGCAAAGAGGAGATTTTGCAAAGGGGGCAAGGACTGAGGAACCGCTTTATCTAAGGGATTAGATATTTTCTTAAATAAGAAATATTTTAGACGCTTAAACACTTTTGGGAGTGCTTAACAGCCGGAAGAACGATGGGAAAATAGGAGTGAATTGTAAAGTATGAGAACAAAAGGAGATGCGATTGCCTTCGGTCTATCCTTTCCGGATAGCTATATAGATCGTCCTTTCCGTACAGCGGATTGGGAGCTGATTCGTTTTCGGGAAAATAAAAAAGCCTTTTTGCTTATCTACGAAAGAAATGGTTTTGTGAACCTGAATGTGAAGGTACATCCGGAATGGCGGGATTTTTGGAGGAGAGTTTACCCTGCGGTGCAACCTGCGTATCATCAGAATAAAGAGCATTGGAACACTATAATTTTAGATGGTAGTATTCCCGAGGAAGAGCTTCGGAGAATGATTTCGGAAAGCTATGCTCTTATTTCCGATTCTCCCACAAAAAGGATTTACGAGGCGGTGAAGAAGATTCCCAAGGGCAAGGTAGCCACCTATGCTCAGGTTGCGGAGATGGCGGGAAATAAAAAGATGTCCCGGGCCGTGGGTAATGCCCTGCATAAGAATCCGGATCCGGACCATATCCCCTGTTTTCGGGTTGTGAATTTCAAGGGGGAGCTTGCTCCCGCCTTTGCCTTTGGGGGAGAGGATGAGCAGAGAAAACGCCTGGAAGAAGATGGGGTGGAAGTGAAGGACGGAAAAGTGGATTTAAAAAAGTATGGAATGGGACTTAAAGAGATAGAGAAAGTAAGATATAGGAAAGCCTGATAAGAAAATGCCAGAATCTTTGTATGCTGAATGTCAAGAAAATCAAATCATCCTTCATGTGGATATGGACGTTTTGTATGCTTCCGTGGAAACGCGGGACAATCCGACTCTTAAAGATAAGCCCCTGATTATCGGTGCGAAACCCACGGAGCGGGGAGTGGTGGCAACTTGCAATTTTCTTGCAGCAGGAGGGACTTTCCGAAGAGCGAATTGAGGAAATTTGCAGGAATATCAATTCCGTTTCCTTTAGCAAAAATAGAGGAAGGGTTCCGGAGACTATTGAGGGAAAAATTGTGCAGGATGCAGACCGACTGGAAGCGATTGGCGCTATCGGTATTGCTCGCTGCTTTCAGTTTGGCGGAAGCCACGGAAGGAGCTTGGAGAATTCCATTGAGCATTTTTATGACAAGCTTTTACTGATTTCTAAGGAATTAAATACTCCTTCAGCCAAGAAGATGGCGGAGAAAAGGGATAAGCTCATGCAGGACTTTCTGAAGGAATGGGGAGAGGAAATGAATTAGATATTAAGACCGTAAAATAGTTTAATTTACCAGCTCATTTCTTAAATAATTCCGAGTGAGTTCCAAGACGGTAGAGTATAAGGACAAGAACGTCATTTTGAATTTCGTATACTAACAACCAATCCGGTTCAACATGACATTCTCTTGTTCCCTTATACTTACCGGATAGGTCATGGTCTCGATATTTTGCCTCTAATATGCCGCCTTCTGCTAGAATATTTACTACATCAAAGAGTTTATTTAAATCTTTATTCTGTTTTTTAGCGAGTTTAATATCTTTCTTAAACTGATTAGTGAACTTGACTTCGTATTTCATACTTCCAAAGCCGCCTTGAGATCATCCATAGTTTTATAGGATTTTACGCCACTATCTAAGGCAATACGGCGTCCTTCCTCGATAGCAGCAGCTGTCTCTTCATTTGGAGTATCCAGTTTTAAAGAAAAGGGAATCCCGTTTTCACGGATAGTTGTTCTAAGAAACATATTGATGGCGGTAGTCATATTCAGCCCCAGCTCGGAGAAAATTTGATCTGCCTGCTCTTTAATATCCTTATCGGTTCTGATGTTTAAATTTGTTGTCGCCATGCAAAGTACCTCCAATCAGATATTTCTACATTGTTATTTTAACGCATTGACTTTATGATAGAATACATCAAAATTCGTTTGTTATCAATACACTATCATTATAAAACGAAGTAACCAGTTATGAATGAAACAAGAGTTCCGGAAGGAGTGGGGAGAGGAAGTGACTTTGAATTACTAATGGAGGTCGCTAAAAATTATTTATATCCCTTACCAGTTCATCTAAGTTTCTTCGACCATAACGCATTTTTGGTAAAACGATACTGATCGTTAGAGATCATATTTCTTTATTTAGTCACGGTGCAATCTATTGGAATCTGTAAATATAAGGAAAATAGAGCGGAATCCCGTTTTTTTGCAGACTCTGGATAGGATTCATCTTCGTTAGAAGGAGCAACACATCAATGTAGGAAACTTATGCTATCCGGTATTTACATGGCAGAACTTGAAAATAGGGGACTGTAAGCCTACAATTTATCGAGAAAAAAACAGAATGGATTTACACAGGAGAGGAGCTTTTATTTGCGCAATTTTTTGAAAAAATATGCTTTGGCGATTCTGATTGGCGGCGTTTTCGAAGCGGTGGCGGTGGGTCTTTGGCTTACGAAGCATAATCTTTTTTATCTTTTCAACTTTAGTTATATCGGAATCTCTTTATCCTTAGGAATTTTTCTGCTCGGAAGAAAATATCCCCATGCCCGTCGTGTGGTACAGCTTCTGGTCGGGCTCTATATGCTCGTTTATTTAGGGCTTATCAACCGGGAAAATATGCAAATTGAGGGATTTTGGTACTATTTGTTTACCGGTGTTTTCGAGGCGGCTACCATTCATTACGCGGTGGCAAAAATCTTCGGGCCTCTCATTTTTGGAAGAGGCTTCTGCGGCTATGCCTGTTGGACTGCCATGGTTTTGGATTTTCTGCCCTATAAAACGAGAGCCCTTCCCCGGAAAAATATCGGCTGGATTCGCTATCTGACGTTTGCTTTGTCTTTCCTCTTTGTTTCCGCCTTGTTTCTTTTGAAGGTAGGAAACTTGGAAAGGATTATGTTTTGGGCATTTCTCCTTGGAAATCTTGCTTATTATCTTGTGGGAATAGCACTGGCTTTTCTTTTCAAGGACAATCGGGCTTTCTGCAAATATATCTGCCCGGTTACCGTATTCCTAAAGCCTATGAGTTATTTCTCTTTGGTGCGCATCCGTTGTGATGAGAACAAATGCATTTCCTGCGGAAAATGCAAGAAGGTCTGCCCCATGGATGTGGAAATGACCGACAATTCCAGGAAGCGAAAAAACGGGACAGATTGCATTCTATGCATGGAATGTGTAAAGGTCTGCCCGAAGGGAGCGCTGTAAGGGAGAAAAAAAAGATAGATGAGGCAGGAAATATGAAGATTTTTATTGTAGAAGATGAAGAGAATATCGTAAGGCTTTTAAAGGATGAGCTTATGCAGTGGGGCTACACGGTAGAATCCGTAAAGGATTTTCAAAGAGTGAGCGATGAAGTGGAAGAAGGAAATCCTGAACTGATTCTTATGGACATCAGCTTACCCTGTTATAACGGATTTTATTGGACGGAAAAAATCCGTAAATTTTCTCATGTTCCCATCCTCTTTCTTTCGTCCCACAGCGAGTCCATGGACATGGTGCAGGCCATGCAATTCGGAGCGGATGACTATATCGTGAAGCCCATTGATTTATATGTGACAAGGGCGAAGATTCAGGCATTGCTTCGGAGAACCTACGAATACACCGCGGTGCAGGACAATCTTTCCTTTCAAGGCTTGCAGCTGGACTTAGCAAAGGCGGCTCTCCTGGGTGAAGGTTTTCGTATTGACTTAACAAAGACAGAACTACTCATCTTGGAGTGCTTATTCTTAGCAAAGGGTGGAATTTCAAAAAGAGAGGAAATCATGAACCATTGCTGGCAGGGAGAGGATTTTCTGGATGACAACACCCTTTCCGTCAATATCACGAGACTCCGAAAAAAGCTTTCTGCCGTGGGTTTAGAGGATTTGATTCAAACGAAAAAAGGAATTGGATATTTTTTAGCGTTAGAAAAGTAGTGATTAAAAGGAGGCGGAAAAACCACGATGCAAATAAAAAACCGGATACCGGCGTATCTCCAAACAAAATCGGATTTATTAGGGTTTTTCCTGCTTTTGCTGTCCCTTTTCGGAGGGATTTTTTTCTTTGGGCATTTGCCCCGGAGTTATTTTGTTTTAGGGGCGGAGCTGAGCGGCTTTTTGCTCTTTGTCTATCTTGTCCTTAGCTACTTTTCCTTTGTCCGGAAGGAAAGCTTGGGAAAAGCCTTGGAGCGGATAGAAATGGAGAAAAAGGAAGAGGAACGCAGGCGGATAGAGGAAAAAAGGGAGCTTTCCGAGTATTTTCTTCTCTGGGTGCATCAGATTAAAACGCCGATTACCGTGTCGAAGCTCCTTCTTCGAAAAACGGAGAGTGAGTATAAAAAGAAGCTCGAGGAGCAAATGTTCTATATCGAAGAGTACAGCAATATGGCGATGAACTATTTGAAAATGCAGAACCGTTCCGCCGATATGGATATTCATCCGGTGGATTTGGAAGCCTGTTTAAAACGTTTATTTAAAAAGTACGCTCCCATTTTTATTGAAAAACAACTTTCCCTTCATTATGAGGGGCTCTGTACGGATGGCAACGGAGAAAAGGCGGAAGTAATCAGCGATGAAAAATGGCTTTCGATTCTCTTAGAGCAGCTTCTTTCCAATGCTCTAAAATACACGAAAGAAGGCAGTATCAGCTTTTCTTTTGACCGGGAAAGCGCCTCTCTTCGGATACAGGATACGGGAATCGGGATTCCCTCTTCGGACTTAAAGAAAATATTTGACCTGGGCTATTCCGGCTTTAATGGCAGGGCTACGGAGAAATCCAGTGGACTGGGACTCTATATGGTGCAGAAGATTGCCGGATTTTTGCAGATTTCCGTATCGGTGGAATCTACCGTGGCGGTGGGAAGCTGCTTTACTTTGCGTTTTCCAAACTCCTCCAATCTTACAATTCTGTAAGCTTTATCCCTTATTTTGTCATCTTAAATAAAGGCAAAAACCGGATATTCGTTTTATACTTCTTCTTGTTCCAAGCCTTCCTGAAAAAAAAAAAAAAATGAGCCAAGGCAATGTGTAGAAGGGAGTATAAAACGAATGTCCATTTTAGAATGTAAAAACGTCAAGAAAATCTATCAAACCAAGAATCTTACAACGGAAGCTCTACGGGATGTGAGCTTCTCCGTGGAAAAAGGGGAGTTTATCTCGATTATGGGGGAGTCCGGTGCAGGAAAGACCACTCTCTTAAATATCCTTGCCACCCTGGACAATCCCAGCTCCGGTGTTCTTTTATTAAACGGAAGGGACATGGGGAGTCTCAAGAAAGAAGAAGTTTCCGCCTTTCGAAGAAAGGAGCTGGGCTTTGTCTTTCAAGATTTTAACCTCCTGGATCAGTTCAATAACAGGGACAATGTCTTCCTTCCTCTTGTGTTATCGGAAGAGAAAGAAAGTCTGATGAAGGAGCGTTTAGCAAAAATGCAGGGGATTCTGGGAATAGAGGAGCTTTTGGAGAAGTATCCCTATGAGGTATCCGGCGGACAAAAGCAACGTATCGCCATTGCCAGAGCCATGATTACAAACCCCTCTCTCCTGCTTGCGGATGAGCCTACAGGCGCGTTGGATTCCGCGTCTTCAGAGATGATTTTGCAGCTCTTCCATAAGATTCATGCCGAGGGACAGACTATTTTGATGGTAACCCATTCTCTCGAGCCGCCTCCTACGCCGATAGAGTCTTATTTATCAAAGACGGCGTGGTTTTCCATGAGATTTATCGTGGAAATGAGGAGGGACAGCGTGATTTTATGGAACGCATCTCTGAGGCACAGCTTGTACTGAGCAAGCAGCAGAATGCGCTTCGCCCCGATAGTCCTTACGATAGGCAAACGGAGATGACAACGGAGATGGCGCAAAAGGATGCTTTCACAGAGAGAAAAGGAAGGGAGGAATAGGCATGCGCTTTTTTATGGCAAGACGCTTCGCTCTGAAAAATCTCCGGGCGAATCGGCTTTTAGAAATACCCTTTGTATTCTCTTCCGGGATTATGGGAATGCTTTTCTTTGTCATGGCTTCTTTACTGGAAAATCATTACGTAGAAACCCGTCATAGGGATTTGCCCTTTTTATCCAAGTCGGTACGATTCTTCTTTGCATTTTTACCTTTATTTTTATCCAGTATGCAGTTAATTTCATGCTGAAGAAACGAAATAAGGAGTTTGCCCTTTATAGCATTTTGGGCTTGGAGAAGAAGCATATCCGAAAGATTATTGCCATTGAATTTTTCTGCCTCTTTGCTTTTATCCTGGTACTGAGCATTGTGGGGGGATATCTCTTTGGACAAATGGTCTTTCTCATGCTGAATTTCATCATGAAAGACGTGTCGGGCAGGCTGATGGACTTTCCCTTCAGTTTTTCCGCCCTGTTCTATACTACGGTTTTGCTGTTGTGCCTCTATCTTTTCACCTTGCTCCGCAGCAGTTTTCGGATTTCCTTTTCTACCCCGATGGCGCTTTTACAAAAAGGACATGAGGGGGAGGGGGAACCGAAGTCGAGAGTGATTCTTTCTCTCATCGGCTTCCTTTTCCTCGGCATCGGCTACGGGATTGCACTTTTGATCCAAGGCTTACTGTCTTCCTTTAATTACTTTTTCCTGGCGGTACTGGCGGTAATTCTTGCGACCTATCTTTTGTATATTTCCTTTTCCGTGCTGATTTTGAAAATGGAGAAAAAGCGCCCTTCTTACTACAAGCCGGAGAAGTTCTTAAGCATTAGCGGCCTTCTCTATCGTATCAGGGGAAATGCGGTTTCTCTTGCAAGTATTTCCATCTTGAGTACAGGGGTGATCTTGAGCCTTGCCACCACCATTTGTATGTACGCAAATATTCAGAATAAGGGAAACAGCTTATTTTCCAGAGAATACAGTATGGAACTTTCCCCATTTTCCTATCCGGAAAAGGAAGGGGAAGACTTGAAACAGTCTTTAAATCAAATGGTGCTGGAAAGCGTGAACGAGCCTTCCGAGGTAGAGGGCTTATATAGCATGGCAACGCTTGCTACCGCGGGTTATGTAGAGGATGGTCAAATCCTGCCTGTGCAAGGACAAGAGAACATGGTGAATGCCAAAGATCCCAATATGATTATCCTTTATGATTTAGCTGGCTACAATGCCCGTTTTCAGAAGCATCTTTATTTAGGGGAAAATGAAATTCTGCTTTGCAACAATAGAAATACACCGAAGGAGCCGGGCAGTTTGAAAATCGGAGATCGGGTGTTTCAGGTGAGCTCTATTGAAAATATCTTGCCGGTGGATATGGTGGCTTTAGGAAGCTACGGTATTGTGGTGCGGGATCTTGCTACCATGGAATATATAGAGAAATGTTTACAGCCTAAGGAGCATCGCAGTGAATCTACCGGCATCGAATTGACCACCCATTGGAATTTGAAAGGGATTTCCGGGGAGGCATATCAGCCGAAGTACAGCGCCTTAAAGAAACAGCTAAAGGCATTTTCAGAAAAAAATTTCAAGGGAAACTATCGGTATTCGGTAGAAAATAAGGAAGAGTACCTGCAATCGCAATATGAAGTAAACGGCGGTTTTTTATTCTTAGGGGTGCTGATTGGCATCATTTTCCTGACAGGCACGGTATTAATCAGCTACTACAAGCAAATCAGCGAAGGCTATGAAGACAGAGAAAGATGCAGATCATGAAGAAGCTGGGGCTGTCCGACCGTTTGATTCAGAAGACCGGATCCTCTCAGATTCTATGGCTGTTCTTCGGCCCCTTAGCAGTGGCAACCCTGCACTGCCTCGTAGCCTCCAAGATTGTTTTCAGACTGCTGGGACTTTTCGGAGTGGGAAGTCTGACCCTTTATGCCGGCTGTTTGTCCGCGGTACTTCTTGTCTTCGCGCTGGTTTATCTCGTGATCTTTCGGCTGACCAAGAAAGCCTACACACGGATTGTAGAATAGAAAGATATTCGTTACGGAAAGAGTGAATTGTGGAAAAAAACATACTGTTTATGGAGAGAAAGTTCGGATTGTGAAATGAGAAAATCCTCTTTATAGAGGGCGTTTGGTTTTGGAACAGGGAAAGTGAGGAAGAAAGAGATGAAAATGATAGGGAAACTTTTGAAACTTGCAGGAAAAATTGTTCTTACGCTGCTAGCCTTTCTGTTTGTCTGTGTTTTGCTTTATTTTGGAAAATTAAAGTTCGAGGAATTGCAGGCTCACCGAGAAATCAAGCCGTACAGGTGGAAATGAAGCCATTATCCGCAGAGTATATACCGGAGAATATTTCTATTCTTTCTATCGGGGAGGCTGCCCATGGCTGTAAAGAAATGCAGGAGCTGAAGCTGTCTGTTTTCAAGGAAATGGTGGAGAAACGGGGCTTTACGGCATTTGCTCTGGAAGCGGACTATGGGGAGTGTGCGGAAATTAACCGCTATATTCAAGGAGGAGAAGGAAGCGCCGAGGAAATGGTACAGAAGTTCGCCTTTCCCATTTACCATACCAAAGAAATGGCAGAGCTCATTTCCTGGATGCGGGAGTGGAATGAAAGTGCTCCGGAAGAGAAGAAGGTTCGCTTCTACGGCTTTGATATGCAAGATCCTGAGGGAAGTTATGCTTTCTTAAAGGAATACAGCCTGTCTCACAAGCTGACGAGCGAAGAAGAGTTTGAAAAAAATCTGGACTGCATTAAGGATGAGAATTTCAGCTTAAACGAAAAGAATGCCGGAGAAGTCATCACCTTTTTGGACAGCTTAAAGGAAAAGGTGGAAAAGAGTCCGGAAGAAGCGGAGAAGGAGAAGAGAAACACAGCGAATGAGCAGGAGGCTACAGATAAACAAGCCTTTAAGGAGAATCAAGACTTTCTGATGGAGTTAAATACCGTCCGACAAGCCGCGGAAACTTGGCTTTCCAAAGAGAATTCCTCTGTCCTTCGGGACCGGGATATGGAAGAAAAATGTAAAGAAAAATCCTGGAAATAGAGAAAAAAATCGGTTCCGGAAAGCTCGTTATTTCTGCGCATGACGGACACATTCAGAAGGAAAATCCGATTTATAACAGCATGGGTGTGCTTTTGACCAAGGACTTCGGGGAAGCTTACTATGCCATTGGAACGGATGTCTGGAAGGTAACAGACAATATCAAGGTGCTTGGAGAAGCGAAGAGAACGGTACAGAGCTTTGTTTCGGTAGACCCCTTAGCCGCACAGGCAAGATTTGCGAAGGGAAAGCAATATGCCTTGTATTTTTCAAGCATTACAGACGAGAAAAGCAAAGTCTATCAGCTGATTCATACGCCGATGGAAATGTTGCAACTGGGAGAGGGCTACTCTTTTCTTATGCGATTTTTACCGAATTCTTATCGGGTGAAGAGTGCGCCCGTTCAGCGCTACGACAGCATGATTTATCTTTATGAAGGGAATCCGATAGAGGTTTTGGAGTAGAAACAATTGCCGGCGAGGTAGAGTATTTCTTGTAAAATCAAAACAAGGCAAAGGCATCCTGTTAAGTAAAAATGCAATACTGTATTATGCAAAAGTATGTTATTGCATAATACAGTATTGCATTTTATAATGTTCCTGATGAGTATCATGAGTATGCGCAATATCCCGTTTTCAGGAGGTGATTTTATGCGCTTTATAGGAAGAGCATTCGAATTAAGGGAATTAGAAGAAGAATACGAGAAAGGCATTTTCGCTTTATCGGTTATTTACGGGAGAAGACGAGTAGGGAAAACCTACCTGATTAAAGAATTTTTAAAAAGAAAAAAAGGCTATTATTTTGTGGCACTGGAATCCAATGCACTTATCAACCTGAGCCTTTTGTCACAAGCCATCTATGAAGCTTGCGGGAATCTAAAGGGGCTTCCCGATTTTCAAGATTTTGAGAAAGCCCTTCGCTATTTGTTTGCCTACGGAGAAGAGCATAGAATCGTTTGTCATCGATGAGTATCCCTATTTAGCCCAAAGTGCGGAGCATATTTCCTCCCTATTACAAAAACTGATTGATGAGTATAGGGAGAGGAGCAAGCTCTTCCTGATTTTGTGCGGCTCTTCCATGAGCTTCATGGAAAATCAGGTACTGGGCTACAAAAGTCCGCTTTATGGACGACGGACAAGCCAGTTAAAGCTTCAGCCCTTTGGTTATTTGGAAGCGGCAGAATTTGTCGCTTCTTATAGTTATAGAGATAAGGCGATTGTCTATGGCATTACCGGGGGCATTGCGGAATATCTAAGCTTCTTTGATGAAAATGTAGATTTAAAAAGCAACATTATTCGTAATTTCCTGAAACCCGGCGGAAGATTATTCGAAGAGCCTGATAATCTCTTAAAGCAAGAACTGAGACAACCCAAGCTTTACAATGATATTCTTTTTGTGATTTCGGCAGGGGCAAGCAAACTAAATGAAATTGCAACAAAATTAAATATACAAAGCGGGGGACTCAGTCATTATCTGAATTCCTTATTGGAGCTTGGAATCATTGAGAAGAAAACACCGGTTTTAGACCGTAAAAGTAAGCGCCCTATTTATCGGATCAAGGATACGATGTTTCGCTTTTGGTACTGTTTCGTACAGAAAAATTTGAACTTGCTCAATATGGATTTGGGAGAACTTGTATACGAAAAACAGATTGAGCCTAAACTCAATGAATATATGGGGGCTGTATTTGAGCAGATTGTTATAGAATATTTTGAACAAAGACTGCGAAAAGGAGAGTTGGACTTCCTACCGGAAGATTATGGAAACTGGTGGGGAACGGACAAAATCAGAAAGAAGGAATCCGAAATTGATTTACTTGCCTTTGATGGCAAGGACAGCTATTTATTTGCCGAGGTAAAGTGGAGAAATCAAAAAATAGATGCGGCAATTTACCAAGAATTATTGGAAAAGGCAAAGCCATTTCCTGCGAAGAATAAAAGCTATTGGCTGGTAAGCCTTTCCGGATTTGAAGACTTTTCCGCTGAAGAAAACTTGGAGCGAATCACTTTAGAGCAAATTTATGAGATAGGACAACAAAGTGTTGACCCATTCTATTCAGAAAGCAATAGGCGTTCGCTGAAAAAATCTATAAAGGAATTGCGAGAGGGTAAAGGAAAAGCGCATGAGCTCATAGAGGTGGATGACGAGATAAGAATACAAGGAGATAAGCAATGACTTTAATCAGTATTACCAAGGCAAGAGCAAAGCTTAATCAGATTGTTTCAGAAGTAAATGAATATTCTCAGCCAATCACGATTACCAACAATAGAGGGAAAAATGCGGTGTTGATTGGAGAGGAGGATTGGAAAGCCATTCAGGAAACTTTGTACTTGAATAGTATTCCGGGTATGAGCCAAAGTATTTTGGCATCAAAGGAAGAAGATTTATCGGAATGTACAAGTTACGATCCTAATGAGGAGTGGTAATGTATTTGATAAAGTTCAGTAAAATGGCTTGGATGTGGACGTATTAAGAAAGTCTCCTCCACCTCCTGATAGGGATAAGCCTTACGGAGTGCACAGTAGCAGGGGCAGTCTTCTTCGTGGTCGTTAATGACCCCACAGGCCTGTAAAAAAGAATAGACAATGACGGGACCGGTATATTGAAAGCCCCGTTTTTTTAAATCCTTACTGATTGCCTCGGAAAGGGCGTTTTTGGCCGGCATTACCCCCTTTTCATGCCCCTGATAACAAAGACTTTTTCCATCGGAAAACTTCCAAAGGTATGCATCAAAGCTCCCCTCTTCTTTTTGCAGAGCTAAAAATGCCTTGGCGTTTTGCACCATGGCTCTGATTTTTCGCTCCGATCGAATCATATTTTCCGTATGCATGATTCTTGCAATATCTTCTTCCGTGAATGCTGCGACTTTTTCCAGAGAGAAGTCGGAAAAACAGCTTCGAAGCGTTTCTCTTTTTCGAAGAATCAAGGCCCAGCTAAGACCGGCCTGCATGGATTCCAAAAGCAAATATTCAAAGAGCTTTTGATCCTCATGGGTGGGCACGCCCCATTCCTTATCGTGGTAGGATATCATTTCTGCACTGCTGTTTTTCCATTGACAAGCCATAGCGCCTCCTTTCTAATGGATTATAGCAGAATCGATTGGTAGCCTGTCTTTGTTGTGTGAAAAAATTTTCATTTTTGTGACCATTTCGTTTCCCGCTCCGTCTATATAGGAGAAAGCAAAAGAACGGATACGGAAAGAGAGGACGATGATGAAAAATAGGATGAATCAGAAATTGGTGGCGGTAGTATTGGGCCTGTCCATGGCGTTGGTGGCTTGTAAAGGCGGAAAGCCTTTCCCTACAGAGGAATCGAGCGTAGGGGGTAAGATGACAGAGACGGGTTCGGAAAAAAACAGTTCTTCGGAAACAAAGAAACAGGAGGAAGGAACCACTTTTGACCGGGAAGAGACACCGATGGTAGGAGGCTGGAGTATAAACAAAGGACATTTTTCTCCGGAGGAAAATAAAGACGCCATGAAGGCATTTCATAAAGCAATCAATGGTTTAACCGGTTATTACTACGAGGTGGTCGCCGTTTTGGGATCCCAAGTGGTGGCAGGGACGAATTATGCATACCTTTGCAGGGGGGAATGTGGTTGTTCCGGATGCAGAGCCTACGTATCTGATCCTGTACGTTTACGAGAATCTCATTGGCAAGGCCAGGATTCTTGACTCGCAATCTATTTTCACAGGAGATCTAGGGGGAGTGATCGGAGACTTTAACCTGAATACCGGAAAGACGGAGCTGCAAGAGAATGCGGCTGTCTCTGCCGCCTTTGAAAAAGCAGTAGTGAATCTTGCTGATGTGAGCTATGAGCCGATTGCTTATCTTGGTTTGCAGACAGTGGATGGAGAGGGACCGACCTATGCTGTCTTATGCCTTGAAAAGGCAGGAACAGCTTCTGCGAAAACAAAGTTGAGCATGATTACCATCTATGAGGATTTGGGAGGAAAGGCGAAAATACGGAGTACGGAAGATGTGGAACTTGGCCTATCATGATGATAAAAATGCGTCCTATTGCCGATCCAATGCAGGAAAAGGAAGGACGAGGATTGAGGGATATGGAAGACCAAAAGATTATCGACTTGTATTTTCAAAGGGAAGAGATTGCAATTTCGGAAACCAAAAGTAAATACAGCCGATTGCTTCTTTCCATTTCTTATGGCATTCTCAAAATCATGGCGGATGCAGAGGAGTGCGAGAACGATACGTATTGGAAAACCTGGAATGCGATCCCGCCGAAACAGCCGGAAAATCTGCCAGCTTTTTTATCGAAGATCGTTCGGAATCTTTCTTTAGACCGCTATGACAGCCTTCATGCAGAAAAGCGTGGGAGAGGAGAGATTCCCCTGGTTCTGGAAGAGCTATCGGAAGTTCTTCCAGATCAGGGGTCGATTCTTGGAGAGAGCCATGAGTTGTCGGAGCTCATTGACTCTTTTTTGGCTACTCTAAAACCGGAGAGCAGAAATATTTTTATGAGAAGGTATTGGTTTATGGATTCCGTAGCGGAGATTGCAGAGAAATCCGGCTCTGGGCTTAGTAAGGTGAAAATGAGTTTAAGCCGTACAAGAGAGTACCTGAAGCTTTTCTTAGAGCAGGAGGGATATCGTTTATGAAAGAAGACAGCAAGCGACTGCTTCGGGGAATGACGGAGGTAAGAGATCAATATATCCTGGAGGCAGAGGTTTTTTACCAAGAGAAAGAGAATCGGGGCTTAGCCAAAGAAAGTGTAAAAAAAAGGGAAGAGGCAAAGGAAGAAAAAGAGTGCACTGAAAAAGAAAGAATTGATAAAGAAAAAAAGAGGAGCAAAATACAGGACGCTAAGAAGAAAAAAATACTTACTCTTCCTCGGGTTTTGGGAATTTCCCTTTCCATAGCAGCTGCCTGCATGGTCCTTTTCATCAGAAGCCATATGATTGCTCCCAAATCAGGTAGCCCCGGCTCTTTTGCACTTGAGGGAACACAGGGGGAGAATTCCGACGGTGCAACAATGGCAGAAGAAGTAGATTCTTTGCAGAAGGCAAAAGAACTTACTGGTTTCGATCTGCGTATCCCGGAAGGAAAAGAGCCTTTTACGAAAAAAACGTTCACGGTGATAGGGGACGACATGATAGATGTAAGGTATTCGCAAGAGGCGACCTCTGCTTTGGGATACGATATCCGGAAGGCTAGAGGAGAAGGAGATATCAGCGGAGATTATACCAAATATGCGGAAAGGCAGGAAGTAGATTTGAAAGCAAGAAAAGTGACTTTAAAGGGAGAAGCCGGAACCTATTCGCTTGCTTTATGGGAAGAGAACGGCTTCAGTTATGCAGTAAGAGCAGGGGAAAAGCCAATGACGGAAGAAGAGATTCTGGAGATCGTCGGTGCGGTAGATTAAACAATGCGGAGAAGGGAAGCAGCTTCACGTGATCCTGTCTTTTCCGGCGGATAAACCGTTTCGGACGGTCGATTGACAGCAAATGAGAGTCAACTTATACTGAGCAGAATATATCGTAGGAAAACGGAAGGAAGTAAGGGAGCAAGCAAGGGAGCAAGCAAGGGAGGGAGAGCAACAGTCTCCATACTGGGAAAGTAGAATTTTACGGGTGACAGGATGAAAGTAACGTATCTGAACCACAGCGGTTTTTTGCTGGAATTAGAAGACTGCTATATTATTTTTGATTATTACAGGGGAGAATTGCCACCTCTGAACAAGAAAAAAGAAGTACTTGTTTTTTGCAGTCATGTCCATGGGGATCACTATAATCCGACGATTTTTTCTATGCTTACCGGGCAGGGGATGACGTATCAGGCGGTACTTGCAAGTGATATACGGGATGAAAAGAGGGTATCGAAGATCAAGCACAGCTTTGTTGAACCTGATAAAAGCTATTCGTTGGATCATGGGATTCAGCTTGAGACCCTGCTCTCCAATGACAGCGGAGTCGCTTTTGTGCTAAAAACAAAGGAAGGTTCTATCTATCATGCCGGGGACTTAAACGATTGGTATTGGGAGGGAGAACCGGAAGAAGACAATCGGAGGCTCCGTGAGATTTATCACAGGGAGATTGGGAGAATCAAGGGCAGACATTTTGACCTTGCCTTCGTTCCACTTGATCCGAGACTGGAGGCGCACTACGCGGACGGGATGCTGTATTTCCTTGAAAATGTGGATTGCGGTGCCATATTTCCGATGCATTACTGGGGAGAACCCGATGTGATTCAGCGTTTTCTAACGGAATACCCTATGTACCGCTCACGGATCAAAAACACGGAAACAGCGAAAGGAGAAGGACTATGAAGTTCAAGATGATTCACGAGAATTTGAATGTATCCGATTTGGACCGTTCCCTTCGATTCTACGAGGAAGCCCTCGACTTACATGAGGTGAGACGAAAAACCAGCGAGGATTTTATCATTGTGTATTTAAAGAGTGATGTCGATGATTTTGAGTTGGAGCTTACCTGGCTGAAAGATCACCTTCAGGCTTACGACCTGGGAGAGTGCGAATTCCATCTGGCATTTCAGGCGGATAACTTTGAAGAAGCGCATAAAAAGCACAAGGAGATGGGCTGCATTTGCTTTGAAAATGAAGCCATGGGCATCTATTTCATAGAAGACCCGGATGGCTACTGGCTGGAGGTTTTGCCATAAGTTTATAATTGGGAGCGGGACAGAGAGATTGTTTTCAGAGCACTGTCGTGATGTATCTTGAGAATATAGCCCATGTATTTGAGGAAGGAAGTCAGGGCGGATTTTTGTGCTGCGTACAGATGAGATAAAAAATGTATTGCCTATATGGTTAGATTATGCTAACATATTTATTGAACGAGTGTCGGTCAATGACGGATTGGTGGTGATGATTTGGCAAATAGAATTTCCAAAGCCCCGGAAGAGAGAAAGCAGGAATTTATAGAAGTCGCAACAAGGCTTTTTGCGGCAAAGGGGTATGAGAAAGTTTCTGTGAGAGATATTCTCGCGGAAGTAAATGGCGCTCCCGGGATGTTTTATTATTATTTCAAGTCCAAGGAAGATATATTTTTAGCTTGTATGGAAACTTATTTTTCAGAGAGACTGAAAGTAAAGGTAGATTTACTGAAAAACAAGGATATCGCCTATGAAGAGAGAATCAAGATCTTGAGAGAGCTTATTACGAAGGATATCCGTAGTTTTACCCATAGCTTTGATTTTTCAGCAGACCATTCGATAACGGATAATTCCTACAGACTTTGGGAATTAACGCATTACATCGGACGTTTTGTTGAGGCCTATGCCGATTTCATTTTGGAAGGAATCGAAACGAAGAAGATAGAAAATCATATCGGTGTTACAAAAGAAAATGCAAGGGAGATTGCCGCTTTTATTCTTTATGGAGCAATAGGAGCAATTTACAGTGATGCAAAAAATGGGAAGGATGAGCCGCACAGTCCTGCAAGTGTATTTCAAGTGATTGGCAGGATATTTGCCTAAGACAATAAAATTTATTTTTTTACGCGGACTTTAAATCATCATTTATAAGACAGAACAAGGAAAACATGGAAACGTGTTTTCCTTGTATTCGTTTTAGGGATAACGAACGAACTCGTTCGGTCGAAAAAACGGGCAATGCGTCGATCAAGAGGGAGGTAGATTCATGAAGGATAAGAAGAAGTCAATAGAAGAACTTGCGAGTTTATGTGGCACGAAGAAGGGAAGCCTGATTGTCGGAAATATTCTGATTGCTATGGGAGCGATTCTTAACATTTTACCCGTTTTACTGACCTATAAGATTATTGTGAGCTTGATAACGAAAAAGGAAGCGCGGGGAAATCTGATTTCCTATGCTATTTATGGCGTATTAGCGGTATTCGCAGCCTATCTTTTTACCTACATCGGAAGTATTTGTGCCATACGTTTTCCTACAGGTTTATTGCCAATTTAAAGAAAAAAATAGTATCGCATATTGCTACCTTACCGCTTGGCTATTTTACTGGAGAGCATAAAGCAAAGCTGAAACAAGTCTTAAGCTCGGATATGAATCAAATAGAAGGGTATTATGCACATCAATTGCCAAGTCTTGTCAAGGAGAGCTTACCGCTTTAGTTGGTGCTTCCGGGGCAGGGAAATCAACAATTGGGGCTTTGATTCCGAGATTTTATGAACCAACGGACGGGGTGATTAAACTGGGAGGAGTGAACATACAAGAGATGCCCTCGAAATCCTTGATGGAAAATATCTCCTTTGTTTTTCAGGACAATGACTTGCTTTCCGGTACGATTTTTCAAAATATTGCAATGGCAAAAAAAGGTTGCAGCAAGGAAGAGGTGATAGAAGCGGCTAAAAAAGCAAGATGCCATGACTTTATCATGAAACTGGAGAAGGGCTATGAAACAATATTAGGCAAGGGCAATACTTTATCCGGCGGAGAGAAACAAAGAATAGCTGTGGCAAGAGCGATGTTAAAGAATGCACCGGTTTTGATCTTGGATGAGGCGACAAGCTATGCAGATTCTAAAAACGAGTGTCTTTTCCAAGAAGCTTTAGCGGAGTTGGTAAAAAGACAAAAAACGGTCATCATGATTGCCCATAGACTTGGTACGATAAAAAATGCACAACAAATTCTCGTTCTTTCCGAGGGGCAAATTGTGGAAAGAGGCACGCATGAAAGCTTAATGAAGAAAGAGGGAGTTTATCGGAAAATGTTTTCGATTTTTGATGAGGTGAGAAGATGGAAGATGAAGCAGGAAGGAGGATTGTATCATGCTTAAAAATATTACTTTAGGGAAACCGGAAACGCTTATAAAGCCTGTTTTGCTTAATACTTTATCCTCGATTTCTAATTTGATCCCTTTTATTTGCCTAGTCCGGATTGTGAAGAGTCTTATTCTATCGAGTCAAAACGGAAAGACAGACATTGCCTCTTTGTGGAAATATTTCGCTTTGATGGTATTATTTTTTCTTCTTACTTTATTTTTTGAAAATCTGGCGACAAAGTACACTTATGAGTTCGGCTATCAAAAGACGGCAGAGGGACGAATCAGGCTTGCAAATCATCTAAGAAGCTTGCCGCTGGGATTTATCTCCGGGAAAAGTTCTACAGAAATTTTGGATACGTTAATGCATGATTTTAGCATAGTGGAAATCGCCAAAACGCATCAGGCACCACAATTTTTCAGCTCCGTTTTTGTTGCTCTCCTATGCGTAATCTTCTTTTTCACTGTAGATATCAAAATGGGAGTTGCAGCATTCATCGGCTTTCCTCTTTCCATACTGTTTTTAAGCTTGATGCAATATTTTCAAAAAAAGATGCTTTTAAAAACCGAAGTGGCAAAGCGGAATGAGCAGGATGCTATGGAGGAATATTTAACTACGGTAAAAATGGTAAAGGCGTATAACTTTACCCCGGATACGATAGAAAAGATTCATAAAGCTATTGAAAGGGCGGAGAAGAGTAATATAAAAAACGAAAAAGGGATTGGTTCTCTCATCACTATTGCCGGCATGGTATTACGGGTGGGACTTCCCTTGATGAGCTTGGTAGGGCTGAATCTCTTGTTGAAAGGAAGTCTTAGTCCGGAAAAATTTCTTTTATTTTTGTTTGTCGGAACAAGAATATTTGACCCTTTAGATATTGCTCTCGTAAATTATGCTGCTTTGCAAATCGCTTCTGTTTCGGGGGAGAGAATCAGGAAGCTGTTGGCAGAGAAGCCGATGACGGGAAAAGAGGTATTGAATGCGGAAAATACGGTAGAACTTAGCGATGTTTCCTTCTCTTATGAAGAAAGAAAGGTAATTCAGAATCTGTCTTTACAGATTAAAGAGAAGGAATTTCTCGCGCTGGTCGGAAGCTCTGGTTCCGGTAAAACTACTTTGCTTAAACTTTTGGCAAGATTTTATGATGTGCAGGAAGGAAGGATTCAGATTGGCAATAGCGATATTGCAAAAGCGTCTCCTAATGAGGTCCTTCGGAAGTTTTCCATTGTTTTTCAAGATGCCCTGCTTTTTAGAGATACTATTTATAACAACATTCAGTTTGGGAATCCATCGGCAAAAAGAGAGGATGTCATAGAAGCGTCCAAGATGGCAGGGGCGTACGACTTTATTATGCGAAAAGAAAATGGCTTTGAAACGATGGTGGGAGAAGGCAAAGGCAACGCATATCGATCGCAAGAGCGATATTAAAGAATGCGCCCATTATATTACTGGATGAAGCCACTGCATCACTGGATCCGGAGAATGAAGAAGCGGTACAGAAGGCGATTTCCAATTTGATTCAAAATAAAACCGTTATCGTAGTGGCGCACAGGCTAAACAATGTTGTGGCTGCCGACAAGATTGTGGTTCTTCAGGAGGGAAGGATTGTAGAACAGGGAAAGCATGAAGAATTACTTAATCAAGGAGGATTGTATAGAGAGTTGTGGGACTATCAGGAGAAAGTAAAGAATTGGCAAATTACGAATACAAGCCCTAAACTCTCATAAACTGCTTAAGAGCGCTCAAATATGTTTATCGGGTGGTCAAAAGCAGAGAGTCGTAATTCTATCCGCCTTACTTTCCAAGAAGAATATTTTATTTTTGGATGAGCCGACCAGCGGACTGGATTATGCAAGCATGAAGGTCGTTGCAAAGAACATCACCAAGTTTAAAGCGGAAAAGAATCTGATTTTAATTATCTCCCATGACATGGAATTTTTAGAGGAGGTATGTGATAGAGTGCTGCTGTTTTTGCAATAAATGCCTGTTCAATTGCGGAACACGTGTCATAATAAGGAGAGTGGCATGTTGCGTAGTGATTGTAACCGTGAATGTCGGAAAGGAAACAATGAAACTACTTTTAACCGCATTTACCCCTTTTGACGGGGAGAAAATCAATCCGGCCCTGGAGGCCATGAAGCTGGTGAAAGACAGGATAGATGACGTTGAAGTGGTGAAGGTCGAGGTGCCGACTGTTTTTAGGAAGTCCATTCAGGTCGTGACGGAAGCGATCGAGAAGGAGGAGCCGGACTTTGTGCTTTCGATCGGACAGGCAGGAGGAAGAGAGGGGGATCACGCCGGAGAGAGTCGCCATCAATATCGATGATGCAAGGATTCCGGATAACGAAGGGAACCAACCGATCGATGAGACTATTTTTCCTGACGGGGCAAACGCTTACTTTTCCACGCTTCCGGTGAAAGCCATGGTGGAAGCGATCAGACGGGAAGGACTGCCTTCATCCTTATCGAACTCCGCCGGCACCTATGTTTGCAATCACCTGATGTATGGTATTTTGTATTTTTTGAAAAAAAAGAATTGCCAAGTGGGAAACGGTCATTTACAATACAAAGACTCCTGCCTGCTAAATGATGGTGAAGAAAAAAGACAGGCAGTGAAAGCGGGTTTCATTCATGTTCCCTATCTCCCGGAGCAGACAAAGAATCAGAAAAACCTGCCCTCGTTACCGCTTTTAGATATGGTAAGAGGGCTGGAAGCAGCCATTTGTGCGATTGCAGAAAATGAAGTGGATTTGAAGAAAGCCTACGGATGCGAGTGCTAGACTGAGAGACGAGTGCGGACGAGAGAAGACAGGAAAAAGAAAGTGTAGAAGTGCGAAACGGTAAGGTGGAATCTGGAGAAATACGGGATGAAAAAGGAGACAGCGGATGGGAATCAAATATAGGCACGAATGGAAACATGTCCTGAATACCGCCGATTTGTTGATTTTGCGGCAGCGCCTGCGAGCGGTAATGGAATTTGGAAAAGAAGAGCAAGCGCAACGGCCTGGGGACCAAGTTGTTGGTGGCAGGTATCTTGTTTGCAAAAGAAATATAGGAGGTAAATATTAGCTCCGGGAAGGGTAGGAATGGGACGTTTTCAAATCAACTATTTTCAAACGATTATTCTGGGCTTTGCGGCCTTGATTTTGATCGGCGCTTTTTTGCTTATGTTGCCGGTCTCCAGCAGAGCCCATCTCTATACGCCCTTTCTGGAGGCGCTCTTTACTTCCACCTCCGCTTCCTGTGTGACGGGGTTGATTGTATATGACACCGCTACTCACTGGTCTTTTTTCGGACAGGTGGTCATCCTTCTGCTGATACAGATCGGCGGGCTGGGCGTTGTCGTCACAGTGACCTCCCTCTTTGTTTTGTCGGGCAAACAAATCGGATATGCGCAAAGAAAAACCCTGGCCAATTCTATCTCCATCAGCTCGCAGGGCGAAATTCTGAAAATGCTGATTTTTCTCTTAAAGTGGACCGGGATGATCGAACTGTTTTTTGCCGCCCTCCTGGCGACGCAGTTTGTTCCTGAATTTGGTTTCCGGCGGGGAATTTGGTATGCGATTTTTCATTCTGTATCCGCATTTTGTAATGCCGGCTTTGATCTCATGGGGGTAAAGGAGCCGTTTTCCTCCCTCACCGATTATGTGGGAAATCCTGTTGTCAATCTCAGTATTATGAGTTTGATTCTGCTCGGAGGATTGGGCTTTCTGACGTGGAAGGATATGGCGGAAAAGAAATGGGATTTTCATCGCTACCGTCTACAGAGTAAGATGATTCTTTCTGCAACGCTCCTCCTGGTTCTGCTTCCGGCAGTCTTCTATTTTTGTGTGGAGTTTCGGGGGAGATCGTTTCCGGAACGGATCCTTGCTTCTTTCTTTACTGCAGTCACCCCGAGAACGGCAGGGTTTAATACGGTGGATTTTACGAAGTTTTCTGACAGCGGACTTTTCCTGCAGATCCTGTTGATGCTGGTGGGAGCGGCGCCCGGCAGTACCGGCGGCGGGATGAAAATTACCACAATGAGCGTGTTGTTGCTCACTTCCATCGCCATCTTTAGGAACAGCCTGCGGACGGAAGCCTTTGGAAGAACCATACCCGGAGACGTCATTCGCAATGCGACCACGATTGCCTTTATGTATCTGGTCTTATGTATTTTGTCCGGCATGTTTATCAGTTTGTATGAAAAAGTTCCGCTGTTAAGCGCCTGTTTCGAAACGGCCAGCGCCATTGCAACGGTAGGACTCACACTGGGGATCACCCCGTCCCTTCGTCCCGTCTCGCATCTCCTGTTAATTGCGCTGATGTATATCGGGAGAGTGGGAGGACTTTGTTTGATTTATGCTGTTTTTCCCAATGCCAATCCGGACAGGGGGAGACTGGTGGAAGAAAATGTCAATGTAGGATAGGAGTCAGAGATGAAGCAGATACTGATTATCGGTTTGGGGCGTTTCGGTTTACACATTGCCAAAAAGCTACAGGAAATGCATATTCAGGTGCTGGGAGTGGACAGCAATGAAGAAAGAGTCAAGGTGGCGCTCCCTCATGTGACCAATGCGGAAATCGGGGATGCGACCAATCAGAAGTTTTTGGGGTCCCTGGGTGTCGCCAATTTTGATGTGTGCATTGTGGCGATTGGCAATGATTTTCTGGCTTCCTTGGAAACGACTTCTTACTTAAAAGAACTGGGCGCCAAAAAGGTGGTTGCGCGGGCGGCCAGAGATCTGGAGGAGAATTTTTTGCTTAGAAACGGTGCGGATGCCGTTGTTTATCCCGAAAAATCCATGGGGAATCTGACCGCCATCCAGTGGAGTTCGGAGAATGTGCTGGATTATATTCAGGTTAGTAAAGATTTTGCCGTATTTGAAATTGAGCTGCCGAAGGACTGGGCGGGAAAATCTATTGGTGAAATTGATGTCCGAAAGAAATTCAAGGTCAATATCATCGCGGTGAAGAACAGCGATCAAGTCAATGTTTCCTTGGATTCGGACTATCGTTTTAGCGAAGGGGAAAGCCTTTATATCATCGGGAAAGATAAGGATATTCAAAGATACTTTCACACGCTGTGAGTAGCGGGAGAGCGACAGTCAATAGACGACTCCCGGTGGAGGAAGCGGCTGATCGGATGGATAGACTGGATCACTTCATCAGGGTAGGAGACTCACAGCAGAGGAGGTCTGTTTCAAAAATAAAACGGACGCGAAGGAAGGCTCTTATCTGGAATAATCCTTCAAGGTTTCAAAGACAGCGATTCTTTGGCGGTCGGTAGCGGGCATTCCGATGAAGATACAGCCATAATTGTAGCCGGTGGCTGTTTTCTGATAGCGAACGATTTGCAGAATGACATGCAGGACTTCTTTGGTCCAGATGGTCAGAAAAGCTTCGTAGATATCACCGATGGTCAGCTGTCTGTCGCTGTTGAAGCCCAGACCGAATTGCGAGCAGTCTGTGATGTCAATGGTGGCAGATTCCGGGGAAGCATTCGACCCAAGCGGCTTGATGATGATTTCCGTTCAGATCCAGTCTTGCGCTTTTGCGTCTCTCATTCATTGTTTCTACCCCTCCTGAATAATTTCACAATGAAATTGCAGGCAATATGCCAGTGCTCCACAATATTATACAACTGAATCGTGAAAATTGCACCCTTTTTTTATTCAATGATACAGG
>BNJS01002359.1_pt1 | contig 26194 bp, 27 predicted proteins | sample 8540461 | NCBI WGS metagenome assembly BNJS01 (sample SAMD00202454, study PRJDB9452) | human saliva metagenome | isolation source: human saliva | place: Japan | reverse complement strand
AGATCGACACTGTTTATGAAAGGTTTCCCCCACCAGACGATCAAAAGACCGTCTGGTGGGGGAAACTTCTTATATTCTCCCTAGTTCGAAGAATCACCTTGAGGAACTGTTCTTTGTATTTCCTCTACTAGGACATTCCAAGCCTTCTTATGTTCATATTTCACACTCGTATCAGTTCCGAGTACTCGGGTATAAGATTGGATAAATAAGATCGGATCATCCAAAAGTCTTAGATAATAGCGAAGAGTAGCATATATCCCAGTTAACGATAACCTGGCATCCATGTGTATTCTTGATATCTTGGATACGCTGCTCAATTGCATCTGCCTCCTCCTGATTCACCGAGGCAGTTGAAAGAATATAGTAGCGCTTCATCTTTGTTCCACGAAACTTTTCATAGGCGGTCTCTAACATATCGCGGCTTATTGTTATCTGATGCTTGACTTCTACAGCCTCAAAAGGTTCTTCAGTAGCATCTACCACATCAACATCCCCCATCCTTCCACTTTGTCGATCTGCACTAGTATGGCTCTCCAATGGAAGCAGAGTACAACCACTGAACCTCTTGACCTCTGGTAGAAGAGTCTCATAGATCGCATAAATAGCCAAAACTGGAAGCCGAGCCGCTCCCTTAACAGGATACTTCTGCTCAAAGTGCCTCTGGAGAATACGTAGCAGCTGACTTATACTTAGAGCTTGAGGGATTGTGAGTGGTAAACTATTACTCTGACGAATAAGAATCAACCGAACGAGGATATAGTCAAGCAAATGAAAAAGCTTATTGCCCTGCTGTATATAGTCAATAACTGAAAGGAAAGCATCCTTGAGAATTCGAGGTGTGATACTCCCTGTATAGTGATTATCGTAAGGCACCTTTTGCTCAAATGAGCGGGTGAGCCATCCGCTCTTAGCCATTGCGGGAAAGCGTTCTTCCTTAAGAAAAGGAGTAATGTAGGCAGTATCGAAAGTTCGTCCTGAATATCCCCCATTAATACTCACTTGGTGCTTCCTAATATCTTGTGAGGGATGTAGAAGCTTGTAAACAAGGCTTGTTAGCAGCACCGCCAAGGCAGCTTTAGCATCTTCACTTCTGTCAATAACTTCATCAACATGTACCTTCAGATGAGATGGTAATGCTGGCAACTGACCGATAGCTATCTCATCAGGGGTAGCTCTCTTAAGAACGATACTGAAGTAAGTTTTTGTGGCGTGGACATAGATGATCTAAATGAATTTTTGGAGAATAAGTTCGTTGGCAATAGCCTCTACCATAGGCACACAGACGGAGTTTCCTATCTGCCTGTACTGCTCTGCGACAGATTGATGACGCTGAAAGTCCTCAGGGAAACCCATAATACGATAGCATTCGGAAAGTGTCAGCTTACGGACACGCCCTCGTACAAAATAAAGAATCGCCCACTAACCTCCTGTGAGGGTAGTGCAGGATGAATACCTTCAGTGGAATAAATACGATTAGGCTGCTTATGCCGAGATAAGTGTTCAGTACCTGGACGAGTACCATTTTCTCTGGTGCGTTTAGTTTCTATATCCGCAAAGATCAAACCATAGATTTCTGCCGAGTTGTCTGCTCAAGAAGCGTGTACGGATCTGTAGATACTCAAAGGGTGGATGAGTTAGGACTATCTAGGAAATTAGCAAGCTTTAAATCTAGGGTCAGGCTGGATTGCCTCTAATGACGCATAAGGAAAAAGGACGGAGGAGTCGCAGCGATTATAATACGTTCTCGGTTTTGAGGCACACCAAAATTCGTGGCATTGAGTATACTCCAGGAAACGTGGTAGCAGATTCTCGATGCTGGTCAATATGATATCGAAAGCGTTCGTCCATGGTCATGGTGAACCAGATGCTTAACATTCTCTAGAAGAACAACTGAGGGTCGATGCTTCTTCATTATACTGAAGACCTCATAGATCAGTGTCCCTCTTGTATCCTCAAATCCCTTCATTTTTCCAGATATAGAGAAAGGCTGGCAAGGGAAACCTGCCGTAAGTAGATCAAAGTGGGCTGGAATCTGGGCTTTGACACTATCTAGCGTAATATCACCATGAGGTCGCTCTCCATAATTTCTCTCATACACCTCCGCAGCAGCCAGATTCCACTCACTTGAGAAGAGGCACTGTCCGCCCACCCGCTGCAAGCCTAGACGAAATCCGCCAATTCCCGCAAACAAGTCGATAAAAGTGAACCTAGCTTTATATCCTTGAAAACGGAAAGGGAATCTTCGATCTAATATCTCTTCGGGGAATAAATTCTGTGACTCTCGATGGATCATAGAGCCATTACCTTTTTCTACATTCTGAAGACTTCTCATACTTCACAAAAATACAAAACTCTATCTACTTAGACTTGTATATCTTTAGCACTAGCTAAGAGTGTGCAGAGTAGTCACTCAGAAAATTCCCTTTCAAAATCTTGCCGTTTGCCGATAAACGCACACCGCCCCACCTTCGATGGACGAAGGTGGGGCGGTGCGTATGTATTGAGTGCGTTGTACAGACGGTACCGCTCACATCGCGCCAGTCACCCATACCGGGGTTCATAGCGGGCAGCGGGGGCATCCTCCTTCTTGTCGGCGATGACGCACTCGGTCGTGAGGAACATACCTGCGATCGAAGCAGCGTTTCTCCAGCGCTACACGCGTGACCTTCGCTGGGGTCGATGACGCCCGAAGCGTAGAGGTTCTCGAACTGGTCAAGGCGAGCGTTGTAGCCGAAGTCACCTTCGCCATCCTTGACGCGCTGCACGATGACAGCACCTTCCTTACCAGCGTTGGCGACGATCTGACGCAGGGGCTCTTCGACAGCACGGCGGATGATCTCGATACCCGTCGTCTCGTCTTCGTTTCTCCCCGACGAGGGCCGTCAAGGGCACGGACAGCACGCAGGAGCGCCGTACCACCACCAGGGGACGGTACCTTCTTCGACGGCAGCACGCGTTGCGCTGAGGGCGTCGTCGACGCGGTCCTTCTTCTCCTTCATCTCGACTTCGCTGGGTGCACCGACGTAGAGGACGGCGACACCACCGGAGAGCTTAGCCAGACGTTCCTGGAGCTTTTTCGCGGTCGTAGTCGGAGGTCGTGTTAGCGATCTGTGCCTTGATCTGAGCGGCACGCTCGCGGATGGCTTCCTTGTCACCAGCACCATTGACGATGGTGGTGTTGTCCTTCGTCACGCTGATCTTCTCAGCCTTACCGAGCATATCGAGGCTGACAGCATCGATGCTGAGGCCCGTCTCTTCGCTGATGACGACGCCATCGGTGAGGATAGCGATGTCCTGCAGCATAGCCTTACGGCGGTCACCGAAGCCAGGGCCTTGACGGCGCATACCTTCAGACCACCACGCAGGCGGTTGACGACGAGGGTAGCGAGGGCTTCGCTGTCGATGTCCTCAGCGATGATGAGCAGGGGACGACCCGTCTGTACGGTCTGCTCGAGGATAGGAAGGATCTCCTTCAGCGTAGAGATCTTCTTGTCGTAGATGAGGATATAGGGGTTCTCCAGCTGCGCCTCCATCTTCTCCGAGTTGGTGACGAAGTAAGGAGATATAGCCGTGGTCGAACTGCATCCCTTCGACGACCTCGACAGTCGTCTCGATACCCTTGGCTTCTTCGACGGTGATGACACCTTCCTTGTTGACCTTGCGCATAGCTTCGGCGATGAGCTGACCGATCTGCTCGTCTCCGTTGGCGGAGATCTTAGCTACGTGCTCGATCTTCTCGAAGTTGTCACCGATCTCCTGCGCCATAGAGCGGATCTCAGCGACGATCTTAGCGACAGCCTTGTCGATACCGCGCTTGAGGTCCATGGGGTTGGCACCTGCGGTGACGTTCTTCAGCCCGACACCGATGATGCTCTGGGCAAGGATCGTAGCCGTGGTCGTACCGTCACCAGCATCGTCGTTGGTCTTCGAAGCGACCTCCTTGACGAGCTGAGCACCCATGTTCTCGAAATGGATCTTCGAGCTCGATCTCCTTAGCTACGGAGACACCGTCCTTGGTGATGTGAGGGTGCGCCGTAGGTCTTACCGAGGATGACGTTGCGCCCCTTAGGGCCGAGGGTTACCTTGACAGCGTTAGCCAGAGCGTCGACGCCGCGCTTGAGGCTCTCACGTGCCTCTATATCGAACTTGATTTCTTTTGCCATGATAGATATATCGTATTACTTTTCTTTTTGGAGATGATGGATTATTGGCGCGTTTCTTCCCACTAAGTTTGCCTGGCTTCTTAGAGGCCAGCCTACCTCTGTATTGGTTGCACCAGGCTTGGGTTGCGTAGCCATAATCTTACTTAGCGAGAAGGGATTAGATCGTAGCGAGGACGTCGGACTGACGCATGATGAGGTACTTCTCACCTTCGTACTCGATCTCGGTGCCAGCGTACTTGCCATAGAGGACGACGTCGCCAGCCTTGAGGACCATCTCTTCGTCCTTCGTGCCACCACCTACGGCGATGACTTCGCCACGCAGGGGCTTTTCCTTAGCTGAATCGGGGATGATGATACCGCTCACGGTCTTCTCTTCTTGGGCAGCGGGGCGAATGAGTACGCGGTCTGCCAGGGGCTTAATGCTCATGATCTAAGTAGTTATATGTGTTGTTTTATATTCTTCGTTTCGCTTGAGGTCTGGGGTATAAGGCTCCCCGCTCACGTCCTCTACCGAGCAAGGAGCGTGCCAAAGCCCAGCGAAGCCCCATTCTGTGCGCCTCCTGCCAATATGACACACCGCCCCCACCTCCCGCTGTCAGCGTGTACGACATTATATGTCAAGCGCACGAAGGAATGGGCGAGCAAAGGACCGAAGAGCAGGGATACCGCTCCCATCCATTACAAGACGCTTGCACCGTGCCGTACGATACGTAGCGCATAGCAGTACAGCGTGAGCCCTCGCCTCTTCGCAGGTAAAAAGCAAGGAACAATAGTGGAATGCCCTCCTATCCGTACGAAGAAAAGCTGCGAAACCCATAGTAGATAAGCTTTATCTACGTACGTGGCTCTAATATCTACGTGCGTAGTCTTTAGGATTTAGCGTACGTAGTCTTTAAGACCACGTGCGTAGACAGAGGAAGATCACTACGGGAAGTTGCTTTTTTCTCCACGCAAATACCACTTTTTCTCAGGCGGACACGCTTCCCTTGATATAAGCCTTCGGTCTGAATTCGTTATATTTGCAGGCAGTAGCACCTCGCACAAGATTATGCAGACCAACGAGCGATATACCCGTCGGCTGGCGACCCTCTTCCTCGGGCTCTTCCTGAGTCTCCTGGCGATGGTCAGCCTACACGACTTCAGCCACCGCGCTGACGCCGTGCAGGACGTCGTGTCTACAGAGGGCTACACCTCCCACGTGACGAAGACCGACTGCTCGATCTGTCACTTCGTCCATACCCCGTTCTTAGCTCTCGCCATCGGTACGCTGCTCGCAGCAGTGGCTCTCGGCGTGTGCCTCCTCGGGGTGCGCCTGGTGCGCCTGGCCCACTCGATCCGCAGGGATGCGGTACAGCTACGGGCCCCTCCCACCTTCGCCTAAATCGCTTACCAGAGGCCACTTGTAGGGTAATCTTTGCCCTGCCTCTACCCCCTATGCATCACTTATAGCGTGCTCCCTGCCTGTATGGGAGTGCTACGCTTGGCCGTGTAGCTCGTGGCTACAGCTGGCTATATACGCGAAGAGGACCGCTATGCCATAGCCTCTTCCCGACCCTTCATCCATATCATCCTTTTCCTACCTATGTGCTATCTATCACTGGCAAGATGGCGCGGCGTCCTCCTATCTCTGGGGATGCTCCTCGCCCTTGCCCTGGGTGCATGCCCTGTGCATGCCCAGAGCCGTAGCCTCATCATCCAGGTCCTCGACGATCGAACTGGAGAGCCCCTCCCAGGCGCCGTCGGCCACATCGGCCGTCGCTCCATGCAGACCGACCTCAAGGGCCAGCTGACCCTCGCCCTCACGGGGAGCGAGGAGGACGGCCTGCACGTCCATCTCATCGGCTATCACGAAGGCTTCATCCCTCTGGACAAGCTCCGCAGCACCCCCAGCCCCTTCACCCTGCGTCTGCGCCCTGAGGACCGCGACCTCTCTTCGGTGAAGGTCGTCGGCAACCGCCGTCCTGTCTCCGCCAACGTCGTCTCCACGAAGGTCTCCACCGAGCGCATCGAGCGCAACCTCGGGCGTAACCTCGCCTCGCTCCTCACCGAGGTCAGCGGCGTCACGAGCCTGCAGACGGGCACGACGACAGCGAAGCCCGTCATCCACGGTATGTACGGCACGCGTGTGCTCATCGTCAATAATGGCGTCCGCCAGTCGGGCCAGCAGTGGGGCGACGACCACGCCCCCGAGGTCAGCGTCGACGCCAACGACCAGGTCCACGTCGTCAAGGGCGCCGAAGCGGTAGCACACGGCTCCGAAGCCCTCGCGGGCGTCATCATCCTCGGGCAGAGCGCTCCCCTATCGTGGGCGTAGCCTGCAGGGGACGCTGGCGACGAGCTTCGCCACCAACGGCCGTCGCTTCACCGAGGTAGCGAAGCTCGAAGGCGCTCTGCCCTTCCTGCCTTCGCTTGCTTGGCGTGCGCAGCTCTCCTACACCAATGCGGGTGACCGCTCGACGGCGAAGTACCTCCTCACCAATACGGGCGTCAAGGAGCTGGACTACTCACTCGCCCTCGGTTGGCGTGGTGAGCACCTCTCACTCGAGAGCTACTTCAGCCAGTATCAGAATAAGACGGGGCTTCTTCCCTCGGGTCACCTCAAGAATGCCAACGAGATCGAGGCGCTCATCGAGCGTGGTCGTCCGCTGACCTTCCGCCCCTTCTCCCGCCATATTGACTACCCTCACCACGACGTCCTGCACCGCCTGTGGAGCATCAAGGGGCGCTATGATGATGAGCATCTCGGCACCTTCACCCTGCAGACCTCACTGCAGACCGACCGCCGAGATGAGTACAACATCCGCCGCAATGACCGCTCCTCCTTCCCTACGCTGGCACTCGACCTGAAGAGCTTCCAGGCGGATGCCGCTTGGCGCAAGCACTACCACCGCTGGGATACGGAGGTAGGTCTGCACTTCGTCGGCACGGAGAACTACAACCGCCCTGGCACGGGTGTCGTACCCATCATCCCAAACTACACCGAGGTCACGGGTGCAGCACACCTCCTGCAGAAGTACCAAGCCGAGCGCTGGGGTGCTGAGGTCGGACTGCGCCTCGACCAGATGACGCTCAAGGTAGCTGGCTACGATATCTATCAGCAGCGCTTCAAGGACACGAAGCGCTTCACGAACCTCACCTACAGCATCGGCGGGCACTACCACCTCTCGCCCCTGTGGCACGTGACGACGAACCTCGGGGCAGCCTTCCGCGCCCCCCACGTCCACGAGCTCTACAGCGAAGGGAATCAGCACGGCTCGGCGATCTACATCCGTGGGAACCGCAACCTCAAGAGTGAGCGCGGCTACAAGTGGATCACCTCCGTAGAGCACTCGGGTGAGCGCCTACACGTGCGTGCCGATGGCTATCTGCAGTGGATCGACGGCTATATCTATGATGCGCCGACGCACACGATGCACACGACGCTCTCGGGCGAATACCCCTTCTTCACCTATCAGCAGCGTGATGCCTTCTTCCGTGGCTTTGACATCGACGCGTCGTACCGCTTCCCTCAGGATATCGAGTACGGGGTGAAGAGCTTCATGGTATGGGCTAACGAGCGTGGCACGGGCCAGCTCTTCCCCTACATCCCCTCCTTCCACCTCGGTCAGCACCTCAGCTGGAGCCCTAAGCTCGGCGGGGGCTTCTCGGGGAAGGTCACGCTCAATCACCTCTTCGTCGCTCGCCAGACGCGCTTCGACTCCGCTATCGACATCGCTGACGCACCGCCCGCCTACGGGGTATGGGGTGCCGAAGTCGAGCTCTCGAAGACGCTGAAGAATGGCCAGTCCCTGCGCCTCCTCCTCACGGGCGACAACCTCCTCAATGCCGAATACAAGGAGTACACGAACCGTGCTCGCTACTACGCCCACGAAGCGGGTCGCGACATCCGCGCCTCACTCCTGTGGAAGTTCTGATCACCTCGCTTATCTCTCTCATCCTATGACTCTACGACAGCTATGCGGGAGCCCCAAGAGGCTCCTCCTTCTGCTCCTCGCGCTTGTCCCACTTCTCACGTCTTGCGACCCCAAGGAGCCGACCAACGAGCTACTGAATAAGCGCCACGATAATCCCTCCTACGTCATCTTCACGCTCAAGGAAGCCAAGCTCAACAACCCCACCCGCTGGGATGCTGAGCCCACACTCGCCGATATCACCCTCACGGGCCGTGAGGAGAAGATGACCCTCTCACTCACCAGTAAGGGCTTCCTCGCCAGCGAAGAGCAGGGCGTATCGCAGTTCTCCGTCAAGAGCACCGATACTGAGTCGGATGTCGTCTACCTCCTCGAGATCGACTACCTCGACGCGCGCCGTGAGCTGATGAACGGGCAGTTCATCGAGAACGGCCAAGACCGCATCCACCAGCACTTCTTCGAGCGCTTCACCCGCGAGTTCATCCGTGGCAAGTGGCGCACCTACGCCGTCAAGGAGCCCGAAGAGCTCGGCTATGACTACCGCTACGTCGACGTCACGCCGTGGAATCAGCCCTACAATGCGCCCGAGAGCAAGTTCACGGGCACAAGCAATCCCATGGGCTTCAAGGGCCTCATCCGCTTCACGCGTTCCGACTGGAAGTTCCTCTTGACGATCATGCTCATGCATGCACACCAGCCGAAGATCTACAACGGTCAGGCGATGCCCTTCTACAACAACCTCTATTATCCCATCGACCAAGAGTCGGATATCTCGCTGAACGTCACCTTCGTCGTCGACGCCGGCACCACCGACCTCACGGGTCGTGAAGAGTCTTCTTCTAACTAATTAATCCCTCAGACACTTATGACAACGAACCGTCTCAAGGCTTTTGCCTTCGCCAGTATCGCAGCCCTCAGCCTCGTCGCTACGGCCTGCTCCGGTAAGTCCAATAACGAACCCGTCGTACCTCCGACGCCCACTCCCACACCTACTCCCTCACCTGTCACCCCCAGCTCTGACCTCGACATCGCCAAGGTCGTCATCCGCCTGCAGATCGGCCACCTTCACGGCAAGAAGAGCTTCCACTATCTCCCCTCCGAGGCTGACCTCGAGAACCGCAACCTGCAGGATGAGCAGGTCGTCACCTACACCAAGCAGGGAGGCGAGTGGAAGCTCAGCGAGAGCACGGCGAAGATCGGCAACGCAAGCGTGACCTACACGCTCGACAAGCTGCTCGCCCTGCGCTGGAGCGACACGCGCCGCGAGAACCCCTTCACGGGCGAGATCTCGGGTAGCGACTACCCTCAGTACGGTATCCTCTTCGAGTGCTACAACTCGAAGGGCGAGCTCCTCGACAAGCAGCTCTCCGCTAAGGGCGCCTACCAGCTCTTCATCTATCCCTCCGACGTCAAGGACTACGACAGCCAGTCGGCTATCACGACCAAGTCGGACTTCTCCGATGTCTTCGAGTACACGAACCTCGATACGGAGGACTTCACGAAGTCTGCACACCACGGTCAGACGAAGTTCCGTGACGAGAAGGATCCCGTCAACCTCAAGGGCTACGCCATCTTCCCCACGCTCGGCTCACAGATGACGCTGAACTTCGACCTCTACGCTACCACGAAGGGTAAGCTCGAGGGCGGAAACGCCTCCCCCGTCTACGCCCCTAATGCGACGGTGAAGGCTGGTAATCGTCTCCTCCACCTCAGCATCCCCCTCTACGTCTACGGCCCCTACTCGATCAAAGCAGTACGCTTCGACGAACGATATCAAGAAGCCGCTACGCCCCATTGAGGACTTCGCCGCTGGGGTTGTAGAAGATGAAGACCCTGAGGGTAAGGAAGTGCCTCTGGCGAAGGCTGCGGCTTACCGCCTCGAGAAGATCCTCGGCAAGGCCTGGAAGAATATCGGCCCTGACTTTACGGACAACGCTGTAGCTCCCCGCGCCAACGAGAAGACGGGCGGTATGTTCTATTAGTCCGATCGCCCCCACTCCATAAGCGAGCGGCGGCAGTCCCCGATGGGGGCTGCCGCCGCTCATTATATGATAGCTGTACGTCTTCTTTCGAGAAAATGCCCCGAGCTCTACGAGAAAAAGCTGCGTAGCACTACGCCGAAAGCATTGTCCACGCACGTAGATCTTAGGACTACGCACGTGGACGATAGGATGTACGTGCAGAGATTATAAATCCACGCACCAAGACGAAGGAAAAGCTGTATAGGAGCCGACTTATAGCACTACGGGGACGGCCGTTTTTCTCCTACTCTTCGGGGGAAAGGGCTGCATAGCTCGCTACCCCGCCATCGTAGCGGAAGAGCCATGCATCGGGGAGCTATGCGGAGCCTTCAGCGCAGGGCGCAAAGCGCTCTATATGAAGAAGCGGTATTCTTCTTGTACCTTTGTAGCGGGAATTTCAGTTCCCCGTGCCTCTTTGGAAGGCACACCTATCCTAATGTAATTACGCATGACCAAGCCTTTACTTCTCCTTGCGTGCCTCCTTATGCTCTTGGGGAGCTGCACAGGACACTCCAGCCAGCGTACGGCTGCCACAGATAGCATCGTCGCCGACAGCGCGGACTTCGCACATGCCGTGCACTTCGACTCATGCCAAGGGCATCCAAGTAGCCAACCATCCTGGCTACAAGGAGGTGTTTATCTTCACCCCCGACGAGCCCGACACCCTCGCCCGCTACATCCTCTATCCCCGCGACCATAAGCCCGAGGTGACTGCCCCTGGCGCACGCTTCATCGCTGTACCCGTGCGCACCATGGGTACGCTCTCCACGACGGAGATCGGCGCACTGACGCTCCTCGACCTGCGTGACGTCCTCGTGGCATGTAGCGACCCGCGCAACATCAATGACAGCATCCTCGCCGAGCGCACGCGCCGTGGCGAGATCGCCGAGATCGGCCGTGGCATGGGGCGCAATGTCGAGCAGATCATCGCCACCCACCCCGAGATCATCATGCAGGGCCTGCAGGAGTCCGATGCCAAGGATGAGGACATCCGCGCCTCGGGCATCGAGATCGTCTTCTTCAACAACTGGAAGGAGCAGAGCCTCCTCGGGCGTGCCGAGTGGATGAAGTTCGTCGGGATGCTCTTCGGGCGCAATGTCCGTGCCGAAGAGACCTTCCAGCGCATCGAGCGTGAGTACCTCGAGGCGAAGAAGATCGCTGCGCAAGAGCCGGACTTCCTCCCCGTCCTCTACGGGCAGGACTACAAGGGCTCGTGGTACGTCCCTGGCGAATACTCCTACGTCACCTCGATGCTCACCGACGCACACATCAAGTATGACTTCATCCCTGGGCAGGTAGCGAATAAGCCCATGAGCTTCGAATACGTCTTCAGCCGCCACCGCCACGCCCCCGTATGGCTCAGCATGATGGTCGGCAAGGACATCACCCTGAAGGACTTCCTCTCGATGAACGAGCGCTACCAGCACTTCGACGCAGCCAAGGCGGGCAACGTCTGGATCGACCGCAAGCGCGTCAATGAGTACGGGGGTAATGACTACTGGGAGAGTGGGCCCTACAACCCGCACCTCATCCTGAAGGACCTCATCAAGATCACACGTCCGCACCTCCTCCCCGACTACGAGACGACCTACTGGGTCAAGCTACAGTAGCCCATGCGCGCACGTCACTCGATCCTCTTCCTCCTCATCTCGCTCGGCATCGTCGTCGCCTTCGTGCTCGACATCATGTGGGGCAGCGTCTCTCTGCCTGCGAGCGACGTCATCGACACGCTCCTCGGCCGTGGTGAGCATACGACGACGAGCTACGTCGTCCTGAACTTCCGCCTGCCGAAGGCGCTCACCTCGCTCATCGCTGGCGCAGGGATCTCTATCGCAGGCCTGCAGATGCAGACGCTCTTCCGCAACCCCCCTTGCCGATACCTCGATCCTCGGGATCAATAGCGGTGCAGGCGTGGGCGTAGCGATCTATACGATGGCTTACACGCTCTTCCCCTCGCTCCTCTCTACGGCAGGCGTGGCGGACACGTGGGGCATCATCCTCGCCGCCTGCATCGGCGCGCTCAGCGTCCTCCTGATGATCTCCGCCGTCTCGAGCCGTCTGCACGACATCGTCTCGGTGCTCATCGTCGGGGTGATGATCGGCTTCCTCGCCTCGAGCGTCATCTCCATCCTGCAGTACTTCAGTGACGAAGAGACGCTGAAGACCTACCTCATCTGGAGCTTCGGTAGCGTGGCGGGCACGACCTGGCGCCAGCTGCAGCTCATGCTCCCCGTCGTCCTCGTCGGGCTCATCGCTGCCCTCCTCATGCCGAAGCAGATGAATGCCCTCGGTCTCGGGGAGAACTATGCGCGCTCCGTCGGGACGAACATCCGTCTGGTACGCCGCCTGCTCATCGTCATCACCAGCATCATCACGGGCTGTATCACAGCCTTCACGGGGCCTATTGCCTTCCTCGGTATGGCCGTCCCGCACTTCGTCCGTCTACTCTTCCGCACGGCCGACCACCATATCCTCGTCCCAGCGACGATCCTCTCGGGCTCCTTCCTCCTCCTCGTGTGTGACCTCCTGACGCAGGCCCCAGGCCATCAGTTCGTCCTCCCGATCAATGCGATCACCTCGCTCCTCGGCGCCCCCGTAGTCATCCTCGTCGTCCTGGGTAATAAGCGTAAGCGCGATGCCTTCAAGTAAGACACAGCACCTCACGATCGAGCTCCGCCACCTCCGCACAGGCTACACGGAGCGTCGCCGCAGCGTCGTCATCTCCCCCGACCTCAGTCTCTCCATTCGCCCTGGCGAGATCGTCATGCTCATGGGCCCCAACGGCAGTGGGAAGTCCACACTCATGCACACCATGGCAGGCCTGCTCCCACCCCTTGCAGGCGAAGTAGAGCTGGGCGAAAAGCCCCTCTCCAGCCTCACGATGAAGGAGGTCGCCCGCCAGCTGAGCCTCGTGCTCACCGAGCGCATCCCCGCGGGCAATATGGACGTCTGGGAGGTCGTCACCATCGGTCGCTACCCCTATACGGGCTTCCGTGGTGTGCTCAGTGCCGAGGACAAGCGTATCTGCGAAGAGGCGCTCGCCACGTGCCGCCTCACGGAGCTACGTGAGCGTATCTTCGACACGCTGAGTGACGGCGAGAAGCAGCGCGTGATGATCGCCCGTGCCTTGGCGCAAGAGACTCCACTCATCCTCCTCGACGAGCCCACGGCGCACCTCGACCTCCCCTCCCGCCTGGAGGTGACGACGATGCTCCGCACGCTCGCCCATAAGCTCGGCAAGAGCATCCTCATCTCCACGCACGAGCTTGATCTGGCCCTCGGCTGGGCAGACACCATCTGGCTCCTCGACCGCTCGGGAGCTATCACAGCCAAGGCCCCGAAGACCTCATCCTCGATGGCGATATCGAGCGTGTCTTCGGCGACCCACGTCTGCGCTTCGACCAGGAGCGAGGGGAGTTCTCCATCGCCGAAGAGCCTGGTCAGCAGATCCATCTCACAGGCGAAGGCCTACGCTACAGCTGGACGTGCCGTGCGCTTCACCGCCTCGGCTACGGCATCATCTCTGGCGACCTACCGCCCGAGACCAGCAGCATCACCATCAGCGAAGCGGGCTGGACGCTCCGCACCCCTACGGGGATCACTACCCAGCATCACTCTATCACCGCACTCCTCTCCGCCCTCGGAGAGCGCAGTGCATCTGTATATTAACCAAGCAACGAACGTATGAAACAAAAGCTAACGCTTCTCATCGCGGCGGCCTCACTGGCCCTCCCGCTCTCAGCAAGCACCACGGACAGCCTCCGTACCGCAAACATTGACGAGGTCCTCGTCTACGGTACGCGCTCCATCCTTCCCCTGAAGAAGGTGCCCAGCAAGATCGAGGTCATCAGCGCCGAGACCATCCAGCGCTCGGGCTTCACGAGCCTGCCCGACCTCCTGAAGAACTACAGCAGCGTCGACATCATCCAGTACCCTGGCTTCAACGCTACCGTCGGTATCCGTGGCTTCAAGCCTGGTAAGGCCTATACCACCGTCCTCATCAACGGGATCCCCACGGCGTCGGAGAACATCTCCACCATCGCCCTCTCGGATATCGCACAGGTAGAGATCCTCAAGGGTCCCTTCTCCTCGGTCTATGGCACGAATGCTATGGGCGGTGTCATCAACATCGTCACCGTACAGCACAAGGAGCAGCTCACGGGCCGCGTCTCTGCTACGGCTGGTAGCTACGACACCTACGCCGGCACGCTCGCTCTCGGTGGGCGCATCGTCTCGGGCCTGTCCTTCGACCTCAGCGCTGGCTACACCAGCGAGCACACGAACTACAAGGCGGGTAACAACGATATCCTCCGTCACAACAGCCTCGCCAAGGCTATCGTAGACCCCGAGACGCGTGGCGCTACGATGCCTGGTAGCACCTATGGTGTCTACACCGGTAGCCTTCGTCTCGGCTATGACTTCTCACCCAACTGGTCGGTGAACGCCTACGAGAACCTCTTCATCGGCGACGCTATCCGCACCGGTGGTAGCATCTACGGTGTCTACGGCCTCTCGCAGAAGGACATCACACGCTCGCTCACTTCGCTCGAAGTCCTCGGGCAGGTCGGCATCCATCGCCTCGCACTGCGCCCCTACTACTCCTTCGAGGTGTCGCAGAACTACAACAAGGCTGGTAGCGGTGCTATCATCAACTACCGCCGCAATGGTCAGGACTACGGGGCTATCCTGCAGGACGACATGACCCTCGGCGCACACCGCCTGACCCTCGGTGCCGACTACAAGAAGAGCGACACGAAGACCAAGTCCTTCGACGCTACGGGTGCCCAGAAGGCGAGCTACAATCCCCGACTACTCGACCTCCAGCCTCGGCTTCTTCGCCCAGACGAACCTCAGCGTCACCGAGCGCTTCATCGTCTCTGCTGGTGCACGCCTCGACCTCATGCGCTTCGACCTCAGCGCCGACAGCCGCCTCAATAGCGAAGCTAAGCACGAGCAGCACCTCGTCTTCAGCCCCAACCTCGGCCTGAAGTATGAGCTCGCCCGTGGCCTGCGTCTGCACGCCTCTGCAGGGACGGCCTTCGCTGCTCCTGACGCCTACCGCAAGGCAGGTCAGTACACCAGCGGCAAGACGACGACCGTAGGGAATCGTGACCTGCGCCCCGAGAGCTCGCTGACCATCGACGGGGGGATCGGCTATACCAACTATGAGAAGGGTATCGACCTCGACGCTACGTACTTCTACACCGACCACAAGGATATGATCGTCGACAAGGTCACGACCAATCCCGACAAGACGGCTACGAAGACCTTCATCAATAGCGACAAGGCTCGCATGCACGGCCTCGAGCTGATGGCCGCCTACGACTTCGGTAGCCTCGTGGACTACGCCTTCTCACTGAAGGCTTATGCCAACGCTACGCTCCTCCTCCACTCGAAGATGAAGCTCGCCGCCGCCAGCGACTGGACGCCTATCAAGTACGTGCGCTCGCAGAACGTCACCTTCGGCCTCGACTTCACCACGCGCGAAGGCCTGCAGTTCGGCCTCTCGGGTCGCTACATCGGCCAGCGCTGGGAGGACAACTGGTTCGGCTACTACCCCGATATCCGCACGGGGCTCGCTGCACGCGTAGCTGCTGAGCAGCCCGAGTGGGGCAGTCGTCTCCAGCACCCCTCGGCACTGATCTTCGGTGCTTCACTGCACTACACCATCAAGCAGCGCCTCGGTCTGGGGGTCAACGTAGACAACCTCTACGACGAGCACTACACCGAGAAGGACGGCTACCATATGCCTGGCCGTACGGTACGCTTCAAGCTTAGCTACCAGTTCTAAGCCCCCCTGCTAAGGACTTCCCCTAAAAGCACGTATCCCCCACGATCCGCTCGGGTCGTGGGGGATACTTGTATACAGGTGGGTGAGGGCGCTTAGTGCTTCTTCTTCCCGCGACGACGCAGGAGACGGCGCACATAGTCGAAGGCGAGCATCAGCCCCGTCAGCGATGTGATGAGTCCGATGATCATAAATGCCCACATCACGACGGGCCATGCCCCTGGTGTATTCACCAAGGGAGCGAACTGCAGGCGGTGGAGCTTCATGAACATCCACGCGTCGATGCGCTCACTATCCGCATACATACGCCACATACCCGTCTTGGGATCGACGTAGTAGGTGTGGTGGTCCTTCGTGTCGATGGCGATGCGCCAGACGGGCAAGGGGAGCTTGCCAGCGCGGTGGATGTAGTACGTGTCGTACTTGTCCATCAGCTCGGCCGTGTAGTGATGCCCTTCGCCGAAGACCGTGCGGAGCTCGGTGATGATCTCGGCGCTGTCGAGGCTGAGGCGCTTGGGTGCTACGGAGCGACCATCATAGTAGTGCGCCTCCTGCCCATCAGCCTTCAGCACAGGGATATGCCCCAGCGAGGTGAAGGTCAGAGCACGTAGCTCGGGCTCTGCCTGACGCAGGGCCGTGAGGTCAGTGCAGTAGTCCGTCATGCCGAGCGGTCTTCCCTCGAGCTGCTCCACGGGGTAGTCCGTCGTCTCGGTGTAGGGGAAGTGCACGACGGAGAGGAGCCCCGTCAGCACCCATGCGATGATGAGCACACCGCCGACGGTGCCGAAGAAGTGGTGCCACTGGTAGCGCTTGCGGGGGAAGGGAGAGAAGAGCTTCGCCGCCTTCTTCTTCGCACGGCTACGGTAGTGCACGATGCCGAGGTAGAAGCCCGTCAGCGCCATGAACGTACCGATAGCGCCGAGGACGATGATGACCCAGCGCCAGAGGTCGGCACGCGAGCGGATGTAGGTGAAGTAGATCCAGTGCGGGATAGCACCAGCCCAAGCCCAGAGGCGCTCGCTGCGGGTGGACTCCTGCAGCACGTCGCCCGTCACGCTCGAGACGTAGACCTCATGCCCTGCGCCCACCGGTGAGGAGGAGGCGATAGAAGGGGAGGTCCTCCGTGAGGCGCGAGAAGGGCGTCCACTGGTCAAGCTCCGTGATGGTGTCGATGCGCTCGATACGCTGCCCCCAGCGGGCGGCGATGGTCTCCAGATACGCTCTGTCGAGCTGGAGCGAGCGCAGGCTGTCGCCATCGAAGGCCAGCTCACGGCGCTCCCCCTCTACGGGGAGGATGACGAGACGTGCACGGCTGTCGGCATACGTCCCGCCAGAGATCTTCAGGCGCTCCAGCGGCACGGTGTCAATCTGGAGGGAGGTGAAGAGGGCGTGCAGGCTATCTGTCGTGGGCAAGCTCTCGGGGAGACGGGCGCTGTGCTTCAGCTCCTCGTCCATCGAGTACTTGGGATAGGCGTGGTAGATAAGGACAAGGCCTGAGACGAACCAGGCCACGAAGAGGACGCTCATCAGCGCACCGAGGAAGCGGTGCGTGCGCGTCATGAAGGAGCGAAAGGTCATAGTTAGGTCGAGGTCTGTGCGGTAGTAGAGGTAGATAGTAAGAGATCAGCCCCCCACCATACCATAGGCATAGCGGGGGGCTGATAAGAGGTTTATGAACTCGGTCGGGGGATTAGCCGTTGACCTTAGCCATATGAGCTACGAGGTCGAGGGACCTTGTTGGAGTAGCCGATTTCGTTGTCGTACCAGCTGACGAGCTTGACGAACTTGTCCGTCAGAGCGATACCAGCCTTAGCGTCGAAGATAGACGTACGCGTGTCGCCGAGGAAGTCGCTTGATACGACATCTTCGTCCGTGTAGCCGAGGATACCCTTGAGTTCGCCTTCAGAAGCCTTCTTGATAGCTTCGCAGATCTCTGCGTAGGTAGCAGGCTTAGCGAGGTTGACCGTGAGGTCAACGACAGAGACGTCGAGGGTAGGTACGCGGAAGCTCATACCGGTGAGCTTACCGTTGAGCTCGGGGATGACCTTACCTACAGCCTTAGCAGCACCCGTAGAAGAAGGGATGATGTTGCCAGCAGCAGCGCGGCCACCACGCCAGTCCTTGGCAGAAGGACCGTCGACAGTCTTCTGCGTAGCCGTCGTAGCGTGAACCGTGGTCATCAGACCGTCGGTGATACCGAAGTTGTCGTGGAGGACCTTAGCCAGAGGGTGCGAGACAGTTCGTCGTGCAAGAAGCGTTAGATACGAACTGCGTGCCCTTGACGTACTTGTCGGTGTTGACACCGCAGACGAACATAGGCGTGTCGTCCTTAGAAGGAGCAGACATGACGACGTACTTTGCACCAGCGTCGATGTGACCCTGAGCCTTGTCCTTAGAGAGGAAGAGACCCGTTGATTCGACGACGTACTCAGCACCGATTTCGTTCCACTTGAGGTCAGCGGGGTTCTTTTCGGCAGTGACGCGGATCGTCTTACCGTTGACCACGAGGGTGGTCATCCTTGACTTCGACCGTACCGTCGAAGCGGCCGTACATCGTGTCATACTTGAGCATATAAGCCATATACTCTGCATCGAGGAGGTCGTTGATACCTACGATCTCGATGTCGCTACGCTTCTGGGCAGCACGGAAGACAAAACGGCTCGATACGTCCGAAGCCGTTGATACCTACTTTAATCATCTTTATTATTCGTTTCGTTAAACTGATTTACTGAATCTCTCTGTTGCTGGATGATAGCCCCTTGGTGGGGGAACATCTTGCGATACAAAAATTACAGAAATTTATCCACACCTATGGTTTATTTCCGAAAAATATTTTTGGTAAGTGCACCCTTACCGCCCATTTTGCCCCTGCAAACCACCCCACAAAAGCCCCACCAACGACCTGCCGACGACCCGCTCCCTCGATGCTCCTTCGCCCCCTTCTCCAGCCCTTTGCCCGATGCACCTTCTCGAAGGGTAAAAAGTAACCAGTACTGGTCACTCGGCTGACCAGTACTGGTCGCAGCGCGAAGCAGTACGGGTTGATATCTGTTACCAGTACTGGTCACGTCGGAGACCAGTACTGGTTCGTATCCCCCCTCCCCTTCTTGTCGTGACAGCCTTTCGCTATAGCTCTCATCTATGATAGACACCGCTTGCATCACCACCCTACTACAGGGCGGTAAATCGACCTATATTGGTCGGTGGGCTAACCTATATAGATCCGACGACGAAAGCTATATAGGGTCGCGATGACGACCTATAGGGTCAACCCGCTGACCAATATAGGGTTCATACCACCCTCCTTCCGCAAGCCAGCATCCGTCCCTCCCATAGCTCCCCCGCCGTACTCCCGTCGAAAGGGCTAACTTTGACAGCAAACTCCCCCATCATCCCCCCAAAGGAAATAGCTTATTCAGACGACAATGATAGCCTACAAAGAGATTCCTTGGTACGGGGGAAGAGGGAGACACCAGCTCCTCACACCTCGTTCGTGATGAAGCAGCTCTATTGAAGAGCGTGGTGCCAGCTTCAAAAATAACAATATAATAAGTATGTTTCAGCTTCTCTCAAAGCACTCCTTTTTACTTAGTGAGGACATATTCGGATCGAGGTATTCCTTGGTTTTTGAGTCTCCCGAAGGAGAACTCCATCTTTATCCCTACTCCCTTGATGGGGAGCTTGGGGAAGAACTTAAGTTCTCCAAGAAGGAGCCGATTAGGTGGATCTATCTGCGTAGTGGTTTCTGGCTTATCGAGTACGAGGAAGCTTCAAAGGAGGATACCCATATATATTCGATTGAAGGAGATGGCAACAGACCATCCCTAATCTAGATGCAGATCTATATATCCTTAAGGCGGAGGAGAACTGGGTCTATCTGATAAATGAACGCTTTGTTAAGTATAATCTCTCCACTCATGAGTATCGGGATCTAGGTACTGTTCCCTCTTGAAGAGTACTTCTTTTATGAAGGCAGCCACCGTGGTCTTCACTTCTTCACGTGTGAACGGAAGAGTCAACTGGTAGCTATGCGGAGATAAGGATGGTAAGGCTTGGAGGAGGTCTATCGGCTGGACTTTGCCGAGAGCGATCGATGCTACTCAATATATACCAATAAAGTAGAGTCCGGGGAAGTTTACTTCATTAATTTCTATAGCTCAGACTTATGGGTAACAACCTACGAACGCCTGCACCGAGTAGATATAGAGGCAGGGCAAGTCCTTAGAAGTGAGAGGAGATGATACTACCCAAGATGTCTCATTGTGGGATCTTGGCTACTCTATCCTTGCCAGCTTCTATAAGATATTCGACTTCAAAGCTGGGCAGATGCTCTACAGGGCAGCTTGGATAAGTTTACTTACGAAGGAAGGAGTATAGTGCGGAGTACACGTGCCTCTTGCTACACGAAGGGATCTTCTACGTCTCGGTGCGGGTGTCGGGGATCTTCTTCCTCGCTGCCTTCGACATACAGACGGAGAAGTTTATCTGGCATGACCTCTGGGGCGGTTGGGATATTGATTCCGTACACATCGTCGGTGACCGAATGATAGCTCACTCCCACGACGAGGTACGCATCTACCAGCGAGTAGGCCGATTAACGCGTCTTGTCCAGAAACTCCGAGGGGCACTGCGTCACTTGATCTCCCCCCTTACCTCAGATCGATAAAGCAACCACTATTGGTCAGCGTGCGAACCAGTAGTGGTTACTACTAAAACCAATAGTGGTTTGTACTACAAACGAGTAGTGGGTTGCGCCCATTTCACTATTGGTTTACACCCCAAGCGAGTAGTGGTATGCATCCCACCCTCCGCAAGCCCGCATTCTACGGCGCCTCTGCGCCCCCGCTGTACTCCCCGCTGAAAGGGCTAACTTTGACAGCGAACTCCCCATCATTCCCCCAAAAGAAATAGCTTATTCAGACGACAATGATAGCCTACAAAGAGATTGCCCAAATCAAGAATGTACGGGGCGTTAATCCCATCACGGGAGACTATTCCTATGAGGAGAATGGGCGGGGCTACCTCGGTATTGATGGTGTCTTGCTTGAGAAAGCGAGGCCCGCAAGTCAGCTTGTCTCCGTAGGCGAATACACCTACGCTTGGTATAGCTATGGCCGCATAGAAGTCTATTCGGGGCATACCTTGCTGAAAGTATTTGAGCAGGAGGTTCGCCTACTTGATGGAGAAGCAGGCGCATACATTGGGCATCATACTTGCGATCCGAAAACCTTAGAGACGGGTGAGAATATCCTTTCAGTCCCAGACGGGCAACCTCTCTTAGCACAAAACGTCCCTTACCGCTTGTATAAAATGGGAGAGGAGATCATCGGCTATAGGGACTTCGAGTCTAAACTCAGTCGCTTGAATTCCTCGGGAGAAGTGCTTTGGACCTTCGACCTACCCCTGCGTGATAGTAGTAGCAATGACCCCGACAACCTTGACCATCTTGAAAAGGTGCTGGGTATAGCACAAGGCCGACTCTGGATCTGTACCCGCTGGTACCGACTTATAGCTCTGGATCTGGAGACGGGTAAGCCTATCCGTCAGTTCTCGGGGAGAGTCTGTATTGAAGATTATTCCTCCAACTATACTATCATCGACAGTCTGAGGTGGTGCTTCTTCCGTGAAGCTGAAAAGGACATCGTATTAGTCAGCAATTGGGGAATATGCATCATCAACGCTGCTACTGCCAGGATCATCAAGAGATATGAGTTCTCAGAAGTAGACCCCTATGGTAGAAAGGCTTTTGATACCCTCAATGCTCCACAACTATACGGAGAGCACCTTACATTCATAGCAGAGCGACACTACGTACTCGATGGATATCGCTGCGCTGGGATCTTTGACTTGAAGGCTCGCAAGTTCTATTGGATAGGGGATATAATCTTGGAGGAAGAGCCTATAGGTAATCACCTGCTTGCGGAGTTCCCATTGCAGATGGCAGGAGATAAGCTCTACATCAAGGATGCTGAGAGCACCCTGCATATCTACCGAAAAGCAATGGCGCTTACATGCGCAGTTACGTCCACAGAGCGAGGTGATCTCCACCGCAGCGCAGTACATCACCCCAGCCGTATCTGCTACCCCACCGCCTACAGAGGAGGATAGGCCTATACCTCCATTCGTCATAAGCCTGTGCCAAAAAATACCCAGACTACTACCGTACCTCATCGTCTTGCTTCTGGGGATGCTTATCTGGCACTTCAGACTGGATATATTCTCTCCATCTCACGAACACTCCACCTTAGCAAGTAGCTTGATCATAACTCAAGACACAAAGTCTCAGGTAGTGCTTCTCAAAGAAGCCCCCTACTTCATGCGTAATAGGCAGAGGCAGATCGAAGAGATCTTTTGGAGCAACATCTCTGTCGACACGCTGCGTCGCTACCCTCACTATAAGGTCTATTACTTCCTGCAGACGGAGCGCCTCGAGGATAAAGTAGGTGAGATCGGAGTGATAATGCGGGAGGATAGTACATACATTTATCATATGCAGCTCCAGAGCTCTGGCGTGGGATTCGATCGCATAGATCACATCTTCTCCGCCGTGAGCCACTACTACTCTCTCCAGGAGCTCTATGCGAGCAAGTGTGAAGAACTCGGGATAAAAAGTGGACGCTAAGCCCTGCACATCTACCAGCGGGAGTAGCACCTACGACCGAGAGACAAAGCGCCACGGGCTCGGCAGCCGATGCTACCGAGCCCGTGGGCGCTTTGGTGAGAGGGGGGAAGGGCGGGGCTACGCTTCGTCTTCGATGAACTGATCCACGAAGAGCGACGTGCCGTCCCACACCGCAAACGAATTGTACTGGAGCCAGTCGCCGAGGATGACGATACGCTTGTCGCCACGCAGCGCCAGGGGGCTCTTTCTTTGCGCCTTTCTTGTGTGTGTGTGTGTGTATTTTACTAAGTTTGCGGTAGACAACTGAATCTGAAGACATCGAGTCTACACCACAAACGTCTTACCATAACTCACGATACCATTATGAAGAAGAGAAGCCTTCATAGCCTATTCGCCTGTCTCTGTGTGAGCGCCCTCGCCTCATGCGGTAGCCAGCGGGCCCTCCACTTTGCCCAACACACCACCCTTGACACAAGCACCAACACGATCAAGGTCGCTGATCAGCCCGTCTTCAAGGTATCTACCTCGGTGCTGAACCTCAAGGAGAAGCAACTTGCGCTGAACAAGGAAGCACTACCGAAGGAGCGAGCAGCGTATATCGCCTCCATTCTCAAGGAATGCCATTCAGATCAGGACACCATCATCGCCGCTTCGCCGAGCTTCACCCTCGTGAAGAGCACGGGCACTCATAGTAAGCGTGATGTTGGCTACATGTATAGCTATCAGCTCAACTTCGAGTCAGGGCGCTGGGTCCGCATAGGTCTTGATGCCGCAACGGAGAGTGCACCGACGATGGATGGAGTGTGTGGATTTCTACGGAGGATCTATGTGATCAAGCGGAGGAATCGCGTGATCGTCAAGGATTCTTTCGGGGATATCGCCATCGTCTATGTCCTACAAGGGCGAGATAGCAAAGCTCCTTTCAGCCACACCTCCGCTTGGAGACCCGCCGACATCTCCGCTATGATTTCGACAGCGTACTATATCCAGGGGGAGTTCGATCCCAAGAGCCATGCCGTAGCGACTGGGAGATACGTGAAGTAAATCCGCTAAGCCATGAAGAAGCTATTCACCATCGTCCTCTGCTGCCTCTGCGCTCAGATCACGCTGCTCTCGCAGGTCATATACTCGGGGCGGGCCATCTCGTCCGAAGACAAGACGCCGATTCCCCTGGCCAACATCGTCCTCTTAGCGCAAGACTCCTCCTTCATCGCTGGCGGGGTCACCGACGAGCTCGGGCGCTATTAAAGGTTTGCTATGTTGATGTGGAAAGGGAAATGATAACTATCCAGATCCTCGATGTCCACATTCTATAGATACAGAACTTAGATTATAGATCACGATGATGTCTGCAAAGAGAATTTCTGTGATTGTGTCCTTTCTTTGGGCACTTATTTTTAATAGTGCCGTCCTGCACGCTCAAGATAGCGTTGTGATAAGCGCACGTATTGTAAACGCTCAAGCACAGCCTGTAGAAAGCGCGTCCATTAGTCTTTATCGCCAGGCTGATCAAACGCTGCTAGGGCGGACAATTAGCGATAGTACAGGGCTATTTGTATTAAAGTTGCCTTCGGAGTGCTTTGTGCCTTTTCTCCTTAAGGTCAGCTGCATTGGCTACCAAACGCTGGAGGGCGCCTATCATCAGACGGAGCTCGGTACGCTGATGCTCCGCGATGATGTGCACCAGCTTCAGGAGGTCGAGGTCAACGCAAGTATGGTCCGGGAATTTTCTTCACATAGTACCTATAGGATTGATTTGAAGAAGGCAAAGCTTTTCTCCAACTTCCTTGAGTCCTTAACTCTTATCCCAGCTCTTAGCTTAGATACAAGCCGAGAACTTAAGGCAACGAATGGGGGAGAAGTCATTATCCTGATCAATGGCGTAAAGTCTACACAGACGGCCCTTGCTGCGCTGGCAGCGGAAGATGTCAAGAGCGTTGAGCTTTATGATACTCCTCCGGCGCGCTTCGCTACTGCAGGTATCGGCGCGCTAATCAATGTCATCACCAAAGAGAAGATACGAGGAGGAAACTTATATCTAGAGGCCAATGATGCGGTAACAGCCTGGGATGGGAAAAATCGCTTGGGGATTAACTACACCATCGATCGGCTGCGCCTGAATGCTACATACAGCAATATTTATTGGCGCTATAAAGCCAGCGAAGATGAAGAAATCCGCTATCGTTTCTTAGGACAAGATTACTATCAGAAGAAGATCGGTATCGTAGCTCCAGGTGGGCGAGATAACAATGAGTTGCAACTAAGCTGCAGCTATAGTGTTCCCAAGAATTATCTACTTAGCTCATCGCTCCTGCTGCATCACTATCGACAGGACCTTCGGACAGATCAGATCGTCTCTGACGGAAGTCTCTCCGGAAGCAAAATCAGCAAAGGGAATGGCAATAGATATACAATGTATGCTGTGGATCTTTACGGTGAAAAGGTATTGGCAAAGGAACATTCGCTGCTGTGCAATCTACACTACACGGATTACACAACAAAGGTCGATGCCTACTACAACGCTCTCAGCTATCAAAAGCAAACAGATATGGACGGGCATAAGAAGTCCTTTATCGCTGACGCACAATATCGCTACTCTTCCCAAATGTTTAGTGCTTCGATCGGAGCTAAAGGTCTTTTTGAGTACAATGCACAGCAGCTCCTTCTTCCTCAAAACAAACTAATCGAATCATTCCGTAGGAACATACGCGGCTATGGTGATATCTCGTGGATGAAAGGTGCATTCAGGCATCAAGCAATACTTGGGCTCGAGTATAACAGTTCTCGTAGCCCTCAGCTAGATCAATCGTTCGAAAGCCTACACTTCACGCCGCTGCTGCGTAGCACGTGGGTGATCAGGGCGGGGACATCACTGAGCCTTTCGTATCAACACCGTGTCACAGCTCCTACAATATCAATGCTGAGCAATACACCTATTCCTAACGCTCCGCACTATGTGTATATAGGGCAATCCGAAAGCTTACTCCGTCAGCTGGACACAATCTATTCCCTTTCCTTTAATATGCGCACGTCGTACGTCTCGGGACAGGTAAGCCTTTTCTACTCCCATACGAGTAATGCGATCGTACCTTATCTGGAGGAGCGAAGTGAATACATCGTCAAATCATATAAAAAAACATTGGTTCTAAAGCGCTCTTGGGAGGTGTTGGGAAGGTAACCGTAATGCCTTGGGGAGATCCACGCCTAGTACTTACATTAGAGGGTGATCTGTACCGGCAAGCATTCTATATAAAGCCCGAAAACAGCTTTAATTTATCAGGGGCGTCTCTTTGCAACTCTTAACCTGAACACAACGCACTGGGTGGGATTTCTTTCCTTCCAAAGTCGCCGGAAGATATTAGATGGCCAGTTTATCATTCATAGTCCAGCCTATAATGCTGCTGAGCTGTGCTACCGTCTGAACCCTGCGATTATGTTTTGGAGTAGGAGGAAAAATACTTATTCATGGAAACCGATGGCTATGGCAATTCAACGGATCGGTCTGCAATCCTTTCTTCTAACAGCTGGCAAGTTACTCCGACCCTGATGAATACAATCTACCTAAAGCTCAGTATCCAGCTAAATATGGGACGAAAGGCTCAAGAGCAAAGACCCAAAGCAAACAACCGCGACACCGACTCCGGACTGCTGACGCTATGATCGTAAAAGACGCGCCCAGAGCTTGTAT
>BNJS01000524.1_pt1 | contig 26205 bp, 25 predicted proteins | sample 8540461 | NCBI WGS metagenome assembly BNJS01 (sample SAMD00202454, study PRJDB9452) | human saliva metagenome | isolation source: human saliva | place: Japan | reverse complement strand
AAAGAGGAAATGAAGATGAAGAAAACATGGAAAGTGTTTTTTTAACGCTTGTGACAGCTCTTGTAGCTGTCGTGCTGGTGGCTTGTGGTCAAGGGACTGCTTCTAAGGACAATAAAGAAGCAGAACTCAAGAAGATTGACTTTATCCTAGACTGGACGCCAAATACTAACCACACAGGGCTTTATGTTGCTAAGGAAAAAGGTTATTTCAAAGAAGCTGGAGTGGATGTTGACTTGAAATTGCCACCAGAAGAAAGCTCATCTGACTTGGTGATCAATGGCAAGGCACCATTTGCCATCTATTTCCAAGACTACATGGCTAAAAAATTGGAAAAAGGAGCAGGAATCACTGCCGTTGCTGCTATCGTAGAACATAATACATCAGGAATCATCTCTCGTAAATCTGACAATGTTAGCAGTCCAAAGGACTTGGTTGGGAAGAAATACGGTACTTGGAATGATCCAACGGAGCTAGCTATGTTGAAAACATTAGTAGAATCACAAGGTGGAGACTTTGAGAAGGTCGAAAAAGTACCAAACAACGACTCAAACTCGATCACACCGATTGCCAATGGCGTCTTTGACACTGCTTGGATCTACTACGGTTGGGATGGTATCCTTGCCAAATCGCAAGGCGTAGATGCTAACTTCATGTACTTGAAAGACTATGTCAAGGAGTTTGACTACTACTCACCAGTTATCATCGCAAATAACGACTATCTAAAAGACAACAAAGAAGAAGCTCGCAAAGTCATCCAAGCTATCAAAAAAGGCTACCAATATGCTATGGAACACCCAGAAGAAGCTGCAGATATTCTCATCAAGAATGCACCTGAACTCAAGGAAAAACGTGACTTTGTCATCGAATCTCAAAAATACTTGTCAAAAGAATATGCAAGCGACAAGGAGAAGTGGGGACAATTTGACGCAGAACGCTGGAATGCCTTCTACAAGTGGGATAAAGAAAATGGTATCCTCAAAGAAGACTTGACTGATAAAGGTTTCACCAACGAATTTGTAAAATAATGACAGAAATTAGACTAGAACACGTAAGCTATGCCTATGGCGATGAAAAGATTTTAGAGGACATCAACCTGCAGGTGACTTCGGGTGAAGTAGTTTCTATCCTGGGACCTAGTGGTGTTGGAAAGACCACCCTCTTTAACCTAATCGCTGGAATTTTAGAAGTCCAGTCTGGGCGAATTATCCTTGATGGCGAGGCAAATCCTAAGGGGCGCGTGAGTTATATGTTACAAAAGGATCTCCTCTTGGAGCATAAGACGGTGCTTGGCAATATCATCCTGCCCCTCTTGATTCAAAAGGTGGATAAGGCAGAAGCCATTGCCCAAGCAGACGAAATCCTTGCGACCTTCCAGCTGACTGCTATACGGGATAAGTATCCTCATGAACTCAGTGGTGGGATGCGGCAACGTGTGGCCTTACTCCGCACCTACCTTTTCGGGCACAAGCTCTTTCTCTTGGATGAGGCCTTTAGCGCCTTGGATGAAATGACCAAGATGGAGCTCCATGCTTGGTATCTGGAGATTCACAAACAGTTGCAACTGACGACCCTCATCATAACGCATAGTATCGAAGAGGCCCTCAATCTCAGCGACCGCATCTATATCTTGAAAAATCGTCCTGGGCAGATTGTTTCAGAAATTAAACTAGATTGGTCTGGAGACGAGGACAAGGAAGTCCAAAAGATTGCCTACAAACGACAAATATTAGCAGAATTGGGATTAAATACGTAGCCTTTTAAGAAATTAGTATATATTAAATACAAGCGAAATCCTTGCTTGTATTTTTTGTTTCAAAGCTGATGAACATGCATGATTAGGCTTATTATTTAAAGAAATGGTAAGTTAATATAAAAATAAATAAATTTTAGTTGACATTTTGTAATGGAACTGTATAATATAATTGAACCATTATAGACAATAAGGAGGATAATGTGGTGAAAAAGAGAACTAGTAAACTCTTTCGTGGCTTGATGGCCTTGCTACTGGTTGTGTCGGTCTTTTTGCCTGCACTAAGACTTAATGGAGTAGTTAGTGCTGCCGAAAAAACTGAATCAGAGTACACTTTGACTACAGAACCGACGATTAATACGAACCGATTAGTCGATCATGCCAAATATGGTGAAGGTAAGTTCTATCTTAAAACAACTTACGCATTCCCAGACAATGTAACTCTGAAAAACGGTGATTTCATGGTTTATCACGTTCCAAATGAGTTCAAAATCGAAGTAGATTCTACTACAGATTTGAAAGCTCCGAACGGTGATACGATTGCAACGCTGACAACAGAGAAGGCAACGAATACTGCTAAAGATTACAGTAACAAACGAAGAGTACTTTAAGAAGTTTAATGAGAACAAGCAAATTGTTGCATCATTTACTGTAGTATGGGCAGACCATGTTGAAAAAGAATAAGGAATATGAAATCAACATTCCTGGTGCAGGAGTTTATCATCTGACTCGTATCGTTCCAGACGTTGACCCAACTGGATTTACTAAATGGGGAGTTCAAGATTCAGACGACCCTAACTATGTAAACTGGCGTATCCGTGTTAACCGCTATGCAAAATCTTACACTGGTGTAAACATCCAAGATACTATTCCTGATGGACAAGTTCTTGCAAGTGAAATCACTGGTTACTACTTCCCAGACTGGGAAAATGGTTACGGAAGAACAAAATTGGATAGTGCTCATGTCCAAGTAACAGATAAGAACCATTTCTCAATTACACCTAATGGTGATGGAACTCTTGATCATAAAGGTTTGTTCATCCTATACCGTACTCGTTTGACTAAACCAGTTGACCAAGTTACTAAACGTGTACTAAATAACGTGTCGGTAACTACAAACGAGGAAGCTCAACCAATTGATTTTGAAGGTTTTTGCACCAATTACCACAACAGACGGTATTGGTGGAGGTGCCAAATCGGATGAGGTTGCTCTAGAAGTAACCAAGAAACTTGAAGGTAAAGCTCTTGAAAAAGATGCATTTAGTTTCCAACTTCTAGATGACAAAGGTAATGTTTTACAAACTGTCAAAAATGATGAGAATGGTAAAGTGAAGTTCGAGGCAATCAAATACAAAGAAGCAGGAACTTTTAAATATACCATTAAAGAAGTTAATGATAACAAACCTGGATACACTTATGATGCGAACGTCCTTAAAGCGACTGTAACAGTAGAAGATGTTTTGGGTGAAAAATTAGCAAGCGTCAAATTTGAAGATTCTAAGAAAGAATTTACAAACTCATACGCTGCTACAGAAGCAAAACTTCAACTTGAAGCTAAGAAAGTCTTGAACGGTAAAGCTATTGAGGCTGGCCAATTTGAATTTGAGTTGAAAGAAAACGGAACAGTTCTCCACACTGTTTCAAACGATGCAAACGGTAAGATTCAATTCCCAGAACTTACGTTCACAAAAGAAGAAACTCGTACATTCACTATTACTGAAAAAGCAGGTGATGTAGCCGGAGTTGAATACGATCCAAATGCTTATGAAGTAACAGTAGTCGTTAAAGATAACGGCCAAGGTCAACTTGTTGCAACTGCAACAGGTGCAGACAACCTTGCTTTCACGAACGTTTATAAAGCTAAACCAGCAAAAGCTACCATCACAGCTACTAAAGTCTTGAATGGTAAAGATCTTGAAGCTGATAAATACGAATTCGAACTTAAAGAAGGTGACAAAGTCGTTGCGACAGCTAAAAACGCTGCAGACGGTACTGTGACTTTCAAAGAAATTGAGTACGCAGCAGCAGGTAAGCACACTTACACTATCTCTGAAAAAGCAGGTAGTGAAGGAGGTGTGACATACGACACTGCTAAACACGAAGTTAAGGTAGCAGTTACAGATAACGGTCAAGGACAACTTGTTGCGGCTGTTACAGGTAACAACCCAACTTTCACCAACACTTATAAAGCAACTCCAGCAAAAGCTACCATCACAGCTACTAAAGTCTTGAATGGTAAAGAGCTTGAAGCTGACAAATACGAATTCGAACTTAAAGAAGGTGACAAAGTCGTTGCGACAGCTAAAAACGCAGCAGACGGTACTGTTACTTTCAAAGAAATTGAGTACGCAGCAGTAGAAAACCACACTTACACTATCTCTGAAAAAGCAGGTAGTGAAGGAGGTGTGACATACGACACTGCTACACATGAAGTGACAGTAAACGTTACAGATAACGGTCAAGGTCAACTTGAGGCGGCTGTTACAGGTAACAACCCAACCTTCACCAACACTTATAAAGCATGCTTCAGCAACTGTAAACATCACGGCTAAGAAAGTCTTGAATGGTAAAGCTCTTGAAGCTGGTAAATACGAATTCGAACTTAAAGAAGGTGACAAAGTAATCGGAACAGCGACAAACGCAGCAGACGGTACAGTGACTTTCAAAGATATTGAGTACAAAGCAGCAGGAGACCACACTTACACTATCTCTGAAAAAGCAGGTAGCGAAGCAGGTGTGACTTACGATACTACTAAACACGAAGTGACAGGTAGAAGTTACAGATAACGGACAAGGTAAACTTGTTGCAGCTGTAACAGACAACAACCCAACCTTCACCAACACATATAAAGCAACTCCAGCAAAAGCTACTATCACGGCTAGGAAAGTCTTGGATGGTAAAGCTCTTGAAGCTGATAAATACGAATTCGAGCTTAAAGAAGGTGACAAAGTCGTTGCAACAGCTAAAAAAACGCTGCAGACGGTACTGTGACTTTTCGAAGCTATCGAATACGCAGCAGCAGGTAACCACACTTACACTATCACTGAAAAAGCAGGTAGCGAAGCAGGTGTGACATACGATACTGCTAAACACGAAGTTAAGGTAAAAGTTACAGATAACGGTCAAGGTCAACTTGTTGCAGCTGTTACAGGAAACAACCCAACCTTCACTAACACATATAAAGCAGCTTCAGCAACTGTAAACATCACGGCTAAGAAAGTCTTGAATGGTAAAACTCTTGAAGCAGGTAAATATGAGTTTGAACTAAAAGAAGGTGACAAAGTAATCGGAACAGCGACAAACGCTGCAGACGGTACAGTTGCTTTCGCAGGTATTGAGTACAAAGAAGCAGGTAGCCACACTTACACTATCTCTGAAAAAGCAGGTAGCGAAGCAGGTGTGACATACGATAAATCTACTCACAATGTAACAGTTAAAGTTGCAGATAACGGTCAAGGTCAAACTTGTTGCGACTGTAACATGACAACAACCCAACCTTTCACTAAACACTTATGTATGCGTCTTCAACACAAGTAACTATCTCAGCTAAGAAAGTCTTGAAAGGTGATAAAGAGCTTGTAAAGCTGGTCAAATACTAAGTTTGAACTTAAAAGAAGGTGACAAAGTCGTTGAGACAGCTACAAAACGCTGCAGACGGTACTGTTACTTTCACAGCAATCGAGTACACAGAAGCAGGTGAGCACACTTACACTATTACTGAAAGTAAAGAGGTGACGATAAGAATATCAAATATGATGAGAATTCTTACAAAGTGACAGTTGAAGTCGTTGATAACGGTGCGGGTCAACTTGTAACAACAGTTACAGGTAACAACCCAACAATCACTAACACGTATACTGAACCGAAAAAAGAAGAACCTAAGGAAGGTCCTAAGGGTGAACAGCCTAAGGGAGATTTGCCAAACACTGGTGGAGCAGACTTTACAGCATTCTCTACTATTCTTGGTCTAGTTCTTGCAGCTTTGGCAGGACTTGTATACCGTGCTAAAAAAGTTGACTAATCTTAACTTTGAATAAAGCAAAAAGATGGTGACCGTTTTACAGTCCCATCTTTTTGTTTTGGATAGTTTATAATAATCTTCGCAACTCGTTCCCTTTTCCTTTAAAAAAATCAAAAATTTCGGTATAATAGTCAAAGATAGTCAAGGTTCAAAGAAGGAGTTTGATTTACTATGAGATTTAAAAATACATCAGATCATATCGAAGCCTATATCAAGGCGATTTTAGACCAGTCTGGTATCGTGGAATTGCAGCGGAGCCAGTTGGCAGATACCTTTCAGGTTGTACCGAGTCAGATCAACTATGTCATCAAGACACGTTTTACTGAAAGCAGAGGTTACTTGGTTGAGAGCAAGCGTGGTGGTGGAGGCTACATTCGCATAGGGCGTATTGAGTTTTCCAATCATCACGAGATGCTACGCGATTTGCTTTACTCAATCGGAGAGCGAGTTAGTCAGGAGATTTATGAGGATATTCTCCAGCTTTTGGTGGAGCAGGACTTGATGACCAAAGCAGGAGATGACCTTGCTGACCTCTGTAGCAACAGATCGTGTCCTAGGGGAAGAATCTTCAGTTGTCCGTGCCAATATGCTCCGACAGCTATTACAAGAGGTAGATAGAAAAGAGAAGTAAGATGAACTATTCAAAAGCATTGAATGAATGTATCGAAAGTGCCTACATGGTTGCGAGCCATTTTGGAGCCCGTTATCTAGAGTCTTGGCATTTATTGATTGCCATGTCCAATCACAGTTACAGTGTGGCAGGTGCGACTCTAAATGATTATCCTTATGAAATGGACCGTTTAGAAGAGGTTGCGTTGGAACTGACTGAAACGGACTATAGCCAAGACGAAACCTTTACGGAATTACCCTTTTCCCATCGTTTGGAGGTTCTCTTTGCAGAAGCAGAGTATGTAGCCTCAGTGGTCCACGCAAAGGTGCTAGGGACAGAGCATGTCCTCTATGCGATCTTGCATGACGGCAATGCCTTGGCAACTCGCATCTTGGAGAGAGCAGGCTTTTCTTATGAAGACCAGAAAGATCAGGTCAGAATTGCTGCTCTTCGTCGCAATCTAGAAGAGCGTGCAGGATGGACAAGAGAAGATCTCAAGGCTTTGCGTCAACGTCATCGCACAGTAACTGACAAGCAAAATTCCATGGCCAATATGATGGGCATGCCTCAGAGCTCAAAGTGGCGGTCTAGAGGACTACACGCATGACCTGACGGAGCAAGCGCGCTCTGGAAAGTTAGAGCCAGTTATTGGTCGTGACAAGGAAATCTCACGTATGATTCAGATTTTGAGTCGAAAGACCAAGAACAATCCTGTCTTAGTTGGAGATGCTGGTGTCGGGAAAACAGCTCTGGCACTTGGCCTTGCCCAGCGTATTGCTAGTGGGGATGTACCTGCGGAAATGGCCAAGATGCGCGTTCTAGAGCTTGATTTGATGAATGTTGTTGCGGGGACACGTTTCCGTGGAGATTTTGAAGAGCGCATGAACAATATCATCAAGGATATCGAGGAAGATGGCAAAGTAATCCTCTTTATCGATGAACTCCACACCATCATGGGTTCTGGTAGCGGTATTGACTCGACTCTGGATGCGGCTAATATCTTGAAGCCAGCCTTGGCTCGTGGAACTTTGAGAACGGTTGGGGCCACCACTCAGGAAGAATACCAAAAACACATCGAAAAGGATGCTGCCCTTTCTCGTCGTTTTGCCAAAGTGACGATTGAAGAGCCAAGTTTAGCTGACAGCATGACTATTTTGCAAGGTTTGAAGGCTACCTATGAGAAACACCATCGTGTGCAAATCACAGATGAAGCTGTCGAAACAGCAGTTAAGATGGCGCATCGTTACTTGACCAGTCGTCACTTGCCAGACTCTGCTATCGACCTCTTGGATGAGGCGGCAGCAACTGTGCAAAACAAATCCAAGCATGTGAAAATGGACGAATCCGACTTGACTCCAGCTGACAAGGCATTGATGGATGGTAAGTGGAAACAAGCAGGCCAGCTAATCGCAAAAGAACAAGAAGTACCCTGTCTATAAAGACTTGGTAACAGAATCTGAAATTTTGACCACCTTGAGTCGTTTGTCAGGGATTCCAGTCCAAAAGCTGACGCAAACGGATGCTAAGAAGTACCTGAACTTGGAAGCAGAACTGCACAAACGTGTCATCGGCCAAGATCAAGCTGTTTCAAGTATTAGCCGTGCCATTCGCCGCAATCAGTCAGGAATTCGCAGTCACAAGCGTCCGATTGGTTCCTTTATGTTCCTAGGACCAACGGGTGTCGGTAAGACCGAATTGGCAAAGGCCTTGGCAGAAGTTCTCTTTGATGACGAATCAGCTCTTATCCGCTTTGATATGAGTGAGTATATGGAGAAATTCGCAGCCAGCCGTCTCAATGGAGCTCCTCCGGGCTATGTGGGCTACGAAGAAGGTGGGGAGTTGACCGAGAAGGTTCGCAACAAACCATACTCCGTACTCCTCTTTGACGAGGTAGAGAAGGCCCACCCAGACATCTTTAATGTCCTCTTGCAGGTTCTGGACGACGGTGTCTTGACAGATAGCAAGGGGACGCAAAGGTGGACTTTTTTTCAAATACCATTATCATCATGACGTCAAACCTTGGCGCGACGGCTCTTCGTGATGACAAGACGGTCGGCTTTGGGGCCAAGGACATTCGTTTTGACCAGGAAAATATGGAAAAACGAATCTTTGAAGAGTTGAAAAAAGCTTATCGACCAGAGTTTATCAACCGTATTGATGAAAAGGTGGTCTTCCATAGCTTTGGATAGCGAAACACATGCAGGAAATTGTCAAGATCATGGTTAAACCATTGATTGCTAGCCTGGCAGAGAAGGGCATTGACTTTGAAACTGCAAGCTTCAGCACTGAAGTTGCTAGCTAGTCAAGGCTACAATCCAGAAATGGGAGCTCGTCCCACTTCGCAGAACCCTGCAAACAGAAGTGGAAGACAAGCTAGCAGAACTCCTTCTCAAGGGAGAACTGGTAGCAGGTAAGACCCTCAAAGATTGGTGTCAAAGCTGGACAATTGAAAATTTGATATTGCTTAAAAAAATGGAGAATCAGGAGTGATCCTGATTCTTTTTTTATCACTTTTTTTATAAAAAAATGATAAAAAAACTATTGACAAAAACAAAAAAATATAGTATAATAAAAAAACATAGAAAAACAAAAAAATATCAAAAAATTATAAAAAAAGGTAAAAGGTTTATGAAAAAGAAAACAGCAGTGGTATTTGGGACCTTTGCCCCTCTCCATCAGGGGCATATCGATTTAATCCAGCGAGCAAAGCGGCAGTGTGATCAGGTCTGGGTAGTCGTTTCAGGCTATGAGGGAGACAGAGGGGAGCAGATAGGCTTAACTCTTCAAAAAAGATTTCGCTATATCAGAGAGGCTTTTCGTGATGACGAGTTGACCTCTGTCTGCAAGTTAGATGAAAGCAAGCTTCCTCGTTACCCTATGGGTTGGCAGGAGTGGTTGGATCAGATGTTATCGGAGATTTCCTACGATGAAGCCCAGCAAGAACTGATCTTCTTTGTGGGAGAACGTGACTACCAGCAAGAATTATCTAATCGTGGTTTTGAGACCGTTTTGCAAGAAAGAAAGTTTGGAATCTCAGCGACTATGATTCGAGAAAATCCAAGCAAATATTGGAAATACATCGCTCAGCCCTTCCGTCGTCAGTTTACTAAGAAAGTGTTGATTATGGGAAGTGCCAGTAATGGGAAGACTACTTTAGCCAAGGATTTGGCAAGGTATTACGATGCGCCGGTCAGTCTTGAATACGCGCGCGAGTACCAGATCAAAAACAATGTCCGCGACGATGAATTGACTCCAAAGGATTACTACTATCTCCTTTTAGGGCAGTATGACCAGACCTCAAAGCTAATCGATAGCAATGCCAATCGAGGTCTAGTGATTGCTGACACCAACTCCTTAGTAACTAAGGGCTACTATGATTATTACATGGAGGCTGAGGATCAAGAGGACTTATCAGGAGAAACCTTTGACAATCTTTTTGTTTCGATCTTGGCTAAGGAAAAATGGGACTTGATTCTCTTTGTGCAACCTGTCGGATCCTATGTCAATGACGGGTTTAGAGATATGACCATGGCAGAAGACCATATTCGTCACAGTTTTTCCCAGCATTTGGACCAGATGAGAGAGCGATATTTAACCACCATTCCACTAGTTTATCTAGCTGAGGATTACCTAGGAAATTATGAAGCAGCCAAAGTGGCTATCGATACAATTTACCAAGCAGATTAGGAGAAAATTATGAAAACAGTAACTAAAAAAATCACACAATTTATCGAAAACTTTAAAAACGTCCATGCGGAAGCCCGTAAGATCGGTTTTGCAGGGATCATGCGCCTGCTCTGGCAAGATCTCTTTGTCGGCCGTAGCCTTGTCCAGTGGTTGTATCTCATCGCCTTGTCAAGTGTTCCCTTGATCTTAGAGTTCACACAAAATTCAGAAAGCCATGACTGGTTGAGCTTGTTTGCATCTTGGACGGGGATTGTCTGTGTTATCTTGGTAGCAGAAGGGCGTGCAAGCAATTATCTCTTTGGGGCTATTAACTCAGCTATTTATTTAATTTTGGCTATGAATGCGACTTTTTATGGCGAAGTCTTGACGACCGTTTACTTCTTTGTCATGCAGCCGATTGGTCTCTATGCTTGGTTGTCCAATCGTATCAATGACCAAGAAAAACCAGAAGAATCCCACTTTGAAGCTAAGAAATTATCTGTTCTTGACTGGCTCAAGTACTTGGCCTTGACTGCCATTATCTGGATTGGTATGGGCTTGGCTTACCAAAGTATCCATAGTGCTCGCCCTTTCCGTGATAGTGTTACCGATGCGACCAATGGTGTAGGTCAGCTCTTGATGACACGTCTCTATCGTGAGCAATGGATTTTCTGGATTGCAACCAATCTCTTCAGTATCTACCTTTGGTGGGGTGAAAATATCCACATCCAAGGGATGTACTGGGTATACACACTCAATAGTCTAGTGGGATGGTACCAATGGACCAAGGCAGTTCGAAAGGAGGCATAAGATGGCAGACATAAAGATTCCAGAAGGAATGACGGAAAAAGAATATTATGAAATCCATGCCAGTCAGGAGGAGTTTTTAGACTGGTACTACAGGCAGGAACTCCCTCAATATGAAAAACCAAGTGTGACAGTAGATATGGTGGCTTACTGCTTTGTCGAAGGAAAGATCAAGCTCTTACTGATCCGTCGCAAGGCCCACCCTTATCAAAACTGTTTGGCTCTGGTTGGAGGCTTTATGGACAAGGGAGAGGATGCTGCGCATGCCTGTCAACGCGAGGTGAGAGAAGAAGTCAATCTCGATCTACCTTTGGAGAAAATCGAGCAATTAATGACCGTATCGACTCCCGAGCGTGACCCCCGGGGCTGGACAGTGACCATTGCCCACTTGGTGTACCTACCTAGTCGTGCCTTAGACCTCGTTCAGGCTGGAGACGATGCTAAGGATGTCGTTTCGTAGATGTCGATTTTCAGACGGGTAAATGCTTCCTAGAGGGAGTGGAGCTGGACGAGCAAGCCTTCGCCTTTGATCATTATGCCATTATCCAAGAATCCATCAAACGAATCCAAGGCCGTCTCGACTGGAATCCTACCTTCCTTTATCTGCTGGAGGAGGAGTTCACTGTCTATGAAGGGACTGAACTGGTCAATCTCATCAACCCAGGTCGCCCAATTGTCAGCAATAACTTTCTCGTAAAATACGGAGAATATGTAGAAGAAGTCGGACTCAAACGAGTGCCCAAAAAGAAACCAAGAAAAACTTATCGATTGAAATAAAAAGTGAGGTCGGGATAAAGTTCCCGACCTCTTTATGTACCATCATGAGATAGTTTTGTTGTTGCGATTGCTTTTAGGTGTGCCTATCCTTCTTAGGATTTCTCAACATATGAGTAAAGAAGTCTTTGTATCGATACTTGAGATAGTTCTCATGTAAAAATAACAAAGCGATATAGACAATCATAAAGATTATCGTCAGATAGAAGACATCGAATGCAGTTCGCGCATAGTAAGTGGCTGATTGATAAGAGCCAATAGCTACCAAATCAACCAAGGAAGATACTTGTAATACTTATTTAGCATAAGAGTGCACCTCCTATATTCTATTTCAATGTTATTATATTCCTTTGTCTAATACAATGCAAGCGATTACATAGGGGTATGCAAAAAATAGGACTCTAATTTTAAAAATTTTCTATTTTTTCGTTTCGATTACGAATAGAGATAGTAGAGAGAATTTTTTTAAAATAGTTTCTCTAAATAGTTGACAGATTCAAGGTCCAATGTTACAATTATATTACAAAAAGATTTCTTAACATTTCAAAAATGTTACAAAGGAGTAGAAAAATGAAAAAGAAAACCTATATCAAATTGATGGCAGCGACTGTATTGGCTTCTACCTTGCTACTGGGAGCTTGTGGAAATAAAAACGAAACCACACAAACCAGTAGCTCTGCAAAGACAAGCCAATCATCAAGTTCTAAAGCAGCTTCTTCTAACAAAGAAAGCAAGACTCAAAAATCTTCAAGCTCAGCTTCATCTGAAAAGGCTCAAGCATCTTCTGATCAGTCTTCTACAACAGCAGATCAGTCGCAAGCGGCACCAGCACCTGAATCAAGACAAGAACAAGCAACTCCTAGTCAACCAGCCCCTTCTCAGGCTCCGTCAACTCAGCAAGGTTCTCAAGCCCAGTCTAACCAGTCAACTTATGATCCAACAACTGACCGCAAACTTCAAGACAAGCAAGCAGAACACAACAAACGCTACAAGGGAGTTTTAACCATGGTGGATGGTGACTTCTCAGCTGCAGCAGGCAACTGGAAGGGAGCGAATGGCGAAACCATTACAGTTTCATCAGGGGGCAATTCACAGTAGAAACTGCAGATGGAAAGAAAGAAAACTATTCTATCAGAGGCTACTCTTACACCCTTGATGATGGTAAGTATAATGCCAAAATCGGTGGAGGAAAAATCATCCAAATTACAACAGGTGCGGATGGTAAAGTTTCGAGTGTTGCCTTGATTCAATAATAGTATCTAGGATTTCCTAGGATAAAAAAACCGTAAACTCAAGCGAGTTACGGTTTTTTTGTGTATTATGCTTTGTCTAGTTGCAAGAGGGCTTCAATCTCTGCTAGGGTGCTGGCTTGGGAAATGGCTCCACGAAGTTTGGCAGCGCCAGATGTTCCCCGGAGGTAGTGAGGAGCGAGGCCGCGGAATTCACGAACGGCGACGTTTTCTCCTTTGAGGTTAATCAAGCGTTTCAAATGTTCGTAGGCGATTTTCATCTTGTCTTCAAAAGTCAAGTCAGGGAGAATTTCTCCTGTTTCAAAGTAGTGGTTGATCTGGTTGAAGAGATAGGGGTTTCCCATGGCTGCGCGACCAATCATGACAGCGTCAGCACCGACTTCTTCGATACGCTGTTTGGCTTCTTGGACCGTACGGATGTCACCGTTGGCGATAAATGGAATCTTTGTTAGGGCTTGGGCTACGTCGTGCAAGGTCTCAAGGTCAGCGTGGCCAGTATACATTTGTTCGCGGGTACGGCCGTGCATGGCGAGGGCAGAGACACCAGCAGCCTCAGCTGCGAGAGCATTCTCCACGGCTAGGGATGGGTCAGACCAGCCAGTGCGCATTTTGACGGTGAGGGGGATATCAAGGACAGATTGGACCTTGTTGATAATAGAGTAGATCTTGTCTGGATCCTTGAGCCACATAGCACCAGCTTCATTCTTCACGATTTTGTTAACTGGGCAGCCCATGTTGATATCGACGATATCGGTTTTAGTATTTTCTTGGATGAATTCTGCTGCGCGGGCGAGGCTGTCTTCATCACTACCAAAAAGTTGGATAGAAACCGGGTTTTCGCCTTCATCGATATGAAGCATGTGCAGGGTTTTTCGTTATTGTATTGGATTCCCTTGTCAGAGACCATTTCCATAACAACGAGTCCAGCTCCGAGCTCTTTTGCGATGGTACGAAAGGCTGAGTTGGTGACACCAGCCATGGGTGCTAAAACGGTACGATTGGGAATCTCAACATTGCCAATCATAAAAGGTGTATTAAGATTTGTCACGAATGAGTTCCTCCAGGTCGTTTTCATCAAAGTTGTAAGTAGTTTGGCAGAATTGACAAGTGATTTCTGCCCCGTGGTCTTCCTCTTTCATTTCTTCAAGATCTGAATTTGGAAGGCTGGCAAGAGCGTTCATAAAACGGTCTTTGCTGCAGTCACATTGGAAACGAATTTCTTCTTCAGATAGGCGTTTGTAGGATTCGTCACCATAGATGGCCTTGAGGAGAGCTTCGATATGGTCGTCGCTTTCCAGAAGTGTTGAGATGGCTGGCATTTCTTGGATGCGTTTTTCAAAGCGAGCAATCTCCTCTTCCTTTGCTCCTGGCAATACTTGGAGAAGAAAACCTCCGGCAACTTCGACCTTGTCGTCTTTGTCTAAAAGAACATTGAGACCGACTGCTGACGGAGTTTGTTGGCTTTCAGTCAGGTAATAGGCCAAGTCTTCACCGATTTCCCCAGAGATGAGAGGAGTCATGGAGTTGTAAGGATTTCCAGTACCATAGTCTGTGATAACGAGAAATTGACCGTTTCCGACAAAAGGTCCGACTAGGACTTCACCTGTTGCAGTTTTTTTGATATCTACACCGGGATTTTGCACATAGCCTTTGACATTTCCCTTGGTATCTGCGACCGTGATGATGGCGCCAAGAGAGCTGGTTCCCAGAACTTTAATCGTTAGCTTGGTATTTCCTTTTTCATTGGCTGCAAGAATTTGGCTAGCGATAAGAGTACGGCCAAGTGCGACAGTTGAACTGGCTTGAGTTTGATGTTTTTCTTGAGCAGTGCGGACGGTTTCAGTGCTATCAAGGACAAAAGCACGAAAGGCTCCGCTTTCTGATATTGTTTTAATAATTTTATCCATAGCTACTATTTTAGCATAAAAATGCCCAAAGGGGGAGTCGTGTGTTTGCTGTTTCTGTGGAATAATGACGAGGAAATCAACCTTAAAATAAAATGAGAAACAGATTATTTCAGCATTTGAATGATTTATGCTATGCTTGTAGGAGAGAATGAAAGGGGTAACAAATGTATTTAGGTGATTTGATGGAAAAAGCCGAATCTGGCCAATTTTTAGTCCTTTCCTTTCTATTACAAGATTCGCAGACAACAGTCAAGGAAGCCATGGAAGAAACAGGTTTTTCAAAGGCGACCTTAACCAAGTATATCTCTCTAATTAACGAAAATGCTTTAGAAAGAGGATTAGAGCTGACCATCCACTTGGATGATGAAAGCCTGCGTCTGTCTGTCGGTACTGCCACAAAGGGGAGAGAGATTCGGAGCTTATTTCTAGACAATGCCATTAAGTACCAAATTTTGGTTTACCTTCTCTATCACCAACAGTTCCTAGCCCATCAACTGGCTCAAGAATTAATGATTAGCGAGGCCACGCTTGGTCGCCATTTGTCTAGCTTGAATCATATTTTGTCAGAGTTTGACTTATCCATCCAAAATGGCCGTTGGCGAGGTCCGGAGCATCAGATTCGTTACTTTTATTTCTGTCTTTCCGCAAGGTCTGGTCCAGTCAGGAATGGGAAGGTCATATGCAGAAAGCGAAGAGAAAGCAGGATATTGCTACCCTAGAAGAAATCTGCGGTGCTAGCTTGTCTTCGGGCCAGAAATTGGACTTGGTTCTCTGGGCTCATATCAGTCAACAGCGTCTTCGGGTTAACGCCTGTCAATTTCAGGTTATAGAAGAAAAAATGCGGGGGTATTTTGACAATATTTTCTACCTTCGTCTACTTGGCAAGGCTTCTTCTTTTTTTGGTGGGCAGCACATTCCTCTAGGAACTGAGGATGGGGAGATGATGATTTTCTTCTCTTTCCTCTTGTCTCATCGCATTTTGCCTCTTCATACCATGGAGTACATCCTCGGTTTTGGGGGAGAACTTGCGGCTTTACTGACCCAAATGATCCAGGAAATGAAGAAGGAGAAGCTGTTAGGAGACTATACAGAGGACCATATCACTTATGAACTGAGTCAGCTTTGTGGTCAAGTTTATCTCTACAAGGGCTATATCTTGCAAGATCGATACAAGTATCAGATAGAGCATCGGCACCCTTATTTGCTGATGGAGCATGACTTTCGAAATATTGCTCAGAAAATTTTCGCCTCCTTGCCAGCCTTTCATCAGGGGACGGATCTAGATAAAAAAATCCTCTGGGAATGGCTTCAGTTGATGGAGTATGTGGCAGAAAATATAGGAAAACATCTGAGAATAGGGCTAGATTTAACAGCAGGCTTCCTTGTTTTTTCGAGAATGTCGGCCCTTTTAAAACGATATTTGGAGTACAATCGCTTCATTAGCATCGAAGCCTATGATCGTACTCGTCATTATGACTTGCTAGTTACCAATAACCCTATCCATAAGAAAGAACAAACACCCGTCTACTATTTGAAAAATGATTTGGATATGGAAGATTTAGCTACGATTCGTCAGATGCTATTTGCCTAAAAGACCTGATTTTTCAGGTCTTTTTTGTGAAATTCGCACAATCTCCTCACTTTTTTTTAAAATTTTAAAAAAATTGATAAACAAGAAAGCGCTTTATTTTGTATACTAGTTACTGTAAAGAGGGACCCCCTCAAGATTTTATCAGGAGGACAGCACATGTCACAAGAAAAATACATCATGGCTATTGACCAAGGAACTACCAGTTCTCGTGCCATCATTTTTAACAAAAAAGGAGAAAAGGTCAGCTCCAGCCAAAAAGAATTCACTCAGATCTTCCCTCAAGCAGGTTGGGTAGAGCACAATGCCAATGAAATTTGGAACTCTGTTCAGTCAGTTATTGCGGGTGCTTTCATCGAAAGTGGTGTGAAACCAAGTCAAATCGAGGCAATCGGAATTACTAACCAACGTGAAACTACTGTCGTCTGGGATAAGAAAACAGGGCTCCCTATCTACAATGCTATCGTTTGGCAATCACGTCAAACTGCTCCTCTGGCTGAACAACTAAAAAGCCAAGGTTATGTGGAAAAATTCCATGAAAAGACTGGTTTGATTATTGACGCTTACTTCTCTGCTACCAAGGTTCGCTGGATTTTGGATCATGTAGAGGGAGCGCAAGAAAGAGCTGAAAAGGGTGAATTGCTCTTTGGTACCATTGATACTTGGCTGGTTTGGAAATTGACTGACGGCGCAGCTCACGTGACCGACTACTCAAACGCAGCTCGTACCATGCTCTATAACATCAAGGATCTTAAATGGGATGATGATATTTTGGAAATCCTCAACATTCCTAAGGCCATGCTTCCAGAAGTTCGTTCTAACTCTGAAATCTACGGCAAGACTGCTCCATTCCATTTCTACGGTGGAGAAGTACCAATTTCAGGTATGGCTGGGGACCAACAGGCAGCCCTCTTCGGTCAGTTGGCCTTTGAACCAGGGATGGTCAAGAATACTTATGGAACAGGTTCTTTCATCATTATGAACACTGGTGAAGAGATACAGTTGTCTGAAAACAACCTTTTGACAACGATTGGTTATGGAATCAACGGCAAGGTTTACTATGCTTTGGAAGGTTCTATCTTCATCGCAGGAAGTGCCATTCAATGGCTTCGTGATGGGCTTCGCATGGTGGAAAATTCACCAGAGTCTGAAAAATATGCTCTCAATTCTCACAATAATGACGAAGTCTATGTCGTACCTGCCTTTACAGGACTAGGGGCACCATACTGGAACCAAAACGCTCGAGGATCTGTCTTTGGCTTGACTCGTGGAACAACTAAAGAAGACTTTATCAAGGCGACTTTGCAATCTATCGCTTATCAAGTACGTGACATCATTGACACCATGCAAGTGGATGCGCAGACAGCGATCCAAGTCTTGAAGGTAGATGGTGGTGCAGCCATGAACAACTTCCTCATGCAGTTCCAAGCTGACATTCTGGGAATCGATATTGCCCGCGCTAAAAACTTGGAAACAACTGCCTTAGGTGCAGCCTTCCTGGCAGGATTATCAGTGGGTTATTGGAAGGACTTGGATGAGTTGAAACTCTTGAACGAGACAGGAGAACTCTTTGAGCCATCCATGAACGAATCTCGTAAGGAACAACTCTATAAGGGCTGGAAGAAGGCTGTGAAAGCAACGCAAGTCTTTGCGGAAATCGACGACTAATACTGAAAGAATAAAGCGACTCAGTTAGAAAGTGTGTAAATATGGAATTTTCAAAGAAAACACGTGAATTGTCAATTAAAAAAATGCAGGAACGCACTCTGGATCTCTTGATTATTGGTGGAGGGATTACAGGAGCTGGTGTAGCTTTGCAGGCAGCAGCTAGTGGTCTTGACACTGGATTGATTGAAATGCAGGACTTCGCAGAAGGAACATCCAGCCGTTCAACAAAATTGGTCCACGGAGGTCTGCGTTACCTCAAACAATTTCGACGTAGAAGTGGTATCAGATACAGTTTCTGAACGTGCAGTAGTTCAACAAATCGCTCCACATATTCCAAAACCAGATCCAATGCTCTTGCCAGTTTACGATGAAGATGGAGCGACCTTTAGCCTTTTCCGTCTCAAAGTAGCCATGGACTTGTACGACCTTTTGGCAGGTGTTAGCAACACGCCAGCTGCTAACAAGGTCTTGAGTAAGGAAGAAGTCTTGGAACGCCAGCCAAACTTGAAGAAAGAAGGTTTGGTAGGAGGTGGAGTTTACCTTGACTTCCGTAATAACGATGCGCGTCTCGTGATTGAAAATATCAAACGTGCCAACCAAGACGGTGCCCTCATTGCCAACCACGTTAAGGCAGAAGGTTTCCTCTTTGACGAAAGTGGCAAGATTACAGGTGTTGTAGCTCGTGATTTGTTGACAGACCAAGTCTTTGAAATCAAGGCTCGTCTGGTTATCAACACGACAGGTCCTTGGAGTGACAAGGTACGTAATTTGTCTAATAAGGGAACACAATTCTCACAAATGCGTCCAACTAAGGGAGTTCACTTGGTAGTGGATTCAAGCAAGATCAAGGTTTCACAGCCAGTTTACTTTGATACAGGTTTGGGAGACGGCCGGATGGTCTTTGTCCTCCCACGTGAAAACAAGACTTACTTTGGTACAACGGATACAGACTACACAGGCGATTTGGAACATCCAAAAGTGACGCAGGAAGATGTAGATTATCTACTTGGCATTGTCAACAACCGCTTCCCAGAAGCAAATATTACCATTGATGATATTGAAAGCAGTTGGGCTGGTCTTCGTCCATTGATCGCAGGCAATAGCGCTTCTGACTACAATGGTGGGAATAACGGAACTATTAGCGACGAGAGCTTCAATAGCTTGATTGCGACTGTCGAAGCTTATCTCTCGAAAGAAAAAACGCGTGAAGATGTTGAATCTGCTGTTAGCAAGCTTGAAAGCAGAACTTCTGAAAAACACTTGGACCCATCTGCAGTTTCTCGTGGTTCGAGTTTGGATCGTGATGATAATGGCCTTTTGACCCTTGCTGGTGGTAAAATCACAGACTACCGTAAGATGGCTGAAGGGGCTATGGAGCGCGTGGTTGATATCCTCAAAGCCGAATTTGATCGCAGCTTTAAACTCATCAACTCGAAGACTTATCCTATTTCAGGTGGAGAATTGAATCCAGCAAATGTGGACTCAGAAATTGAAGCCTTTGCTCAACTAGGAGTATCACGTGGCTTGGATAGCAAGGAAGCCCACTATCTCGCAAACCTCTATGGTTCTAATGCGCCTAAAGTCTTTGCCCTTGCTCACAGCTTGGAACAAGCGCCAGGACTCAGCTTGGCAGATACTTTGTCCCTTCACTATGCAATGCGCAATGAGTTGGCTCTGAGCCCAGTTGACTTCCTCCTTCGTCGTACCAACCACATGCTCTTTATGCGTGATAGTTTGGATAGCATCGTGGAGCCAGTTTCTGGATGAAATGGGACGATTCTATGACTGGACAGAAGAAGAAAAAGCAGCCTACCGTGCGGATGTTGAAGCAGCACTTGCTCAAAACGATTTGGCAGAACTAAAAAATAAAAAAGGAAAAGGAGTGGAGGGCAGCATTCCTTGTCGCCCGCCCCTTCTTTTAAATGGAGACAAAGAAATGATGAAAGAATTATTTGGAGAATTTTTGGGGACTTTAATCCTCATCCTCCTAGGAAATGGTGTTGTAGCAGGTGTGGTTCTTCCCAAAACCAAGAGCAACAATTCAGGATGGATTGTCATTACTATGGGATGGGGAATTGCTGTAGCTGTTGCGGCCTTTGTATCTGGTACGCTCAGTCCAGCCCACCTAAATCCAGCTGTGACGTTTGCGATGGCCTTAAAAGGAACGCTCTCTTGGGGATCTGTTTTCCCTTATATCCTAGTCCAATTCGCAGGAGCAATGGTGGCTCAGATTTTGGTTTGGTTGCAATTCAAACCACACTATGAAGCGGAAGAAAATGCAGGCAATATCCTAGCGACCTTTAGTACTGGACCAGCAATCAAGAACACAGTATCCAACTTGGTTAGCGAAATCCTTGGAACCTTTGTTTTGCTCTTGACAATCTTTGCCTTGGGGCTCTATGACCTTCAGGCAGGATTAGGGACCTTTGCAGTGGGGACCTTGATTGTCGGTATCGGTCTTTCACTAGGTGGGACAACTGGTTATGCCTTGAACCCAGCTCGTGACCTTGGCCCTCGCATCATGCACAGCCTTCTTCCAATTCCAAACAAGGGCAATGGGGACTGGTCTTATGCTTGGATACCAGTTGTAGGACCTATCCTCGGCGCGGCCCTAGCAGTTCTCGTATTCTCACTTTTCTAAGATATTAATCCCCAATTATTCACACCGCAATCAATACAACTTATAAAAAAACGACTAAAAATAAGGAGCACATTCTTCTTTCATTTTGGTCGTTTTGATTTTTTAAGTTTATATACTGGTGTTAATTATTATTTTAGCTAAAAAAACAGAATACTTCACTAGTTCATTCATCAATCTTTTAGATCTTGAATTATATTTATTGTGTGAATAATTTTATCTCATTATTGAAATTCGTTACTAAGAGTGATTTGAATTGTTTACTTTAGGAAAATAGATAATAGAAGTATTTATAGTTTTTACTAGATTCTCAAATTAAGCTAGGCTTTTCAAGTAACTCATAAAAAAACTTGGTATGGTGTTTGACGATTTAAAGACTTTCTAGGAATTCTATTTCTTTTATCAGCGATAGCTGATAAGTATTTTTGAGAAATATTAGTAAAATCCATTTCGTCTTAATAAGCCATTAGAATGTTCATTGAGATCTCGTTGACCAGGACATCCTGGATCCGCAAAGAAAATATCAATGTCATGCGCATTCGAACTAGAATTCCGATTAGAAAATTATTTCCCACAATCAAACGTGATCGACTTAAAGAGAGATGGCTGGGAACTTGAGACAACCATTGATTGATGGAAGTATCAATATAACTTGCTTTTCGTCCCTCAGTTTTCAGTGTGATGATGGCTTTTGAGAGGCCTTCTACCAAGGTAATAACCGTACTTTTGTGTTTCTCGCCAACAATGGTATCCCCTTCTAGATGACCAAATTCTGTCTTAAAATTAGGAAAAATGGCTGCTCTCTCACGTAAATCTTTGCGAAACGCTTGTTTTCCTCGTTTTTCGCTATGACCATTTGGTTTTCTTTTGCCTTTCCAAGGGAGGTCCTCTTTCTTGAAAATATCACGGTCTGCTAGTCGATAGAGAGTTCTCATAGAACAAGAAATCCTATCTGGCTAAGCTCCCTTAATGACATCAAAGCTCCAATTTTGTTCCAAATGAGTTTGAATAAAGTCTTTTTCTGCTTGCGAAAGACTTGTTTTATTCCTGCCACAGCGTTTCTTATTAACTTTATATCGCTTATAGTAATCATAAGCAGAGTGGCCCTCTTTCAGATAGTTAATGATATTGTAGATTGTCTGCTTTGATTTTCCAAGAGCTTTTAGAATATTTGTAACTTTTATGCTTTCTTTGTAGTAAGCCTCTATCATTACAAACTCGTTTGTGGTAAGATGTGTATAGGTCATTTATGTTAGTTCCTTTCAGCCAAATGTGCTAGTTTATCTGAGCCTAACATAGATGGCTTTTTCTGTCTAGATTAATTTTACAAATTGGGATTAAAATATGATATAATGGATAAAGTTAACTCTCCCTAGTGATATGATAGGAACTAAGCCTAAAAAGATAAACCGTGAGGCGAGATGAGAAAAAGAAAAAAGGAGTTCATCTGGTATGAATTATTTTGAGGGAAATGAGTTCTTCCTTCTCTTGCTTTTAGTCCTAGTGGTTGGTTTTGTATTGAACTATTTTGAAAAACGAAAGGACTATTACATATTAGGACTTTCGATACTATTTGCAGGAGTTATATATGGTAAGAGTAGATCTATGATGGTCTATTTGCTCGCTTTTATTATTTATCAATATTTCCTAGTCTTTGTAGCACAGAGAATGGAACAAAAGCGCCTTAAGCCCTTGGTTGTCTTATCTATCCTGCCCCTAGTTATCAATAAAGTCTTTGCTTTGACTTCTCTGCATTTGTTGGCCTTTATTGGAATTTCTTATATGTCCTTTAAGACCATTCAGATTATGTTGGAAATATCGGATGGTTTGATCAAAGAAAAAATTAACTTAAAAGACTACCTGCAATTTTTACTTTTTTTCCCTACGGTTAGTGCAGGACCAATTGATCGGAGCAGGAGATTTCTAAAAGAGATAAACGAGGTTATGCCACGTCAAGACTACTTGGAGTTGGCAGGAGATGGTGTCTATCGAATTGTTTTAGGACTCTTGTATAAGGTGGTTTTTTCAACATATGTCTATCAGATATTATTAGCCTTGACCAATACAGGAATGATTGTCTACTCGATCAAGTACATGTATCTCTACACCTTGTATCTTTTCTTTGACTTTGCGGGTTATAGTTTGATGGCTGTGGGGAGCAGTAATATTTTAGGGATTCAGACACCGATGAACTTTAACAAACCTTTCTTGAGTGTTGATATTAAGGATTTCTGGACCAGATGGCATATCACCTTGTCGACCTGGTTGAGGGATTTTGTATTTTCAAGAGTATTAATGCAGGTTATCAGGAAAAAATGGTTTAAAAATAGACTACACAATGCAACCTATGCCTATATGGTCAATATGTTGGTCATGGGATTTTGGCATGGTCTTAGTGTTAGCTACATTGTTTATGGTTTTTATCATGGGATTTTGATGGCTGGATTTGAAGTGTATCAGAAGAAAAGCACCTTTTATAAAAAGAATAAAAATATGACCTGGTATAAGCTACTGAGTTGGTTTGTGACCATGAATTTGATTGTGGTTGGTTTCTTCATCTTTTCAGGTGAGCCTTATAAATTGCTACTAGCGATTTTAAAGAAGTAAAGAAATTAAAGGAAGTATGCTAGAACTAGGGGATAGGGTAAAAACAAGATGATTAAGTTAAAGGCATTTTTACTATCGATTGTGTTAGTAATCGTAACGCTTATCTTTATAAATCATACAAAAATAAAGAAAATAGATGAATATTATAAAGTAAAGGATAATAGTATTCGTTACAACACCACTTATGAAAAAAATATAAAAGTAGAGATATTCTGACAAGTAATACCACTCCAAATACTCTTGTTTTAATGGGATCTTCGGAGTTGGTTGCGACTATAAATGAAGATTATCACCCCAATAAAATTTTTAACTACAACGACTTTAATATCATGCAGATTGGGACCAGCTATTCTCAAAATATTGTCCAAGCATCGACCCTAGGTTCCATAGAAGGAGCTATGGCTAAGCGAAAAGTAGCCATAGTCGAGTCGGTTCAATGGTTTGAAAAAGATGGTACTCATCAGGATGCCTTTTTGAATAAGGCTTCTCAGGAGCATATTTTTCATACACTTTCTAATGAGAAAATTAGCAAAGAGACCAAGAAGAAACTCATTAATAGAATTATCGAAATTACTAAAGGAAACAAGCTTCAAAATGATCTTTATAAGAAGTACAAGAGTTATTTCATAGAAGGTGAAGGAACAATTGTTGATCAGAAGTTATTGGAGTTAGACAATGCAATCTATTCCTTTAAACTAAAACATAAATTCTATCAGAAACAAGGGAAATCAGACTACCCTATACTCGGAGATAAAACGCCCGACTATAATTGGGAGAAGATGACCAAGAAATTTGTAGAAGAAGTTGAAAAGAAAACAGATAACAATAACTATGCTGTGGATAACAACTACTACAATACTTACTTGAAAGAGCGTTATGCCTCATTAAAAGACTCCAACAAAGATTTGAGTTACTTAGAGTCGCCAGAGTATTATGACTTAGAGATTTTCCTTACAATAGCTAAGGAATTGGGAATTGAGGTTGAAGTCATTATTTCCCAGTAAATGGTAAATGGAATGACTATACAGGTGTCTCGAAAGAAATGCGTGAAGCAACTTATAAAAAAATAGAAGATGTCGCAAAAAGCCATGGTGCAACTGTACTAAACTATGGAAATAAAGAGTATGAAGATTACTTTTTATTTGACGTGATGCACGTTGGGGTGAAAGGATGGATGGAAGTTGAAAAAGAACTTTACAAATTTGCAAATGAAACTAACTGACACACATCGTTTAATCTTGTGGACACTATTTTTCTATACAGTTATCTTAAGTATTATTATTTATTTCTTCGTAACGGATTTTTCAAATATTCAAGAATTTATCTATAGTGAATTCTAGGATTACATACTAGAAAAAAATCTCTAGATAAAGGGAACTGTACCAATAAAGTGAGACAAAAGATAAGGCTCTATAATATTTATAGCGGGAAATCCTCTATAGGTAGTATGGAGCTTACTTTTGTTGTAGATCCTCATATAATATATACTGAAAAGTATTCAAGCTATCTTTAGAAAGAATCATATGAAACAATTTAATGATGTTGAAATGTAGTAGAAATGGACGGAAAACAATTGAAAAAATAGTTTATAAAGTGGTATAATAGCAGAAAAATAAGTTAGTAAGAAATTAATTTTATTTTAGTTGAAAATTACAGGAATGAAAGGTTTTTCTTGATGAAACAGAGAAATGAACTCTATCTCTTTCTTGGTCGGACAGCCTTGTATTTTATCATTTTCTTGGGCCTACTTTACTTTTTTTAGTTATCTCGGTCAGGTTCAAGGTAGCTTTATCTATAATGAATTTTAACTTAAAGGAGAACCCCTATTGTGTCAAATAAACCAATAGTAGATATGATTGAAACCATTGAGCATTATGCTCAAAAGCAGCCTAATTTTCCGGTCTACAATGTCCTTGGAGAAGAGCATACCTATGGCCAATTGAAGGCTGATTCAGATAGCTTAGCAGCCCATCTTGACCAAATGGGACTTCCTGAAAAGTCACCTGTTGTGGTCTTTGGTGGCCAAGAATATGAAATGTTAGCAACCTTTGTGGCCTTGACCAAATCTGGCCATGCCTATATCCCAATTGACAGCCATTCTGCCTTGGAGCGCGTGTCTGCGATTGTTGAAGTAGCAGAGCCAAGCTTAATCATCGCCATCAATGAGTTTCCAATTGAAAACCCAGCTGCTCCAATCATGTCCTTGGAGCAAGTGCGTGAAGCTTATGCGGCTCAACATGCCTATGATTTGCAACATCCGGTCAAAGGGGATGATAACTACTACATCATCTTTACTTCGGGGACGACCGGGAAGCCAAAAGGGGTGCAGATTTCACATGATAACTTGCTCAGCTTCACCAACTGGATGATCACAGATAAGGAGTTTGCAACGCCAGAACGTCCGCAAATGTTGGCGCAACCGCCCTATTCCTTTGACTTGTCTGTCATGTATTGGGCACCAACTTTGGCTCTTGGAGGAACGCTTTTTGCTCTTCCGTCAGCCATCACTCAAGACTTTAAACAACTCTTTGCAACTATCTTTTCTCTTCCGATTGCTATCTGGACTTCGACACCATCTTTGCAGATATGGCTATGTTATCTGAAGATTTCAATGCTGAAAAGATGCCAGGCATTACCCATTTTTACTTTGATGGGGAAGAGTTGACCGTTAAAACTGCTCAGAAATTACGCGAACGTTTCCCAAATGCGCGCATCATCAATGCTTACGGGCCAACAGAAGCAACAGTTGCTTTGTCGGCAGTTGCCATTACAGATGAGATGTTAGCAACTTTGAAACGTCTGCCAATTGGTTACACAAAAGAAGATTCTCCAACCTTCATCATTGATGAGGCAGGAAATAAATTGCCAAATGGTGAGCAAGGTGAGATCATCGTGTCTGGACCGGCTGTTTCAAAGGT
>BNJS01003073.1_pt1 | contig 26294 bp, 38 predicted proteins | sample 8540461 | NCBI WGS metagenome assembly BNJS01 (sample SAMD00202454, study PRJDB9452) | human saliva metagenome | isolation source: human saliva | place: Japan | reverse complement strand
TTCCTCAGACAGCTCAGTAATATTACTCTTCTTACCTTTTCCTACAGAAATCTTCATATTACCTATGAATTGAAGTTTTTCAAATCTTTTTAGAGTTTTTGTCTCTTGCTTAGGCTCTTCTTTTTCTTCCGAACCTCTTGTTTTTCTGAGTCTCTGGTTGCTCTTTGACTTCTTTTTTAATCGGTGTCTTCGGTTTATTTTTCTTTTTATTCTGTTTTTCTTTAGAGTTTTTCTCTACTTTTTTCTTCTCACCTTCAGCTTGTTTCAACTCTTTTTGTGTTAAAATCACTAAAGAATCCTTTTGTACTTTTTCTCCTCTGCTTTAATAACAAAAGCCAACAGAAAAAATCTCCTCTAGCTTCTTCTTTTTTCCTATAAACATATTTTCCTTAGGTAAAAATGCATCTTTGCCATTTTCTAGTTTTATGTACAGTCCTTTACTTTCAACCTTTGTTACCTTACCTGAAACTTTACTCATTTCAATCACCTCACTATCAATTTAGATATAAACTATTCAATCTCAATAGTTCAAACCTCTTAAATCATTCCTATTTGTTTCACTTAAATATTATACCACACTCTATTCATCTATTGAAATATCAAAAGACAATTCAAAAGCTATATCCTCAAAAAAATATTAATCTGTATCATTAAGTAATAATTGATTAATATAAAATTTTTTTAATATTACTATAAAAAATACAATTAGTAAATTTTGTGTAAATCCATTATAATTAAAAGTGTAGAAATCGTTTTTCAATAATACAAAATTTAAGGAGTGATAAATTATGAAAATTGTTAAACAAGGACCCTTTGCATTCGAAGATTCTATAAAGAAACCTGCTGAATTGTTTCCTATGTATCAAGTTCTAAACGAAGATGGTGAAGTTACTAATCCAGATTTGTTTCCTGATATTAGTGATGAAAAACTAGTGGAATTAATGAAAGTTCTAGTTTTCGGTAGAACATATGACGAGAGAGTGATTATTTTAAATAGACAAGGGGCTCTAGGTAACTATCCACCTGCCGGTGGTCAAGAAGCTAGTCAATTAGCGACAACGTTCGCCCTTGAAAAAAATGATTTTCTTGTTCCTACCTATCGTGATATCCCTCCACTACTTATTCACGGCTTAACAATAGAACAAGCTTTCTTATGGTATAAAGGTCATTTAAAAGCCAATCAATATCCTGAATCATTATGTGCCTTCTCTCCTCAAGTTATCGTAGGTGGACAGATGCCACATGCTGCTGGTGTTGCCTTTTGAAAGCGTCTAAAAGGTGAAAAAAATGTTGTACTAGCATTTTGTGGAGATGGTGGATCTTCTCAAGGGGACTTCTATGAAGGATTAAATTTTGCTGGAGTGTATAATGCTCCTTTAATTACTATTTTGCAAAACAACGGTTATGGTATCTCTACTCCAATATCTAAACAGACTAAGGCAATAACACTGGCACAAAAAGGGGTTGCTGCTGGTATCGCTAGTATAAAAGTAGATGGTATGGATCCATTGGCAATGTATGCCGCTGTATCTAAAGCACGTGAATATGCAATTGAACATGGACCTGTTCTAATCGAAGCATTTACTTATCGTCTAGGACCACACACTATGTCAGATGACCCAACTCGTTATCGTACTGATGAAGAAGTATCATCATGGCAGAAAAAAGATCCACTAATTCGATTAAGAAAATATCTTGAGAAAAAAGGATTATGGAATAGCGAAATAGAAGAAGAAACAATCGATGATGTAAAACGTCAAATTAAAGAAGCGATGGTTGCAATAAACAAAGCTGAAAAACAAAAAGTTTCAACATTTTTAGAAAATATGTTTGAAATTCCTACCCAAAACATTAAAGAACAAATCGAAATATACAAACAAAGGGAGGCGAACTAATATGTCTGAGAAAACTATTGCGCAAGCAGTCACAGAAGCACTTGATTACAAATTAAAAACTGATGAAAAAACTTTAATATTCGGTGAAGATGTCGGGGTTAACGGTGGAGTTTTTAGGATTACAGATGGTTTACAAGCAAAATATGGAGATAAAAGAGTATTAGATACTCCTTTAGCTGAATCAGGTATCTTGGGACTTGCTATTGGACTAGCAGCTGAAGGTTTTAGACCTATCCCTGAAATTCAATTTTTAAGTTTTATTTTAGAAGGTTTCGATGCGGTATACTCTCAATTAGCTCGTTTTAGATATCGTTCAGGAAATACTCGAAACATGGCAGTTACTATACGCTCTACATTCGGAGGGCCTGTCCATACTCCTGAATTACATTCAGATAGCTTAGACGGAATTTTAGCTCAAATTCCTGGACTTCGTGTAGTAATTCCTAGTAATCCCTATGATGCAAAAGGATTATTAATTTCTTCTATCGAAAGTAACGATCCAGTTATATTCTTAGAACATCTTAGAATGTATCGCTCAATTAAAGGTGAAGTTCCAGACGAAGGATATCGTGTACCATTAGACAAAGCAAGCGTTGTTAGAGAAGGAACAGATGTTTCAATCATTACATACGGTCTTATGGTTCACTATAGCTTAAAAGCTGCTGAACAATTAGAAAAAGAAGGTATCTCTGTTGAAGTTGTTGACCTTAGAACTATCTCTCCTGTTGATATGGAAACTATTATATCTTCTGTTAAGAAAACAGGACGTGTGATAGTAGTTCAAGAATCTCAACGTCAAGCTGGGGTTGCTGGACAACTTCTATCAGAAATTTCTGAACGTGCATTTATGTATCTAGATGCACCTGTTGGACGAGTTACATCTCCTGATACTACATTCTCATTTGGTTTAGCAGAAGAATATTGGCTACCTACTCCAGCAGACATCGTTAATAAAGTTAAAGAAGTCTATGACTTTTAATGAATGGAGGGACTTAATATGATTTATTCATTTATTTTACCGGATAGTGGAGAAGGTCTTCACGAAAGTGAAATTATTCAATGGGGTTTTAAAGTTGGAGAATCAGTTAAAGAAGATGATATTCTAGTAGAAATCCAGAGTGATAAAGCTGTTGTTGCCCTACCATCTCCTGTTTCTGGAACAATTAAAACAATTTATGCAAAAGTTGGGGAAATGGCTAAGGTTGGTTCAGTTATTGTTGATATTGAGACAGATCAAAATGTAGAAAAACACGAGGAACAAGAATCTGCTGAAGTTGAAGATAATACTGCTACCGAGACTATTAAACCTGTAGAAAAACAAAATAATTCATCTGATGTTGATATTAGATTATTAGCCATCCCTAGAGTAAGAAAATATGCTAGAGATAAAGGGGTCGATCTTAGACTAGTACCTGCCACTGGTAAACGCGGACTGGTTACAATTGAAGACATAGAAAATTACCTTAATAACAGTACTGTTAAAGAAGTTTCACCAGTGCAGCAGCCACAAGTTACAAACGAAGTTATTAACGAAAAAACTGAGGTGGCAGCAGTGCCTAAATTTGAACCTACTCCTTCAAATAGCACTAACAATACTACAAGAGTACCGATGACTAATATTAGAAAAGCTATTGCACGTGCAATGGTTAACAGTAAAGCTATTTCACCTCATGTAACAGTTCTAGATCAAGTAAATGTTGAAAAACTTGTTGAACATAGAAATAGAATGAAACAAATAGCAAAAGATAGAGACATTAAACTTACATACACAGCATACTTCATAAAAGCTGTAGCCGCTACTCTTGCTAAATTCCCAGAGTTAAATGCCTCTGTAGATAATGAAAAACTAGAGATAATATATAAAAATTACATTAATATTGGTGTTGCAACCGATACTGAACATGGTTTATTCGTGCCAAATATTAAAGATGCTAACTTTAAGAGTCTCTTCAAAATAGCTCGTGAACTTGACGAGAATACTGCACTTGCTCATGCTGGTAAATTAGGAAGAGACAAACAAACAGATGGTTCTATGACCATTACAAATGTTGGAGCAATTGCTACAAGTGGAGTTTGGGCTACACCAATTATCAATCAACCTGAAGTAGCTATACTAGGATTTGGACGTTTCGAAGAAACATTCATCCCAGATGAAAACAAACAACCAAAACTTGTCCCAATGCTTAAACTTTCATTCTCATTCGATCACAGAATCGTAGATGGTGGTACAGCACAACGTGCACTAAATACAGTCAAAGAGTATTTAGCAGATCCTGATTTATTGTTAGTGGAGGGATAATTATGGTAGTAGGAAATTTTTATTCAAGAATTAGATACTATTGTCATTGGTGGTGGCCCTGGTGGTTACGTCGCAGCTATTAAATTAGCTCAACTAGGTAAAAAAGTTACCCTATTTGAGAAAGAAAAAGTGGGCGGAACTTGTTTACATCGTGGTTGTATCCCTTCAAAAGCACTTATATCTGTAGGGTCATCAATTTGAAGAAATAAAAAAATCAACTCGTGGAATAAAAGTTGATAATGCAGAAATAGATTTTGTTGAGACGCAACGTTGGAAAAACGAAGAAGTTGTAGAAACTTTACATAAAGGTGTTCAAGGATTGCTGAAAAAAAATGGTGTTAAAGTTATTTATGGTGAAGTTAATTTTATAGATGAAAAAACTATCAGCGTAATTTTAGACGAATTCCACAATAATACATATCATTTTAAAGAAGCTATTATCGCAACTGGAACACAACCGATAGAAATTAAAGGGTTTAAATTTAAAGATCGCATACTTAGTTCAACTGAAGTTTTAAATCTTACTGAAGTACCCAAATCACTAGTTGTTATCGGTGGTGGCTATATTGGTATTGAATTAGCTGGAGCATATGCTTCACTTGGTTCAAAAGTTACTATCATTGAAGGAACAGAAAAAATTTTACGAGTTTTTGAAGATGATATAGCCAATGTAGTAATTGAAGAACTAAAAAATAAAGGTGTAGAAATTATCACAAATGCCACTGCTAATAACGCAAAAAACACTGACAATTCTGTCATCACGAACTACTCTGTTGATGGAAAAGAATTTACTATAGAATCAGATTATGTTTTGGTATCTGTTGGTAGAAAAGCAAAATTCGATGAACTTGGCTTGGAGTATGCAGGCGTTGAAGTTACAGAACGCGGATTAATTAAAGTTGACGAACAACGTAGAACAACTAAAGAACATATATTCGCTATCGGTGATATCGTAGAAGGACCTACATTAGCCCATAAAGCAATGTATGAGGCAAAAATTGCTGCTGAAGCATTAAATGGGGATAAAGCTGCAATAGTCGACTACTTTGCCATCCCAACAGTCTGCTTTACTACACCTGAAATAGCACTCGTAGGATATACAAAAGCTCAAGCACAAGAAAAAGGTTATGAAGTAGTAACTGGACAATATTCATTTGGACATAACGGTAGATCTTTATCGATTTCTCAAAGTAAAGGATTCGTCCGTATTGTCGCAATAAAAAACACTAATAAAATTATCGGTGCAGCCATCGTTGGGCCTGGTGCCAGTGACCTAATTGCGGAATTAGCACTTGCCGTAGAACAAGGACTGACAGTTGATGATATTTCTCTAACCATCCATGGACACCCTTCTCTTAATGAAGTCGTGGTTGAAGCAGCCGATATTATTCTAAAAAAAGCAATTCATTCCTAAAATTTAACTTTTAAAGAAAGAACAGGGATGTTCAACTTCTCTGTTTCTTTCTTCAAAAAGAAAGGAGAAAATTATGTTAGAAAGTTTTAATCAACTAGATGACATTTTTAAAACAAAAATAACTAAACCTAAAACAATCGTCGTTGTAAAAGCTGCTCAAGACCATGCTCTTCATAGTATTTTTGAGTTTGCTAATAAAGGTTATTTAATACCTATTCTAATAGATTCTAAAGAAAAAAATAGATGAATTATTACTAGATATAAATACTAAAAAAACAGTGATTTTGAAATTATAGATATAGAAGATGATGTATCTGCTGCAAAAAAGGTATAGAGTTAGTTAGAGAGGGTAAAAGCTGACTTTATCATGAAAGGAAACCTTCCTACTTCAACACTTTTAAGAGAAGTAGTAAATAAAGAAACAGGAATTAAAAAGTTCTGTTCTTTTTCCACCTAGCATTATTAGATATTCCTAAATATAATAAACTTTTAGGTATAACCGATGGCGGAATGATTCTTGAACCTACTAAAGAACAGAAAATAAAAATAATCGAAGAAACTTCTAAGATTTTCACATCTCTTGGTTATGAAAAAATAAAATTCAGCCTATTATCTGCCGCAGAGGTAGTGAATCCTAAACAAAAATCTTCAGTAGAAGCTGATGAAATCTCTAAACATTTCAAAAACAATGAAACACTAATTGTTGAGGGACCATTATCTTTTGATATATCCCTTGATAAAAATATTGCAGCAGAGAAAAAATATTGCGGAAAAATACAAGGTGATGCTGATGTTCTAGTTGTTCCTGATATAGTTTCTGGCAATGGTATTTCTAAATCACTAATACTAATGGCAGAAGCCAAAATGGCTGGATTGGTACTTGGAGCAACTGTTCCAATCGTACTGACATCACGCTCCGCTACTGATACCGAAAAAAAATACTCATTAATTCTAGCACTACTAGCAGACAAGGAGAATTAATATGAAAAAAATATTCGTTATTAATCCAGGTGCAACTTCTACTAAGGTTGCATACTATGAAATACTGCAGAAATCTTCTCACATGAAATTACCTATTCATTAGAACAACTAAAACCATTCAATAATATCTTCGATCAATTAACACTTAGATTAACTGATATTGAATCACTAATTAAAGAGAAGATACCTAATCATAAGTTTGATGCGGTTGTAGGTCGTGGTGGCCTTCTTCCACCTGTAGATGCTGGAGCTATTCTAGTAGATGAGAATCTTATAGACTGTTTAAAAAATAGACCTCTTTTAGAACACGCCTCTAATTTAGGAGCATCACTTGCTAAAAGTGTGGCTGAAAAATTTGGTGTTGAGTCTGCACCTTCTTTCATATATGATCCTGTTACCGTCGATCAAATGAATGATGTTGCACGTATCTCGGGTTCAAGCCTAATCGATAGAAAAAGTGTCGGCCACGCACTCAATATGCGAGCTGTAGCTCATGATGTAGCTAATAAGTTAAATATCCCATATGAATCTGGGAACTTTATAGTCGTTCATGTTGGTGGTGGTTCTAGTGCTAGTGCACATGAAAATGGACGCATGGTCGATGTTATTTCTGATGATGAAGTAATGTTTTCTAGCGAACGTACAGGAGGTATTCCACTTAAACAATATATTAACTTGTGCTATGAAAAAACTAAATCAGAAGTAACAGAACTGACTCGTAAAAAAGGAGGGCTGGTCTCATACTTCGGAACAAATGATGCAAGAAAAATCCATGAACTTATGGATAATGGTGATGAAAAAGCAGAACTTGTATTAGAAGCAATGGCCTATCAAATATCAAAAGCTATAGGTGAGTTAGCTACGGTATTAAAAGGACAAGTGAATGCTATAATTCTTACAGGTGGAATAGCACGTTCTAAGTTTATTTCAAATATAGTTAGAGAAAGAGTTGAATTTATTGCTCCGCTATTCATTATCCCTGGTGAAAAAGAAATGCAAGCTCTAGCATCAGGAGCACTAAGAGTACTTAACAGCGAAGAAAAATATAATATCTTCGAAAAATAGAACTACTATACTTTAAACTATTATTATCACTAATATAGCATATAAAAATGGAGCGACTCAAAAATAAATTTTTTTCGAGTCACTCCATTTTTATATATTTTTACTTTTCTTTATATTTTTCTGAAAGTATGTAGTCTATAAACAATTTTCCTATTTCAGAAATATCTTCATTTTTTTATGAGCAATTCCTACCTTATACTCCATCTTTTTCAGCTAATGGTATCCATTTTGTATTTTGAAATTGACTAATATCTTCGAACTCAGCAGGCAATATAGCCACACTATCAAATATCTCTATACTCTAACGAGAACAGTCCAATTATCATCGGCAAAAAACAATGTTCGGTTCAAAAACCTCTTTCCTACACTTCACAAAAAATTTCATTTCCTAGGACATAATTTTTGAAAGTGAACTAATTCTCACATCTTTTAAATCCTCAATTGTAATCTCTTCTTTATTTCCTAAAGGATGATTCAAAGGTACTACAATCGCAGCAACATATGAAGCCTTTTTTTCTTTCAATAGGTTTTCATAACAATATTTTTCATATTGCGGAAAAAGAGTAATCCTAAATCTAGATCTCCATTAGAAACCATCCTTTGTAGTTGTTTTTGAACCATGTTGAATTAGACTCAACTCAACTTTGGGATGTCTAGCTATAAAACTCGAGATTTCTTCCATGTATTGAATTGCAAATAGTACTGTTAAACCCTACCTTCAGAACCTCTCTACTTTCCTCACTAGATGCACTCATTTCATCTATTAAGTTATTGTATGATTTCAATAAAACAATACCTTTTTCGTAAAGTATTTGGCCACTTTCTGTTAACTCTAAACGTCTGTTATTTTGTTCAAATAAAGTAGTATTAAATTCCTTTTCTAATTTCTTTATTGCTAAAAGTCAACGTAGGCTGTGTAACAAATAATTCCTTTGCCGCTAAAGAATAACTTTGTTTATTAGCAACAGCGATAAAAATAATTTAACTGTCTAAACTCCATAAATACTCCCCATCCTCTCAATCTCTTATAATATTATTATAACTTAAAGAGCATTAATTTAACAACTACAACACAATATTACATCCTTCAAATAATATATAAAAACCGAAGTTATAAAAAAATACCAACCTCAAAAAAATTTACTCTTTTTGAAATCAGCACTTAATCATTATATATTCTTTTTAAGTAATGTTATGTTAACTATCTCTAAAAATAACATCACTAACCTTTATTATACCATAAAAAAACAATGATTTTATCAGTCTTTTTATTTTTTTAATATTTTTGTGTTATGTTAAAGGTGCGAAGGATAATTCTTTCGTATCATTTAGTAATATGCTGTTTGCAATTAAAACGCAATACGCGATTTCAGGGAGGTTACTATGTTAAACGCAGAAAAAAATAAAAAAGATATTACATATTTCTAGTATTCTATGTTTTTTTATTTGGTCCTATAATCATTTTCTTACTTGATGAAGTCGTTAGTTCAGATTTTACACATAAATATAAAAACCATATTATTTGTGATTAAACTTTTTCTTATGAATTTACCTATATTGTTAGCTTTGATTATAAATAACTATATAGCTAAAAAACTAAAAAAACGTAGAAAAAATAACACTCTCTAAAAACTAGCTAGGAGTGACTCGACAAAAATCTTGTTTCTTAAGAGATTATAATTTTTGAGTCACTCCCCATTCATAGCAAATACGCAATACACGATTTCAGGGAGGTTACTATGTTAAACGCAGAAAAAAACACAAAAAAAGATTTTACATATTTCTAGTATTCTATTTTTTATTTGGTATTGCACTATTATTAATCTTAGATAGTGCAGTTAGTCCAGACTTTGAACAAAAATACAAAACTTTATTATTTGTACTCAAACTTACCTATTTGGAATTACCTATAGTGTTAGCTTTGATTCTAACTAACTATATAGCTAAAAAAACTAAAAATGTAGAAAAATAATACTCTCTAAAAACTAGCTAACGGGTGATTCGACAAAATCTTGTTTCTTCGAAATCAAGATTTTTCGCGTCATTCCTATAGTAAAAGAGCGACTCAAAATTACTTTTGAATCGCTCTTTTTATCCGTTATAACAGTTTATTATTTCAAATAACTTTCTACGTATTTCTTCATTTGTTGAATGTCCTAGCATTGATTTTTAATTCATTTAATTTTTTTATCTAATTCATCTACATCAATGTCTAAAGTTGTATTTTTATAGATCATTTGGTTACCAGTTTTCTCGCTGCTTTCGTAATCAAGTGATAACTCTTCATACATTTTCTCACCAGGTCTTAGACCGATCTCTTCGATATCGATATCTTTATATGGTTCTAATCCTGATAGTTTGATTAAGTTTGTCGCAAGATCTATTATTTTTACTGGTTCTCCCATGTCTAATAGGAAAATCTCCCCTTCACTTGCGTAATACCCAGCTTGTAGTACTAATTGCGCAGCTTCTGGAATCGTCATGAAGTAACGAATAATATTTCTATGCGTAATTGTGATAGGTCCACCTTTTTTAATCTGTTCTTTAAAGATAGGAATTACAGAACCATTAGAACCTAATACATTACCAAATCTAACCGCAGCAAATTTCGTTTTATACTTATTACCTTTTGATTGTAAAATAATCTCTGTTAAACGTTTCGAAGCTCCCATCGCATTCGTTGGATTTACTGCCTTGTCAGTAGAAATCATAATAAATCTTTCTACTTCTTTTTCAATTGCCACATCCATAACATTTTTCGTTCCAAAAACATTATTTTTTATAGCTTCTTGTGGACGACGTTCCATTAAAGGCACATGTTTATGCGCTGCTGCATGGAACACTACATCAGGTTTATACTTATCAAACACCTCAGCTAAAGCAGCTTTTCTCACGAATACTTACTATTTCAGAAATATATTGTATATCCTCATATTCTTTACTATGTGATTTTTCAAAATCTAAATCACGTTCTAACATGTATAATGCATTCTCGTTAACATCTACTAAAACAAGTTGACTAGGTTTGAATTTGAATATTTCTCGAACAATCTGGCTTCCGATTGAACCACCAGCACCAGTAACAAGGATACTCTTTCCTTTAATATATGAACGAATCTCACCTTGAGACAGTTTCACTTCACCACGCCCTAACAAATCTTCAATAGACACGTCTTTTAAGTGTTTAGAAATACTTTCCCCGTCCTCTACAGCAATACCTGAGCTCATTACTTTAACAGTAACATTTGCTTCTTTTAGTACGTTTAATATTCTATTTTTATCATATGCACCAATTGAAGGAATAGCTAAAAATACCTGCTCTACTTCATATTTCGGAATAAGTTTCAGTATATCATATGTTGTTCCAACAACAGTAACTCCACTGATTACAGAGTTTTTTCTGTTATCATCGATAAGCCCAACTACATTGGCACGGAAAATATTATTTTTAGATAATTCTTTTAACAAGATATATCCAGCATCTCCTGCACCTATTATAAATGTATTCTTATAAGAATTAGCTCCATATTTACCCGCTTCTCTTTCTCTTAAAGCACGATAAAGCATTCTTGTAAACATCATTCCGGCGATTATTAATAACGGTGAAAAAATCGCGAATCTAACATTTGAAAATGTATCAGGCAGCATATATTGGTATAAAATACTAGTAATTAAATCCCCTAGCACTACTGAAAAGCAAATGTTTACTATTTCATTTACACCTAAGTAAGACCATAGTGATTTATTAGTACCAAATAAATAAAAAAACTAATCGTATAAACCACAAGTGAAATCACTAAAAATTCAGTTATTTCTACGTGATGCTCATTCAACATAGAAAATGGATCCGAAGCCTTACCTAAAAAAATATAGATGCTACTACTCCCAAATATTACCGTCAATAAATCCAATGCCATAATTAGCTTAAATCTATGATTTATATATATTTTTGATGAAAAATAATTTATCCATAACATCTCCTACTAATTCATTAATGAGCAAAGGGGTTAATTTATATAATTAAGATAAAAACTTAACTACATATTATATCGCAATAGTTTTTCAAATAAATATGCTACGAAGTAATAGCTTTTACTTATCTAATAAACTTTGCGGGGATAATTTGAAAAACATGAATTCTAATCAGATTTTCAAATCTTCCCCCAAGCTCTTTATATTTTTAATATAATCTATAACCGAAGTACCCTGCAGCTGCAATAATTATAAGTAGTATAACAATACTAACTTTTCGAGTTTCTTCAATTACTTTTTATCTCTACTAACTTCTGAACTATTAATATCGTAATCGCCACAAAAAAATGGCTGTTTTTAACACTTTTTGTTTTTCTATAAACATAGTTCCTATTATTATAGCTAAGCTGAAAAACCGTTATAAGCATATTAATAGCTAAAAACATCAATTTTTTTATCTGTCATCTTTTATTTTTTTCCTTATCTTGATTGTTACTTTAACAATCGGTGTATCTGTAGCTATCCTTATATTTTTCTTTTCGGATATATTTTTCAGATTACTACGCTCTTCTGTTTCTTCTTTAACATCACTCAAGTCAACATCGACGAACATCTCATTAATTCTCGCCAAATCATTAGCGTCTTCCGCCCTAATAGTTACCTTAGAAACATCGGCAGTAGCACTAACTAATTCAAACCCCGAAGGTAAACTACCTATAGTATTCACTTCTAATGGGACTTCTTTTTCGATATTTTTCAGTTCAATACTCATAAGTGTAGAATTTGGCTCTATTTGAATATCCTCTATTTTGTTATAATCACTATCATAAGCTACTAATTTAGCCTCTTCTCTAGTGTTTCTATTAATTTTTGTACGAGTATCGCTCTCAGCTCGAACCTCATTTATTCTATTAAGACTCTCGACCGCTCCAGAAATCTTAACAGTTTCATTCGTAACACTAAGTTTATCTACTTCATATCCAATCAATAGTCGCTCTTTTTTGAACTATTGGCGTAACTCTAAACTCTCTCGTTGCTTTTTCTCTAATAGATATCGTTATTGTAGAAGGTTCTGCAGTCCCATCAACACCTTTTTCAAGTCCATTTATTTCAATTTTAACTTTTTGATCATCACCTATTTGAGCATTTCTAAGATTCAACTTCGCTTTAAAGTTCTTAGCAATACTTTCTTTTTGGACCTTTGTCTGTGATCCAGTTAATTTCACAGATACAGTATTAGGAATACCTACCACATACAATTTATCTTTATCATAATCAACTTCAAGTGGGATATCACTAACCCATGCAGTAGCATTATCGTTCGTATCACCTCCGAGAACTGAGAAGTTCTTGAAATTCTCATTAACTGATAAGAACAATAGTATTGCTATTAAAAAAATGATATTAACTTTAACTTATTATTTTCTTTTTAGTTGCATAATATCACCTCTTATTTAATTATTTTATCTTGCTGTTTCCAGTTTTTTGCTAAATATTTCGCTAAATCTTCTGTCGAAAAAAATCTGAAGTTAAAAACACCGTTTTTGACATACACTAATTTTTCCCTGTTTCTTCTGATACAGCAATTACAATAGCATCTGTCACTTCAGATAACCCTAAAAGCTGCACGGTGCCTAGTTCCATAGCTACTAGCTATAGATCTATTATCCGATAGCGGAAGTACACAACTTGCAGCACGAATTTTATTTTCATCAATTATCATTGCACCATCATGCAAAAGGTGTATTTGGAATAAAAAAATATTAATTATAAGTTCATTTGTTACCTCAGCGTTAACTGTAATACCACTTTCCACATATTCATCAAGTCCAGTGTTATTTTCTAAAACTATAAGCGCACCTATTCTTCGTCGAGCCATATGTCTTGATGAATCAACAACAGCTTTTGATTATATGTTCAGTAGATTTTTTTCTGTACATCTTTATAATTAATATTGAAGATATTTGATAACTGTACCCTTCCAATGTATTCAAGAGCACGTCTTAATTCTGGTTGGAATATAATCATTATTCCTAGTACTCCCCAAGTAACTACTTGTTCAAATATATATGTCATCGTTTTGAATCCAATAAAGTTAAAGAATATTTTCAATCCAATAACGATTAATATACCTTTAACAAGTTGCATACCACGAGTACCTTTTTAATAAACTTAGCAATTTATAAACTAAGAACCAAACTAATAGTATATCCAATAAATGAATAATTAGTGTTAGAGTACTTACTCCTGATAAGTATTCAGCTATCATAAATAATCTCCTTCCTTTGATTAATAATATCGTTAGCACGCAAAAACAACATCTAATGCGTACAACAGTCCACTTTCAATTATATCATAAAAATGCAAGCGTTGTGCCATTTTTTTATAGAAGAAAAAGAAGATATTTTCAATAAATATCTTCAGAATTTAAAAATTATTATTTTACATAGTGTTACTTATATCAAAATTACAATATCGTTACTATAAAAACATCTTATATTTTAATTTACAGATTTTATAGAAATCATAATATACTAATAAAAAACTCTAATTATTTTTTTAATTTTTATATAATTTTGCAATATTATAATCTTGAGGGTCTAATTCTATATCATTTCCTAAAATTATATTCGCTACACTATAACCAATTATCGGACCTGTAGTTAAACCAGAAGAACCAAGACCACTAATCGCATAAACATTTTCTAATGTCGGAACCTCACCAAAGAACGGAGAATAATCACTAGTATAAGCCCTAATTCCAACACGTTCATTTATTATCTGGGCATTTTTTAATTCACCTAAGAAGTTCTCCGCTTCTTCACCAAAAGTATCAAGTTGCTGTTTATCAATAGTTAAATCAAAGCCCATATCATTTTCGTGTGTTGCTCCAACACTAACAACACCTTTTTCAAATGGAATAATATCCAATTCACCCTCAGGCATAATAACCGAATACGATCCTGTATTTTCATCAGAAACTTTATAATCCCTTAGTTGACCTTTTTGCGGACGAACATCAACATCAAAACCAAGAGGCGCTAGTATATCTTTTAACCACGCACCAGTCGCGAGAACAACAGTATCAAAAACCTGTCCATTAATCTCGTATTTATCTCCCATAACCTTTAGACTAACCTTTTCCCTAACGACATTAGCTTTCGAAGCAGTAAGTAAAGTATTAACGAATCTCTCTCCTTCTACTCGTCCACCACCACTCGCGTACAATACATCTCCATTATTATCGAAGCTAGGAATGATTTTTCTAACCTCTTCTTTTGAGATTATCTCTAAATTCCCTATCATCGGTGATAATTCTTTACGACTTTCAGCAAGTTCTTTTAACTCAGGTAGTTTATCTTCATTTTTTTTCAATAAATATACTCCACATTGTGAATAAAAGTCAGTATTATAGCCATCAGTTTCTAGATCTTTAACTAATTTCAAATAAAAATCCGCACCAAGTCTCGCCATCTTATACCAAGGTTTATTACGTCTTTTAGAAAACCACGGACTTATAATCCCAGCTGATGCTTTTAGTAGCTTGACCCAAACCATAATCAAAAAAACTACTATTTCATTTTTTTGTTCTTTTGACAAATAATAAGCACATGTAGCTCCTACTATTCCCCACCTACTATTGCTATTTTCATAAGATACCTCGCTTTTTTTAATAAATCTACTAATTAAAATTATAACCTAAAAAGATTTATAGAGTAAACTTTAACTTCAATCAATTTTTTTCTAAGACAATTTATAATTAGAATTTCTCTAATTCCTATAAAATCACACTGTACTCTTTCTAGTTATCAATATTTTTATAGACTTATAGTTCATATCATATTATAATATTACTTAAGTCCAATGACTTTAAAATTATTATTTATAGGAGGTAAACTATGACTGAAATGAAATTAATACCAAGAAAAGAAGTCGAAGAGAAATATACTTGGGATATGACTCTTCTATACAAAACTGATGAAGATTTTAAAGCGAGTCTTGAGAATATTAAAAAAGAAATCTTAGATTTCAAGGCTACTTACGAAGGAAAATTAGCGAATCATGCTACTTTAGATACTGCCGTTAAAAAATACGAAGAACTTTATGAAGAATTTTATAAACTTTCTCACTATGCTGAATTACCAATGGCGGTAGATAGATTTAATGACAATGTAGTACAAAATGTAACACTATTTGAAGATGTTTCTACTTTATGGGCGGGGAATTTAAGTTTCTTCGATACTGAACTTGTAGAACTAGATGAACAATTCATTAAAGATTTCGTGAAAAACTATCGTCCTGATTTAGAATATTACTTCGAAAAAATCGTTCAGGAGAAAAAACACACATTATCAAAAGAAGCTGAACAAGTAATCGCAAACTATGAGAGTCTTCCTGGTTACTACAATCTATATGAGGTAACTAAACACGAAGATATGCAATTCGACAGCTTTGAAGCAAATGGAAAAACTTTCGAAAATAGCTTTGTACTATACGAAAACTTACACGAAATGGATAACGATACTGAAGTGCGCCGTAATGCTGCGAAAAAGTTTTTATAAAAACATTAAATGCTTATAAAAAAATACTTCAGCAAATGAGTATATTTCACAAATCAAAAAAGAAAAAATGCTTGCTACAATGCGTGGTTATGATAGTGTTATTGACTACCTACTAGCCGCTCAAGATGGTAACCGAGAACTATATGATCGTCAAATCCGTACTCTTATGACAGATTTAGCACCTCACATCCGACGTTACATTAAACTTCTAGCTCGCGAGCACAAAATTGAAGATATGCAGTTTGCAGACTGTAAAATTAACCTTGATCCAGATTTCGAAGTTGATATGACTATCGACGAATCTCGTTCTTACCTTAAAAAAGCACTTGGTGTTCTTGGTGAAGACTACGTTAAAATGATCGATGAAAGTTATGACAAACGTTGGACTGACTTCCCTCAAAACATCGGGAAAAGTACTGGTGGATTCTGCGCAACAGTTCCTAATGTAGCTGGATTTATCCTACTTTCTTGGACTGGAAAAATGAATGAAGTTTTCGTTCTTGCTCACGAGCTTGGACATGCATATCACTTCATGAGTACAGGAAAACACCAAACAATGTTAAATAACGATTGCCCACTTTACTTCGTTGAAGCTCCATCAACTTGTAACGAGGTTATTGTATCTAACTACCTACTAAAAACTAACACTGATGCTCGTTTCAAACGTTGGGTTATCAGCAACATGATTAGTAGAACATACTTCCACAATATGGTAACACACTACTTAGAAGCTGTTTATCAAGATAGAATATACAAAATGGTAGATAACAATGAAATGTTAACTGCTGATGTTCTTTCTGAAGTAAAACGCAACGTTATGGAAGAGTTCTTTGGAGATAGTTTAATAGTTAATGAAGGTGCAGAGCTTACTTGGATGAGACAACCTCACTACTACATGGGATTATATCCATACACTTACTCTGCAGGATTAACAATTGGTACAGCTATCGCTAATAAGATCGATAATGACAGTTCTTATGCTGACACTTGGTTAAATGTTCTTTCTAAAGGAAGCAGCATGTCAGCACTAGATCTTTCTAAACTTGCAGGTTGTGATGTAAGTACTGATGAACCACTTAAAGAAGCTATTGCTTATGTTGGTCACCTAGTAGATGAACTTTACAACTTAACAGATGAATTAAATGGATAAAAACTTAAAGCTTCAGCTAAATTTCTTTAGTTGAAGCTTTAATCTTATATTCTATTTCATTCTATCTAATTTATCGAAACAGGCTTTTTCACATTCTATAACTGCACTGCGGAAATTCTTTTCTTCTAAAACTCTCACAGCTTCGATAGTACTTCCACTTGGTGAACATACATCATCTTTTAACTTACCTGGGTGCTCTTTGGTCTCCAACACCATCTTCGCAGCACCTAAAACTGTACTTGCTGCAAGTCTATAAGCTACATCACGCTTTTAATCCATTTAACACAGCTCCATCAGCTAATGCTTCTATAAATAAATATCCATACGCAGGACCTGAACCACTTAAAGCTGTTAAAGCCGCCATGTCTTTTTCCAATATTTCCTCGGCAATACCTAAATTATTTAATAGGTTTAATACTACTATTTTTTCTTCAGCTGTCACTAATGAATTAAATGTAATACCTACTACACCACTCCCTATTCTTACGGGTGTATTCGGCATAATTCTAACTATTTTAGTCCCTGGAATTTTCTTTTCTAAATCATTTATTTCGACAGCTGCAGCCATTGAAATAACAATCTTATTCTTCAAACTAAGGCTCACTTCATCCAGCACTGTTCCTACTAAATATGGCTTCACCCCTAAAAATACAATATCACTGTTTTCTACGACTTCTTCTAGACTCTTACAGAATACAGCACCTGTTTCTTCAGCAACATTTCTAGTACTTCTATCCGAAGAATTTCTCACAAAAACATCAGTACTACTAACTTTACCACTACGAAGTAATCCTTCTAAAATAGCTTTTCCCCATATTTCCTACACCGATAAAACCTAATTTCATACATATGCCTCCTAAGTATCTGTTAATAATATTATACCATAGTCCTAACACTTATGTCCTAGACAAGTTCAATCACAACTATTTTTAATATAAATTTAACTATGTTATACTTTTTATAACAAGTAGTTATTCAAAGGAGTTTTTATATGCACAGCAGTTGGGAAGAAATATTCAATAATTATCCAAAAATAGATGAACTAAATAACATGATAAAAAGAAATTGATGAACAACGTCTTACTAAAACTATCTATCCGCCAAAAAGAACAGGTTTTTAGAGTTTTTCGACTTACCATTAAAAGATATTAAAGTCGTAATATTAGGACAAGACCCTTATCATAATCCTGATCAAGCATGTGGGTTAAGTTTTTCAGTAAATGATGGTGTCCCACTTCCAAAAAAAGTCTTATTAACATTTACAAAAGAACTTCATGATGACTTAGGTATTAAACCAGCAAAAAAACAGGAAACTTAGAATCTTTGGTTCAAGCAAGGTGTATTTTTTTGCTTAATGCTGTACTAACTGTAGAAAAAAATTCTCCAGCAAGTCATAGTAAAAATGGGCTGGGAAAAATTTTACGGATTACATAATTGAAAAATATTTCAGAAAAAAATGAAAATGTAGTTTTTTTGTTTTATGGGGAGCCTATGCAAGAAACAAAAAAATAAACTAATTGACTCTTCAAAACACAAAATTATTGAATCAGCTCATCCAAGTCCACTATCCGCATACCGTGGCTTTTTTTGGAAGCAAAGTCTTCTCTCAAATTAATAGTTATTTAGCTGAAAATGGTAGGAAAACTATAAATTTTTGAATTAAAAAAATGAAAAACAAATGAACAAATTTCATTTTTTTAGAAAAAAACTTAGAAAATTTTAAGTATATTTTTAAGTAGCAGGTATATAATAATTACCTAAACAAAAGTAATAATATTTCATTCTTAACGACACTTGTCGTTTCTCCCTTTTAAGTTTGAAATTATTTTTTTGTTTAAACCAATATTTCGGTTAATTCTTTATGATATTAACAGATAATAAAACTTTTTAATTTTTTTCATAATGTGGCTTGTCGCTCCCTAGGCAAGCCATTCTCCCTTTAGAGAGTTGAAAGACTCTTTTGTTATTTGTATATAAGATTAGATATAAACAAGCAAGAAATTGCTTAGAACTTAATTTAGTTCAATAAAAAAACGTGTTCCCCAAACACGTTTTTTTATTTTATATTTTTCTCTATTTCAAACAAAAAATCCCAGACAATTTATGTCTGAGATTTTTTTATGCAGCTCTTCTATAACCTGCTCTTTGAGCAGCTTCTTCTGAACTGAAGACTAATAGATTTCTTGCTGCAACGTTATTATAAGAAGGATGTGTCGGTGTGTAATAATATCCACTCTTTTTACTAGCTCTTACAACTACTTTTTTGGGTTGTTGTTGATTTTGTTGAGTTTGAGCTAATTGAACAGTCTCATTTTTCGTTCCATCTTGTTCATCAATTTTTTTCTTAGATGCAGGAGGCGGAAGAATTTGTTGTTGTTCTTTGTTTTCATCAGAGTTGTCTTCTTTCTTCTCTTCTGAAGACTGTTCTTCTAATTTTTTATCACGTTCTTCTTTTTTCTCTTGGAAAGTTTTTCTTTGTTCTTCTTTTCTAGCTTCACTGAAATGATTCGTCATTAACATAGTTAACATCATTACAAGCGCACTTACAACACCTAATACTACTTTTTTCAATCGCGTTTTGCGCTGAATTAATTTTACAATAGGTGGACATAACAATACAAAACTTAGTACAAATACTATTACTGCATATCTAATGCCATGTGTAAAAACCATACTAAGTGATATTATCATAAACACTAGAAATATAAACCACAAAAATAACTTGCCCATGTTCTTTTTATGAATTTATTCACAATATTTCTCCTTAAAAATAATCACTTATCTATTTTAACACTTTCTTCACTAATAAACAATTATTTTTCATAAATAACTTTAATTTTAATAAGATATTCGGTTTTTCTTAGAGATATATATTTATATAAATCATATAACTACTTTCTAGAAATCACCATAGCTATCCCTTGTCCTCCGCCTATACAAAGCGAACAGACACCTCTTTCCTTATTATCATTTATTAACGCATGAACTAAAGTAACTAAAACTCGGCATCCACTGGCTCCGATTGGATGTCCTAGCGAAATAGCTCCTCCACGCGTATTTACTTTATTTGAATCTAAATTTAATAGACGAGTTACAGCTATAGATTGTGCAGCAAATGCTTCATTCATTTCAAATAAATCTATATCTTCTATATTTAAACTCAATTTTTCTAACACTTTTTGTGTCGCTGGAACTGGACCTAAGCCCATCACCTTATTGTCTAATCCTGCTGAAGCATAACCATCAATATAAGCAAGAACTTCTAATCCTAGTTCTTTAGCACGAATTTCACTCATTAAAAATAACACAGGCTGCACCATCATTTTATTCCTGATGCGTTTCCTGCTGTTACAGTTCCATCTTTTTGAAAGCTGGTCGTAATTTAGCTAAACTTTCTAACGTTGTATTCGGACGAACAAATTCATCTGTATCAAAAAAATAATCTCTTCTCGTCTAGTTTTAATAACTATCGGTGCTATTTCGTTAGCAAACTGATTATTTTCAGTAGCTGCAGCTGCTTTTTTTCTGACTTAAAAGAGCAAATTCATCTTGTTCTTCTCTTGTTATATTATATTGTTCTGCAATATTTTTCTGCAGTAATACCCATATGATAGTTTTCAAATGCATCTGTAAGACCATCATTTATTATAGTATCTTCTAATTCAAAAACTTCCTAATTTTTTTGTCCAAAACGAGCATTTTTTTGTATAGTGAGGTGCTGCACTCATGTTCTCAACACCACCACAAACTACTACATCATTATCCCCTAATAATATTGATTGTACCCCAAGAACAACACTTTTTAGTCCTGATCCACAAACTTTATTTACAACAAAGGCGCTTTTTTCTTTTGGAATACCTGCATTAACTGCAATTTGACGTGCTACATTTTTGTCCTAATCCCGTCTGTAAAACATTACCGAATATTATTTCGTCAGCTAGATTTGGATTAAGATTTATACTTTCTAATGATTGTTTCACAAGCTCTCCACCGATTTCCGCAGCGGAAATATCTTTCAAACTCCCTCCAAAACTTCCTATAGCAGTTCTTTTTGCACTTACAATAGCAACTCTATTCATGTATTTTATCTCCTAATTTGATTTTCTAGTATATTTTTACTATAAAAAAACTAGCGTTGTTCAAATATTGTCTACACAAGACTATATTTATCAACATTTTTATTTCGTAACACTTCTTAAATTTATTTGTAATATAAATGTAATATTTTTGTAACAAAAGATTGATTTTTGTAATTTTTTTAAATGTATAATATAAATATAAAAAAAGTTATACAAAAAAAGAAGGTGAATAACATGAACAAACTTCTAAAAAAACAACAGGTATATTTATTTTTAGGAATTGGATTATTAACAGGATGCACAGATAAAGTAGCAAAAAAAGTAGATACTAATGACAATATCACTACTGAGGTAAAAAAACTACAGAAGAAAACCCAACTTCTTTAGCTAATTTACAAAAAGAAGTTGAACGTGTTACCAAAGTTGAAAAATAACAATAATATTAAAAGATAATAACAATACTAATTACAATATAAACAAAAAAAGTTACAGTAAACGCAACTACTCCATCTAAACAAAATATTCAAAGCAACAATACACAAGCCTATAAACATGATTTAGCTAAAGCTGGGAAATTTTACAACCTATGGCCTATGGTATGTTAAACTTACAAGGAAGCAGCACTGCCAATGTTGTAAGATACATTGCTAGTAATGATGGTAGCGACAATGTAGTAAAAACAAATAAACTTAATTAAAATATTAGATTTACTTAATACATATAACGCTCAAACATTCCAAAAAAACAAGATGTGTTACAAAGATTACAAAATGATAAAGAAATTGAATTTGTCCAATTAAATAATCATGTTGCTGATTATAATAAAGAAAACTTAGAAAAATTAATGAATCACAAAAATAAAGTAGTGTACTTCGCAAAAGATCAAGTATTCTTAGCAAAAAGTGATATTGGCTACGGCGGTGCTACTGACGCAATCTTTATGCCAGTAGAAAAATGGGATATTAAAGGTGATAGAGTTCTTATTCCATACGAAAATGTTGCTACAAGAAAACCTGTAGGTATGATGACTCTTCGCTTGAACAATAAAAATTATACTAGCGGAGCTAATAGAACTATGTACTACGTAGAAAGATTCGAATTATATTAAAAGAACAAAAGACATCGTCATTTCACATGGCGATGTTTTTTGCGTTAATATCCTGGGGACATCTTTACTGAAATAATATAAAAATAGGCAACCGACTTAAGTGTTTGGTCAGTCGCCTATTTAATACTACTTAGATTTATTAATTTTTCTAATAAAAGGATTTGTTAAATAATAGTCTTATTATTTAACCATTTTCTTTACATCTTCAATAGCATCTTCAGCAGCTTCTTTTACATCTCCTGCCACTTCTTTTACTTTAGAAAATAGTTTTCCAGCGAATCCTTCTTCTTCAACAGCTTCTTTAGCGTCTTCTCTTTTTGTCTGCTGCTTCATCTTTTACATCTTCTGCTACTTCTTTAGCGTCTTCTGCTTTATCTTCTACAGCATCTTTTACGTCTTCTCTTTTGATCTGCTGCTTCATCTTTTACATCTTCTGCTACTTCTTTAGCGTCTTCTCTTTTATCTGCTGCTGCGTCTTTTACGTCTTCCGCTACTTCCTTTGCGTCTTCTACTTTATCTTCCGATGCGTCTTTCACGTCTTCTGCTACTTCTTTTGCATCTTCTACTTTGTCTTCTACAGCATCTTTTACATCTTCTGCTTTGTCTGCTGCTGCGTCTTTCACGTCTTCCGCTACTTCTTTTGCATCTTCTACTTTGTCTTCTACAGCATCTTTTACGTCTTCTGCTTTATCTGCTGCTTCATCTTTTACGTCTTCTGCTACTTCTTTTGCATCTTCTACTTTGTCTGCTGCTGCGTCTTTTTAATTCTGCTGCTTTTTCTACTACTGCATCTTTAACATCTGCCGCTTTATCCGCTACTACACTAGCTACATTTTTTACACCGTCAAACGCATCTTCTGCTGCTTCTTTTACTTTTGAAACTACTTTTTCTGCGAATCCCTCAGCTTGTAATTTTTCGTTACCTGTTAATTTTCCTAATCCTTCTTTTACTGAACCTTTTAATTGATCAAATTTGTTTTCTAATGACATAATAGTGCCTCCTAAATATTACTTTTTATTTATCTTTTTTTACCATGTTTTTTTACGCCGTCATAAGCATCTTCTACGGCGTCTTTAGCATCCTCTGCAGCTTCTTTCACTTTTTGAAAATAGTTTTTCCTGCGAATCCTTCAGCTGCTTTTATCTGATGCTACTTCTTTTGTTTCTTCTACTTTGTCTGCAGTCGCTTCTTTTTACATCTACAGCTTTTTCTACTACTGCATCTTTTTCGTCCGCTGCTTTTTCTACTACTCTTGCTAAACTTCCGATGCTACTTCTTTCCTTCTTCTACTTTGTCTGCAGTTGCTTCTTTTACATCTACAGCTTTTTCTACTACTCGTCTTTTTCGTCCGCTGCTTTTTCTACTACTGCTTCCTTAAAGCTATCTGTCTACTTCTTTCGCTTCTTCTACTTTATCTGCAGTTGCTTCTTTTTACGTCTGATGCTTTTTCTACTACTGCTTCCTTAAACTTTCGATGCTACTTCTTTCGCTTCTTCTACTTTGTCTGCAGTTGCTTCTTTTTACATCTTCTCTTTTCCACTACTGCGTCTTTTGCGTCCGCTGCTTTTCTACTACTGCATCTTTTACATCTACAGCTTTGTTTACCACTGCATCTTTTACATCTACAGCCTTATCAACAACTACTTCAGTTGCATCTCCAACTTTCTCTTTTAACTGTTGAAAAATCCCTCACTTATACCTGCTTTTAGCTGATGTAAAGGTATCAGATGCAAATTCTCCTGTTGATTCAACAACATTAGACACACGATCTTGTAAACTTACTGAATCTGCTTCATGTTGTTCCTAGTTTTAATATCGATTACATTGACATTAACTTCTACAACTTCTAATCCAGTCATTTTGTTTATATCAGTTGTAATCACTCGTTTAATTTCCTCAAAAGATTTCAGGAACACTTTTTTTATACTCTACTATGATATTTAAATCAACAGCTACTTGTTCCTTACCTACTTCAATATTAACACCTGATGTTACATTATCAGTATTAATTAATTTATCTGTTAGATTTGAGAAAAACCTCCATCAACTGCTAGCAATCCTGAAACATTTTCTAAAAGCTTGACCGATAATTTTTAATTACATCATTATCAAATGTCAATTCTCCTCTTGCTTCACTATTACTTGTAGTTAATTCTTTTGTTTCTACATTATTTTTCATTTTGGATTAGACATATATCTTATCTCCTAATTACAAATTTTTATATTTTATTCTTTATATAATATCCTGTTACAATTCCTAGTGCAGTGAAAATCAAAAACAAAAATAGTTTTTGAAAAACCCTAAGAACAGAATTAAACAAAGTAGAAATGCTCCCAATAATCCTGATACAACAGTGTATTGATGTTTTTTTAGCCATTCCATAATTTATGTCCTCACTTTACACGACTTGTACTCTTTTTAGTTACTTTTTTCTGAGTATCAGAAACAGAAATCTTAAGTTTTACAGCTTTATCTATACCAAAAAACTCAACCAATCCATCTTTTTATTCCATCTCGAATCTGATCACTCTTCTGAATAATATTCTCTGAAGAAGCTGATTCCCCTTTTACTCTAATAAGGCATTTATTTCTTCTACTATTTATTTTTACCGATGGATTATTAATTAATCCTTGTTCAATCACTAAATTTTTAACAAATCCTTCAATAGCTGAATTTGTTAGTGATAATTTACCACCTTTATCAGATAGTTTTACTTCTAAATGTTGTTTAGGATAAAATGCTATTACTAATATTGAAAGAATTATCAATGTTGATAATACTAATGCTCCCCAGAAAATATATCTAGAAAGATAAAATTCTAAGAAAGAAATTTGTTTCCAATCAAATAATTGTAAATCTAAAAATTGTGGATCTAATCCGCTAACATTATGATACTCTCATCATAATGGGAACCATAACTGTTAAAGCTAATAGACAAACAATAATAGAAATTATTTTTGCTTTAGTCATTTTAAACCTCCTTTCAAAAATTGACTATTCATTTATAGAAAAATGTTTTTAAGATTTTTCCCAAAGAATATTGATACTATAGTTACTACAATTGCCGCACCTAAGATAGAAGGAATTAACGCCATTCCACCTAGGCTTGGACCCCAAGCTCCAAATAATGATTGTCCTACTGACGAACCTACTAACCCTGCGATAACATTAGAAATGATACCCATGGCTCCGCCTTTTTGTGATTCCCGCCAGCTACAAACCCCTATGAAACCACCTACTATAATTGACCAAATCATAATTATTTCCTTTCTTTAATTATTTTCTCTAAATATTTATATACTAATAACAAATATTTATTATAGATATGATATATCACTTTTAATCTATAAATCAATTTAACTGCTCACAAAATTTAAAAAATTTTTATAATTTATGTTGAAACACTGATTTAATCAAGATTAAAACAGTTTTTATCGTAAATATATATTTTAAAAACATAAATTAAAATTCATTATAATAACAGAGTTTATACATGTTTTAAAACTAAATTTTTAAAATTTTAACTGAAAAACAAGTTGTAAAAATCTATGTATAACAGTTTTACTAATTTTTAATTTATAAAGTATTTTTAGAAATAATTATAATTAAAGTAATTATTTATTACCCTTTAAAAATTTGTTATAAAAAGGTGATTGACCAAGTTTTCTTTTACTTCCGTCAATCACCTATAGTACAAAAATATTGAATCTCTTCTTCGTTACTTCAATTTATTTATATCCCAACAAAAGAATTCAATAAACATTC